>Ga0209390_10001287_pt1 | contig 49409 bp, 36 predicted proteins | sample BON01_FD_187212 | JGI IMG/M metagenome (GOLD analysis project Ga0209390, IMG submission 187212) | Freshwater microbial communities from Lake Bonney liftoff mats and glacier meltwater in Antarctica - BON-01 (SPAdes) (version 2) | ecosystem: Environmental > Aquatic > Freshwater > Ice > Glacier...
GACTGAACTTGCCGATTCTTGAAGAGTGGGCCGATCGTCTGGCAAGGTTCAGTCTGACAACTCATCGAGTTCCAGCGAAAACGATCCGTGAATGAATGGTCGGCTGGAAACACGATTTGACCGTTAAAGAGATCCTCAGCGAAAGGGGCAAGCATTTCACACGCGAGCATCTATTGACTGCGTTTTTGGCGAATTTGTGGATTCTGTCAGTGGCAGGCTGGATCAAATCCCAGTTCACTGAAGACTGGTGATGTCTTCGAGCTTGGCCATGTACGAAGCACAGTCGCTCACCGGGGTCTGCGGCACAGGCCCGATTCAAAGAACAGCCTCCCGGGACGGGGACTTGTGATTCTATTCACAATCTGGCAGAAGCTCACTGCAAGGAAATGAACCGCCCGGTGCGGACCCGCACGTCGGGTGGTGTGGGACGGGTTCAGTAGCAGGGCTGACCACAAGCCCGATTCCTGCGTCTGGCAACCACAACCAACTTAAAGCACGATTGCAGAAAGTGACTGGACCTCTTTTCGCTCCAGAGGTCAATCGCCATCTACGCGAGGCATCTGATCAATGCGTCGGCTGGCATTGTAGAGCCCCCAGCCGAGCGCGAGCACCAGCACAAGAACGCCTGCTCCTAAAACTACCGGATTGTTCAGCAGGCTCTTCATATCGATGCTCCTCGTGATCGCAGGACTATTCTCCGACTGAACTCCCAGTGTGGTGAGCGTTGGATTCACCTTCTGTGCGAGGGCGTACGATAGAGCGGCTGTGTCCTGCTGCGGAACTCCAGCCGATTTCGAACCGTAGACCATATGCACAGACTGTCCGGGTTGCCGCAGGAACAGGAGTTGATATTGAGTCCCAACTGCTTCAATGGCATCGACGGGAATCTCCGGGCTGTCGCCATTGCTGATGACGAGTCGAAAACGGTCGTGTCTGGTTTCCGGCACGTCAATTGTTACATGTTCCTCCCGGATATCCCCCAGCTGGAACTTTGAGATCGTCGCCTCAGCAATGGTTTCCCATTTCAAGCCTGCCTGAATCTGAACCTCAGCGCGACGACTGAAATTGCGGCCGCTGGAAACGATTTTCAAACTCATAAGCGGTTCTCGCCGACTCTTGAATTCAACGTGAGTCTCTTTGATCTTTGCGTCCTGTGTTACTTTGAGGTCAGACACCGCCCATGGCTGGACGATATTGGCGTCTGGAATCTCTTCAGAGTGTTCGGTCCAAAATTCGATCCGATCGATTCGAAATGGTCGACGCAGAATCGTGGTTTTCTCCGTGCGACCTTCCTCCGTGCCGCCTTTGAGTGACCTCGACAATTCAAGGAGTTCGGATTCCTGTTCGGGCGTCAGCATGTTGACCATAATGCGAAATTCTCGTGTGTCGCTTTCTGGAAGAGCAACCTCTGTGCGCCGAACATCCATGAACTGTGAGTAATCAAAAATCAGAGCATCATCGACCAGTGGATGTTCAGCACCGTCCTTGATCGCAAAAACTTGAACTTGCTGCTCAAAGTTTGTCAGTGGAGTGATAAATCGCAATCCGCCTGGCGCCGGATCATCTTTTCCCAGCGTGATCCGAATTTCCATGCCATTGTTGTCCAGCGGCTTGGGTGCGGGATTCGCAGCTGTCCAGGTTTTTCGAACTAGTCGAGCGCGGGTTCCTGCAATGGGTCGGATCTGAAATGGAACCAGACGCTGTTCGCCGTCCAGGATACGCACGTCTGGGAATCCGTTGCGAGTTGCAGCGTAGACATCGCTGTCCAGCGGCACACTATAGAGTTCCCCCTGATCCGTTTCTTTGATCTCAAAAAGACGAGAATACTTGAAGTATTCCGTGTCTTCAGCGTTCAGTGAACCAGGAATACTGAGTCCTGCCAACAGACATAAACAAAGCCATCGAGCTGACTTCATTCCGATTCTCCTTCGGCGGCAGCAGTGGGCTGATTTGGCTCGGGCGTTAAATCAGCGTCGGTTGAAATGGTTTTGGTGGAGAACGTACTGCGCGAGCGAAGGTACAAGAACGATCCGCACAGCACCATCACTCCGAGCACAATAAATGCCACGATGCGATACAGTTGGTCCAGTCTTGTGAGATCAACAAAGAACACTTTGCCCGTGACGATCACAAACAATGCCAGACCCATGTATCGCATTGGTCGAATATCACGGTTGATCCCCCGTAACAAAAACGCGAGAGCGAACAGCGTCCAAAGAACTGAGACGCCTCCGGAACGGAGATTTTCGACGTAGTGCTTCAGGAAGGAATTCAGTTCAAGCGTCAAGTACAGGAACAGCATCCCGACGCCTGTCACTCCCATCAGTACTCCGGCATTCCTTGAGATCTCCTGTTCAGCATCGGTTTGTTTCCTCAGAAGCCGGGTCGCGAACGCAAAAAATGCGATGATGGCTCCAAAGTCCAGCAGACGGAAACCAGCGGCGTGAAACGTGTACGTTCCATCGTAAAAAAACTGACTGTTTGCTGACCAGTCCGGGAGATCAAAGAACAGCATTTTGCACAACACCGCAGTCACAAACACGCCGAGAAATCCCAGTACGATCCGATTGGCAGTTCGGGAAAACTCCAGTAGCAGCAGCAGACAGACACTCAGCCACAGCAGCGTGAGCAAAGGCAAACGGAGTGGCGGAAACAGAGCACCGAGTGTTCGATTCAGTTCGAGGTGCATGTAGAGAAACAACATGCCGAAGACTACGAAGACGGCGGACTTAGCAGCGAAGCGTCCTTCGATCCATCCGTTGATGTCGCTTGTTTTGTTCACAACCAGAGAACCTGTCGAGCCGGGCTTTGTGAGTATGCGGTAGCCCAGTGCCAGTGATCCGATCGGCACGCCAAACATCACGAGTCGTTCCACGAGTTGCCAGACATATTCTGACACCGGAAGATTTGCGAGAGAGGCTTTTCCATACTGCGATGGCAAATCGAGAAAAATGAAACGCCCCAGCACGATGAGGTACAAACAGTAGGCAACATGCCTCAGGAATTCGCTGTTAAGCTTTCCAGCCACCCATAACATGACGTAAGCCTGGACGGCCCAGCTCACAGTAATCCACTCCTGTGACAACAAGAGTGGCACGGTCACCGCCAGAAAGAACGCCGACAATGCCGTGAAGCTGATCGTGAGTTCTCGATCCAGCACTCGCCGAACAAGGGAGTACCAGACATGAGCGATGTAGAAGGCCGCCAGTCCCAGAGTGACAGCGGCCACCCATTTTTCTCCGTACGATTTTTCGATCAACCAGTAGCTCAGGCAAAAGAAAACGCCGGCATTGAGGAACAGCATCAGCACGTCGAGCAGATTCGACTTCGCCCTGTTAAACAGGTTGTAAACAAACACCATCGTGGAGAACAAAGTGAAGAAGGCGACAAGGAATGGCATGACCTGCCAAAAATGTTCGCTCGATTGATAGTCGCGGAGAGACCCGCTAACGAGAATGAAGTTGCCGAGGAAACTCAGGTAATTTAACAGCGGCCATCTCTTCAATGCACAGATGCCAAGCACGCCCACACCGAGCACCAGCATATACCCATAAAGTCCCGGGAAATTCACGACTCCCGTAGAAAGCATGACCGGCGTCCCATAGCCGCCGATGACTCCAAGGACCGCTGTCAGTTTCGAATGGAACCGGACTGCGATGAATCCCGACAGTGCGGTCACAAGAATCATCGCCCCGAACGCGATCGGCATTGTAATCAGGTGATAGAAGTTGGCTGCCGAGAACGCGCTGAAATAGAGCGATGCAATTCCACCTCCCAACAAACCTTGTCCCATGATATGAAACGTGCCACCGAGAATTCTGGTGCCGGCAATCAGCATCATCAGACCCGCAGCCACCGATAACGCGACGCGGGCCCATGGTGACAGCAGTCCGTTATCGATGGAATACTTGAGGAAGAATCCGACTCCGATGACCACGAGCATGATGCCGACACGAAGCAGCCACTGACTGGCAATGGCGAACTCAACGGAGACGCCCTCCGGAATATGTTCTTCCCCGACAATGATCCAGTTCCATATCTTTCGCAAAACATCCTCTGCGGCTGTCTCCAACCGATTGGGTTGATGCGGAGCCTTCTGTGGCTGCGCGGGCAGTGCAATGCGAGCCTCGGCTGTATGGGCCTCAGCGAGTTTGCGTATGGCAGCACCAGACCGACTGGCCGCTTCGTCCATGGAGAGTGGCCGTGTTGTCGCAGCCGGGTTTGCAAGAGGACGGTCGGCCCTGATGCTTTGATCTCCTGGCTTGTCCTGAACACCCCCCGTTCCAACAATCGGGCTTGCCGCAGAAGATGGCCGTTGCGGAGGAATGTCGGATCCGGAAGTGGTTGTCGTTTCGCTCGGTTGTGGCGACACTGAAGCCGCGATTCGGTCCAGAGTACGGCGTTGCTGATTAACGGCGTCGTAGATAGCGTGCATTTGGCTGGTGAATCGCGCCGCTGACTCATCCTGTTTTTTTTGCAGACGTCTTACCTGCAAGTACAAGGGCAGCAGCAGCAGGAAACCGAAGAACAATTCCATTGTAGCCGATACCTGAAAAACTCAATGAGAGTGAACATGAGCTCTGTGAGTATCGTACCTAAGTGCGTTACGCAAGGTCCATCCACCGTTGACGGGACTTTATGATGTGCAGCGGATTGGGATGGCGCCTCCATTTCGGACCGAAAATTGAATCAGCAATTAAGGTTGATCAGAAGAGACCGTCGACAGGACGGGTGAGACTTCCATCGGGCCAGAAGATTAAGAGCAGGCCACACTGTAAAATTGACTGGCTTGTTAGTCTGTTGAATTCACAGAAGTCGGAAGATTCTCGTTTTGTGTCCAACCGAGTTGAAGTCTAAAACAGCAAGCCATTTGAGTCTCCGGTGTTTCACGCGGAAATGGACAGTCACGACTTTTGCCGCGTTGCATCTCCAGACGCTTCATGCGGACAATGGGGCTGCAGCGGTCTGGATGGCCGGGGGCGCTTTTTCTGAATCGTCGGCAGGATGCGGTGCACTTGTGCGGCGGCTGCGTTCAGGTGTGTGCGTTCAGAGCCGTTTTTTGGTTGAGAAAATTGGCAGTTGAGCTGGGTGAGGATACGATTCGGGGTGGGTTCGATCTTGACCGATTTTTGGAAAACGGGCAAAGTCCGCAGGCTCAGGTTGGCTCGCATCGGCCGGATCTGCGACAGGGCGTTAGTCTGAGAGTTTTATTCACCTGCCACGGAAGGATGGTGAAACATGCGAATAAGTCGATGGGCTTCGGGAATTTTCATTGCCAGCTATCTGCTGTGTCTTGCCGGCGGTATTACTGGCCATGCTTTGAAACTCAAGCCAGCAGGAACGACGGTCGGCTACTTTTTTGTCTGGGACATGTTCTGCGGATGGCAGGCCTGGGACGTTCGTACCCGCATCATTGGCGAAGACGCCAGCGGAAATTTTTACGCTGTAGAAGAGCCATGGGGACCGGTCACGCCGTCTGGAAATGTGCCGCGGATAAATCACGACGTCAACAACACGCTGCTGTCGCGACATATTAAGAACGTGCTCGACCATTCGGCTCACCCGCCGATCGACCGCGTCTACGTGGTTCAGGAGATCTGGCCGAAACAGAACAACGTCCCCGACCACCTTTGGTCGAAATGCTTCTATGAACCCAGGGACGCGGCCGTCTATTACAACCTTCGTGTGATTTGTGATGCTCAGGGCAACTGGCTGGACAGTTATCCGGATTGGTTTGCCGTGCAGAATCATCAGGCTGTGGTCGAAAATCCTCGCCTGCAGCGCGCTTCCGCGCAAAGCACCCCGTTCGATAACACGTTCTTCACTCCGCGGGCCATGAAGGGTCAGGAGTCCCGGCTGTTCAATGCGCCGGAAGGGCTGAGCACAAATTAGTCGCCAGCGTTACTGGTTCAACCCGTGTTGACGTTCTTAAAGTCTCTAACAAAAATGGGACAGGCCCCTCCCTGGGTCATTTTTCTGAGCATTTGCCGCAAGATGCCGGAGCCAGTCCCAGTTTTGTCAGGCGTTCTCAATTCAAGGGAGTTGTTACCGTGAAATCCGCATCGAATAAAACGTCTCTGCTGAGCGGTCTGAAAAACTTTTTCTACGCAGAGCAATCGCCTTACGGTCTGGCATTGGTGCGAATGTTTCTTCCGGCGATGGCCTTGATCCCCGTCATGCGACGATTCGGTCGAGTGCGCGAACTGTATTCTCTTGACGGAGCACCTCAGCAGCTGGCCGAATTTTTCGGGCAGGGAACACCGTTGCCGGTGTTCTCGCCGGCCGTTGCCACGGCACTCCATGGGCTGATGATCTTCGCCTTGATCTGCGGCATGTTTGGCTTTCGGACCCGGATGACGCTCTTCATTGGAGCAACGCTTTACACCTATTTTAATCTGCTGGACGCCGTCAGCACGATGACAAAATACGCTGTCATTTCATCGCATATCATGTTGATTCTGGCAGTCTCAAACTGTGGAGCTGTCTGGTCCATTGATGCCATTTTACGGCGATGGAAAGAGGGACCCGCGGCAACAACAGTGCCTCCTCGATCTCCCGTCTGGCCAGCGCGACTGGTACAGCTTCTATTCTGCTTCATCTACTTCGGAGCCGCCATCACAAAAATTCAGACGCAGGCTTTTTTTAGTGGTGAGCAGATGCGCTACTGGATGTTGAGCAACTGGAATCACGACAATCCAGCCGGTGAGGTGCTTGCCATGTGGACGCCGCTGCTGCTGATCTCCGGATATCTCAGCGCGGTGTGGGAAATCACATTTCCGTTTCTTGCCTGGCGTCCTTTGGGCCGCTTTTTTGCTCTGGGCTTCGGAATCCTGTTTCACATCATGACTTGGCTGACCCTGGGACTTCATATCTTCCCTCTGGTCTGCATCAGCGGCTACCTGTCGTTCCTTATGGAAGACGACATCGTCGCCATTCGCCGATTTCTTCATCGTCTCCGAGTCCCCACGGCAATCCTGGGATGGCCTCGCTTCGCTGTTGCGCGTCTGATTGAACTGCGACCGGCCGCTGTGCCAACGGCGATTCTGTGGGTCGGACTGGCCGCTCTGGTCGCAGTCGGATCCGTGGAAGCCGATTACCGGATGGATCTTTACAGCGTTCGCGGTGAGCACGGTCTTTTGCCGCTGAAACAGCTTGACCAAGACGTCGCGCTGAGCATGATTAACGGCCAGAAGCCGGTGCGTGAAAAGGATAAATTCTTTTCGTTTGCGATCGGCGACATGCTTGTCGGGGGCCAGCTGGCCAACCGGATTGAGGAATTTGAATTCGGCGATACGATCCTGGCCCAGTGCAACGTCAACACGCCTCACGAAGACATGTGGGTGGAGTGCGTGATTGAAGATGAACAGAATCGAATCATCGACAGCAATGGCCAGTTTGTGACTCGCGATCTGCTGTTTGCGAATTTTCAGTACCATGTCGGCAATAAGCTGATGCCTGGAAACTACTGGATGGTGCTCAGGAGTTCCGGCATGGAGGTCAGCCGCCGCCCGTTCACTCTGACCGGCGATCCCGAAACGCTGCCGCAGATGAGCGACTTAATGACGAACTGAGTTCAAAATCGAGCCGGCCTTGCTGTATCATTCCGCAGGTTGAATAACCTTCGGACCTTCGATCAGTGAGGCGTTGATGCGCAATTTTCAAGTTCCGCCTGTGCTCTCGCTGCTCGCGGTTTTGCTGTTAAGTGTATCACTGCTTGCCAGTTCTGCAGACGCTCAGCAGGTTCCCGAGGTGGCTTCGTGGATTCGAGTCAGTGACGATAGCACGCACTTCGTTCGCGATGACTCGGGAACTCGCTTTCATCCCATGGGCTTCAACTACGACCACGATGCAGACGGTCGGCTGATCGAAGACTATTGGCATATCGAATGGGATCGCGTCGAAAACGATTTTCGCGACATGCAGGCGCTGGGAGCAACGGTCGTCCGTGTCCATCTGCAGTTCGGCCGATTTATGAAGTCAGTCACCGAAGCCAGCGAGCCTGAGCTTGAACAGCTGCGTCGCTTGCTGAAGCTGGCGGAAGAAACGCAGTTGACTTTGGATCTTACCGGGCTGGGCTGTTACCACAAGAAAGACGTGCCGGGCTGGTACGATGCGATGAGCACAGTCGACCGCTGGAAGGCTCAGCAGGCGTTCTGGGAAGCCATTGCTTCCACCTGCAAAGACAGCTCGTCGGTCTTTTGCTACGACCTGATGAACGAACCCGTCATTGGTGGTGAGACGCCGTCTACCGACTGGCTGGGACCCGCTTTTGGTGGCAAGCATTTTGTGCAGTTTGTTGCACGGTCGACTGAAGGCAGAAGCCGTCCCGAGGTCGCTCGGGACTGGATCGAACAGATGGTGAACGCTGTGCGGAAGCATGATTCGCGTCACATGATCACGGTTGGTCTCGTCGACTGGAGCCTCGATCGTCCGGGGCTCACGTCGGGATTCGTCCCGAAGCAGGTTACTGAGAAGCTCAATTTTCTGGCCGTCCATATCTATCCAAAGACTGGCACGGTGGACGAGGCCCTGGAAACATTGAAGGGGTTTCAGATCGGCAAGCCTGTGATTGTGGAAGAAACGTTTCCGCTGGCCTGTTCGCTGGACGAGCTGGAATCGTTTATGGATCGCAGCGGTGCTGACTGCCAGGGCTGGCTGAGTTTCTTTTGGGGAAAAATGCCGGCTGAGTATGCGGCTGACAATTCGATCGCTGCTGCCGTGATTTCACAGTGGCTGAGTCGCTTTTCCGCCCGCATTATTTCCACAGCGGCACGCGCAGCGGTCGTGCCGGAAGCTGAAGCGTTTCCTGTGGTGCAAAGCTATGCTGAGTATTCTGCAAAGCATGCGGACGGAATCACTGCGTTTACGATTGATCAGTCAGCCTGGGCAGACGATGTTCGTCGTTTGCCAATCGGCGTTTTTGATTCTGGCATTGGCGGTTTGACCGTGCAGGAAGCGATCTTCTCGCTGGATGCTTTTCACAATGACACGTATGCACCAGGGCCTGATGGGCGGAAAGATTTTGAAACCGAGCGGTTCATTTATTTTGGCGATCAGGCAAACATGCCCTATGGGAATTATCCGTCGGTTCAGCGACAGGACTTCCTGAAGGAGCTGATTCTAAAGGACGCCGCGTTTCTGCTGGGAACGCGTTACTGGCCCGCGTCGAATTCCGAGAAGCCTCGCTTCGACAAGCCGCCGGTGAAGGCTCTTGTGATCGCCTGCAATACGGCGACCGCGTGGGGGCTGGAAGAACTTCGACAATTGGTTGAGGCGTGGAAAATTCCGGTGTTTGTCGTCGGAGTTGTCGAAGCGGGGGCTCGCGGAGTTGCTGAAGTGCTGGATTCAGATGACCGACCACGCACGGTGGCTGTGCTGGCCACCGTTGGCACATGCGGCAGTAACGCGTATCCGAAGGCCATCGGCCGCACGGCTGGACTCGCCGGAAAACGGATTCCGGTGGTTGTTCAGCAGGGGTGTGTTGGTCTGGCGGGAGCTATCGAAAACGATCCTGCGTTTATGACCGCTCTGGGGAAGGACACGTCCGGTGCGGTGGCATATCAGGGGCCGTCGGTTGGTCATCGATTCGCAGCGCTGGAAACGGAACTGATGGACGTCTACGGTTTCGAACCATCGGGGCTGCTTGGAGATGAAAAGCTGCCCGAGACGCTGCGTCTAAATTCTGTAGAGAACTATATTCGCTACGACGTGGCCACGCTGGTCAAGAATCACAAGGCGTCGGGGCAGGTCCGAGCCATCGATACTGTGGTGCTCGGCTGCACGCATTTTCCGCTGGTGCGTCAGGAGATCCTGCAAGCCTTCGCTCGCCTGCGTCTTTACGAAAAAGATGGCATGCGGCCGTTTGAATCGCTGATTTCGGAATCCATTACTATTGTTGATCCGGCGGAACTGACGGCGAAAGAACTCTTCCGCGAGATGGCTCGACGAAAGGCATTCCGCGCTGCGGATGACGCCTCTTTTGCCGATCGCGATTTGTTCTTCATGTCGGTGGCGAATGCGAAGTGTACTGAGGCCCGCTTTAATCCCGACGGTTCCCTGGAACGCGACTACAAGTACAGTCGCCAGCCAGGACATCTTGAACTGGAAGACACTATCTGCGTCCCCATGGAGCTGACACTGCTGCCGTCGAGCAGTGTGAACCTCATTCGCTCAAAGCTGCCCGAAGTCTGGAAACGCCTGGCCCCGTGACCGGGCTTAATATGTTGTTCGCTCCTGCGAAGAGAGTGAGTGATGAAGTGTCCGCGTTTGCGCGACCGCGCGTCAGACGCGGAAACGGAATGTTTCGCACACGTATCGCCACAGCCAGTACGCAGCCGTGCGGTGGGAAATTATGAACCGAGCGTTGCCTCGCATGCCGGGCCGCATCAGCACTGCATCGGGTTTGCTTTCGGGCGTTTCAAAGTGCATTTCCGCGATTGCACGATATGCAGTGCTGGCAAGCTGTTCCTGCCCCTGATCGCCCGGCTTTGTGGCGAGCGGACCGTTAAATCGCGTGGTCAACGCTTCGGGAGCCATCACTTCACCTTTGAGTGAAACCTGATTCACTTTGGTCAGCCATGTGATATCGGCCAGATGATCCAGCTTGATCTCAACTTCCATCTCGCCATTCAAATCATCACGGTCGCCCTGATCAATGTAAAGCACAGCCTGGAGCTTGTCCGACGGTGCCACGCTGACAAGCTCCTGTCCGGCTTCCAGACGGCAGCCAGCGTTTTCAGGATCCAGCGGCGTCCCGTTCCACGCCTTCAATTTCATCGGATCGATTGCACTGGCCGGCTGTTCGGCCACTCGCTTCGCCGCCACCAGCACACCATCGGCCGGAGCACGAACGACGCGTTGCACATTGAGCTTCACCAGTTCACGAATGGTTTCCTGCAGATTCAACGCCTGAGCCAGCGCGTCCGTGGCCCCCTTCACGTAGTTGATCTTGTCATACCGGGCAATCTCCAGGGATCGCAGATAGAGTTCGGCTGTCCTTCGGAACAGATCGTCGCGACGTCGGTAGTCTTCGGGCTGTTCCAGGATGGCAATCACATCACCCTTTTTCAGGCGATCACCATTCTGCGGAATATGAGCATACTCCTCCGGCGTTGGCATCCCGGCCAGCAGATGCACAGCGTCCGGATCAATCAGCAGCACAGACGGATCGGTGGAATCGGCCTTGGGCTGGATGTCCGGTCGGATATTCTTTTCAAACGCCGCAATGGATTCGTAGTACGCTCGATAATTTTCAGGCAGAACGATCTGCCCGGCGACCGGAGCCGGTACCGTGACAACGCCCTTCGGTTCCAGCACACAGGCCGCTTCATGATACCACGGAATCGGTGTGCTGAAGGCGACCCAGAGAACGCCGCCGAACACGATCCCGGAGATTGCCATTTTTGTCTTGCTCATGGGTTCCATCCGAGGTGTGGCGATAATCTGATAGATGCTGCGAAACATTGCGAAAAAGATGCCGGACATTGAAAAGATCAGCATCGTGACACCTAGACTCTGCAGGTCATAGGGCTTGAGAACTGTGTACAAAAACATGCTGATCGAAAATAGCACGACCCAGCGGTAACACCATGCTGCAATAGCGTATGTTACAAACCACGCCTTGCCGGTTTCTGGCATGAACGGGTCAGGCCGGGATTCAATTCCCAGGCAGTACCACGAGAACGCTTCTTTCAAAAGCTTCTCGGACTTCTGCCGGAGATTTGGAATCTCCAGGTAGTCGCTCATCATGTAATAACCGTCGAATCGCATCAGCGGGTTGGCGTTGAAGATGACAGTCGTGATCGTGGTGACAAAGAAGGTGTTCAGAGCCAGGTGGTGCAGCAGGCCCGGCTTTGTGAGCCACCAGACGTAGATTGCAACAGCCGACAAAATGATTTCGATGTACATTCCGGCCGCGCCGATGATGATCCGATGCCATTTGTTTTTCAGCATCCACGAATCGCTCACGTCGCAATACAGGCACGGACTGAAAACGAGCATCATCACACCCATCTCGTGACATTCGCCCCCGTAATGAGTGCAGCTCAAACCGTGTCCAAATTCGTGGATGATCTTGGCGATCCCGAGCGTGGCCCACAGAAAAATCAGGTTCGGCCAGCCGAAGAAGCTTTGAAACTCCGGCAGCCGTCCATGGAATTCTTCGAGATTGGCCGCCAGAACCAGCCAGGACGACACCACGAAAATCATGCAGACTGTGACGACTGCCGGATGAAAGATCCAGTTGACTAACGGATGCATCCAGCGCAACGTCCGCTCCGGATCCCAGCCCGGCAGTCTCAGCGAAAGCAGACTCATAAATGTCTGCTTGATCTTTTCCTTACGCGTCTTTTGTCGTTCGCGAACAACCGATGGTCCCTGTCCGGCGCGATCACTGACCACCATCCCCTTCTTGTGAAGATCGGTGATCAGCTGCTGAATGTCACTGAGCGTAATCTGCAGCGTCGGGAACTCGGCCTTCAGATCGTCCCGTACGGCTTCAAGACTTCGCTTGCCGTCCAGCAGTTCCAGAATGCGATACTGTTCAAGCTGCAGGCGGTGATACTTGAGCGCAATCGGGTCCTTGATGACCTGATATCCAACGCCCAGATAGTCAATCTTGGCGACGACAAGGTCAGCACGCTTTCTTAATGGGATTGGTCGCTGATTTGAAGCGACCATGTTGCCAGAACTCATGTTTCAGCCAGTCTCATGTTTCAGCCAGTCTGATTTCAGCCGGATCGCCAACAAAGAAATGGCGTGCAGCAGGCCGTTACTCAACCAAATTCAGCGGGAAAGAACGGGCTCCAAAGTGTGGCCGGTGGCATAATTCCTCCAATTCCATCGGATGCAAAGCTCCGTTTTTCCGGTCGAACCTGGTTTCGAGTGTGGCCTGCATCTCGACGGGCAGGAATGCCCATCCTACTTCAAAGTCAGTCTGTGACGTAGACCTAGTTCCGCTTCACGGACAGAATCACGGCCTTCACCGGCATCCCTTCCTGAAGCATAAACCGCCCGTATTTGTCCTGACGATTGGGAACCGTGACGCCCAGGCGAATCATCAAAGTCTGTGTGGAATCCGGCTCAACTTTTGGGTCGATAACCATAATTTTTCCGCGAAACACTTCTTCGCTGGCCTTAGCAACGGGTTCGCTGGCCTGATGTGCAAACCCAGGCTCTGCCCGCGGACCGCCCTTTTCACCACCGCCGAAGATTGAACCCAGATCCGATTCAGGTTCTGCTTTGCTGGCTTCACGAGGAGCCGCGGCCCCTTTGGCTTGTGTATCCACGCGGATTTCCACTTCGTCGCCCACGTAGAGCTGATCGCGATATTTAAAATGCACTTTAACAGAGGCTCGCAATTCCGACATATCGGTCAGCGTCAGCACAGGATCCCCAGGACGCACATTCTGGCCTGGGTATTTCAATACTTTCGTGACGAAGCCATCAAACGGAGCAAACACGGAATACTGATTCAACTGCGCTTCTTTAATCTTCAGGTCCAGTTCATGAAGGACTTGATCTTCCTTCGCTTTTGACAACTGAGCTTCACCCTTACGAACTTCCAGATCGACCTGTCGCATTTCAGAAGGCGTAAACGCTCCCGGACGCTTCATGTTGGCCATCTGCTTCTGCTTCTGATTTTCCAGTGCCGTTTCAAGGGCCACTTCAGCAAACTCAATTTCAGTGGCCAGGGTTGACTGCTTTCGAGCCCGTTCGACTTCGGCCAGAATGACCGAGTCGTTCAGTTTAATCAGCATGTCACCCTTTTTGACGAATACACCTTCTTCGGTCGGATTGACAACCACCAGAGCGCCCGCCACTTCCGCGCCGATCGGCACCTGACGCAGAATCTGCATCTGAGCTTCCTGGGCAGGAATTCGCTCCACTTCCTGCGAAAATGCAGGCATCGCGGCGAGCCCGGCACAGAAAAATACAGCGAACCTGAGGCAACCCATTGACCTGCCAAACATAACGACACTCCAAAGCCGGAACCCGCGGACGTTGCAGATTGCTCAGCTATTTAAAGATACATGACGAACACGGTGACGTTGTCTAACGAAACTTGAGGTTTCTCTCAATCCCTCGTAAGGGACAACTATGCCCGCGATTCGCTGCTAAACCAGCGAAATCCGTCACATCAACCCACGCGACCCACCAATGCCGATATCGAAGCCTCTCAAGCTTCCTACTCAACGCAGACGTCATTGACTCAAACCGCAGCATTCAGATAGTCGCCTCAAATCTCAAACCTGAAACCCGAAGAAAGCCTGCGTGGATTTCCTCACAGGCTTTCTTGTCCGGGTCTGCGACCTGCCAAAGGCAGCCTGCTGCAAAACTAGGCCTTCTTTACATGTCCGATGTTGATATACGCATGCACGTGAGGAGCACCGCGGTAATGCCAGACGAAGGACGGACCTTCGACTCGCCAGATGTCCCACGTCTTGTCGCCGCCGATGTCTTCTTTGGAATAGAAGGCCATGTGCAGCTGATCGACGCCCCCTGATTCCTTCAGAATCTGCATGACTTCTGCAATATCTTCAGCTCGGTAAGGCGCCAACAGGACGCTTAGCGTTTTTTCCACCAGCTGCTTCTGTTCGGTCTGCAGATCGGCCACCTTTATGCCGGCAAACTGCCCGGCTTCGCCCTGAATCTGCACAGCGGTCTCGGCCGGAGCGTCTACCAGCAGAGCCTTTGCGGCCTGGTCGGCTGTCAGAGACTTGAAGACCGTGTCCGTGTGCTGGGTTTGATAGAAGTAGATGTTCTGCGACGCGTCTTTTTCGACCTGGTCATGTCCATAAATAATCGGACCACCGAAGGCTGCCTTGTCGACACTGTCACCGTCAGCTCGCAAAGTCAGATGGCGACCCGTCAGCATAAATTCAAACTTGTCCTGTCCTGGCTCGCCAAACAACGCGACGCTGAATTCATGCAAACCACCGGCATCTTCGTCCATCTGCCGAGTCACGCGTTCATGGCCTTCTTCACTGCACAGGCCTTTGACGATGCGACTGATCATTTCGCGCTGCGGTGACGTATAAAAGCTTTCGCCGAGGGTGGGTTTGGTCACATGCCAGTTGGCGCTGATCCGATGTCGCAGTTCATGTTCAAATGGAAAGCACAGCGTCTTTTTCTGCTCGTCACTCAGCGTTGCATAAAACTCAATGACGGCTGTTTCCGCGACACTGCTTTTGGAAGGGCCCAGAAACAGTCCGGCGTTCAAAACACGCGTCGGCAACAGGGCCAGTGATGAGGCGGCAGCAACTGTTCGAACAAACGAGCGACGGCTGACGGAACGGTCGTCGGAGGCACTGGCTGTATTCTGCTTTTCGGATTCCATATTCAGCTCCATTTGAGGAAGGGCGAAGCGGCGAAGGACATGTTGCAGGAATTTTAGTATACAGTGATCGTCGCAGAAGAAAAGACGGAGCCCGGGTTTCAGGGGGGAGGGCAGCTTTCGGACCGCCGCCTTTCACCTCTCGCCTTTCTGCTAACCAATTGACTTCCTGACGTTCCTGGCTCAGTATGCGTAAACGTAGCGGATCGCTGAGTGACCATGGCCCCTTAACTATTTAAGAACTTAAGAGGTGCCTCTGACCTGCCATACGATCCGCCACAATCGTGATCGCCAGCCGTGTCTGACTTCAACAGGTTCCATTGATGTTTTCTCAAACCGTTGAGTACGCTCTTCGCGCTGTTGTCAATCTGGCGATGAAATCGCCGGAGCCTCAGACCACAGCGTCCATTGCCGAGGCGACTAAGGTTCCTTCGGCGTATCTGTCCAAGGTGCTTCAGGGCCTGAAGGAAAAAGGCATTGTCAAGCTGCAACGCGGCATCGGCGGCGGCGTCTCATTGGCGCACGAACCCAGTGAACTGACAATTCTGGATATCGTCAATGCGGTCGATCCCATCAAGCGGATCCACACGTGTCCACTGGATCTTAAGTCCCACGGGACGCGGCTGTGTGCGCTGCACTTTCGGATGGATCAGGCGATGATGTCGATGGAGAACGCCTTTCGCTCGACAACTCTGGCCGAACTGCTGCAGGATTCCAATCCCAGCGTGCCGTTGTGCGATCAGCCGGCCGCCAGATCGTAGGCCGTTGTCAGAGCTGTTGCAACAGTCTCCACCAGCTGTCGGCGCGGCACTGGCTTCTTGAGCACAGAAAATGCCTGAGCATCCCGGGCATCACGTTTCACATCTTCACTGGTGTCTGACGTAATCAGGATGCACGGCCTCACAAAGTCCAGCTGCTTCATGACGCGGAGAGTTTCGATCCCCGTCATGAACCGCATGTGCATATCCAGCAGCACGATGTCAATCCGTCGCGATTGCACAACTTCAACAGCTTCCTCCCCGGACTCTGCTTCATGCAGAACCAGAAACGGACGGCCCTCAAGTACTTCGCGGAGGATGGAACGGAACGACGGATTGTCATCTGTGATCAAAAGCTGAAACTGTTTTTCGACGAGTGTCACCATTTTCGAAAACCTGTCCCTGGTGCTGCAAAAACTGCATCGCCCTTGCGACGACTCAGTGGAAAACGGACACCGTGTCCAGATAATGAACTATGAAATGCCTGGGAAGACTTTTCCAGTCTCAAGTCGAGTCGTGCAACATTTTTTTTCAACGCGGCCTCGCAAGAGATCAGTGAGCCTCCGTCTTTGCAGGTTCCTCCGCCTTCACGGACGGTTCAAAGGTTTCGCAGTCCGGATGATTTTTACGCCATTCCGTCCAGAATTGTGCTGGCGATGTTTTTCGCCACATGGACAACGCCTTACCCACGTGAGAATAAAAAGTATAGTTCTGGTCGATTTCTGCCTGAGGCGTTTCGTTCACGTTCTGAACCAGCCAGTCGGCGGCTTTCAAAATCTGTTCCCGAGGCGGATGAAGTTCCAGCGGTGCGATCGACAGCCACTCCAGATGATGGCCTGTTGCGATGACTCTCTTGTGCCCTTTCTCCTTAGGATCGGCCTTCGCTTCGGCCTCGGCGCCGTCCGTCCAGTTGGCAGGCCACGAACCATCGGCGCTTTGCGACGCAATGATCATGTCTCGTGCTACCTGCAGATATTCCATGATCTCTGAAACCGTCTGCGGACTGATCAACTGCCCGCCGTACTCTTTATTCAGGCGAACCATCAGCATCAGAGAATAAACTCGATGAGTCCCCAGGCAAACTCCATCACGCTTGTGATTTCTCATCAGCCTTTCGGCCACCATGTCGAACGTGATCCGTCGACCTTCGCCGTTATGCCACGCAGACGATTTCTGCGGCGCCATCCACAGGGCAAATGACAGGGCCGACCATTCGGTTTCGCGTTCATCCAGATGAAAGTCCCGCAGAGCTTCGGCCAGAACGTTCCGCACCTGCAAAGCCCGCACGTTGGTGAACACGGGCGCGTCCATGGTCAGACCGGCTTCGGTCAGAGCAGCCAGGGTGTGATCGTGGTGAACTGAGCTGGATGAGTCTTCGCCCCAGCGGACATGAATTCCGTCTGCCGTCGGTTCCATCAGCGGCGGATTATTCTTGCCCCAGGATTCCATATATTTTGCGGAGTCGGTTAGAAAATCCTTCATCTGCGGACCTGAAATCGCATCCGGATTGTGGAAGACAATTTCGGACCCCCATGTTCGCAGAGCGTGCTCCACAAGATTAGGACGCAGGTGGCTGCGACTAAATCGCGGCACGATTTTTTTCAGAACACAGCCCAGTTCTTCGTCTGAGACAACTTCAGAGTCATCATAAAACGGTGCCACGGCCGCGCAGGTCGTTTTAGCCAGATCCACATCCAGAGCCACTGGACGATGGGTCATGCGAGCCACAACTTCCTGCTGCCGATCGCCCGGAATGCAGATCCAGGACGCGGCAAATGCGCTGCCAAACGCCAACTGAACTGTCAGCCAGGTTCGCAGCGAAACCTTGCGGCGTGCATCTTTTAGAGAAACCATAAATCATACCTATTGGTTGTTCAGGAGCGAGACAGACAGCAATTGGCAGAACGAGCAGTGCCGGTGAGAAAAAAAGGCGAACTCGGCAGGACGCGATCAGATCGGTCGGTTCCGAACATACACGATCCCCTGACGATCCTCATACTGAGCCGACCAGTCGGTACTCTCTTTGAATTTTTTTGCCAGAGCTGGCTGACGAGCCTGATCGACGACGGCCAGATTGATTCCATATTCATCCATCAGGCCCTGCCAGTCGGACGGTCCGTTAATCATCCGCATGTAATCGTTCCAGACCTGTTCGGGAATCACATGCACATGCAGGTTGACCATCGGCTCCAGCGACTTCGGCCCGCGGTTCATGACATATCCAGCCCACTCGGCCGGAACAAATGCGATCCCGCGCGGCAGCGTTTCCATCGAATCCAGGAATGCGACTGTGGCCAGCGGAGTTTCCGGAGACACCATTCTGTTGGCATCGGGGACTCGCCCATGGACCATTTGAATTCCGAACGGCGTCAGGGCAAACAGAATCCAGATAATGCCGCCGTTAACGAGTGTCCACAAACCGGTCGCTTTCGTCGGCTGCGGATTCTGCATCCACTTCGTTGACTTTCGCATCGCAGCAATCAGATGCGTTGCTGTCAGGATTCCCGCAAGTGGCGCCCACCAGTTGAGCATGCGAGCTGACCAGGCCGCGAGCAGCCCGGTGATCACAAAGGCCAGCATCTCACCACAATGCATTCGGCGTGGGCTGAGCTTGATCGCAATGAAAGCCAGCAGTGCGGCAGCCGCGGCCGATTGTCCCTGAGCCGACCGAAGTGTGAGTGCGTCCCATTCGAACATGGATTCGATGTTCGAATTTCCGGCAACGTTCAGCACTTCCGGATAGATCGCGAGGCCTGCGGGATTCAGCAGAACGGCCGCGGCACACACTTGAGTCAGCAAAATGGTACGATGCAGTTCTCGATCACAACAGGCGATTCGAAAAGAATGTGAGATCGCCAGCACATCACCAAAGCGGCCAACTCCCGTCAGCCCCATGAGCAGCAGGCCCATCGAAAATGATCCGTGAACATTGGCCCAGACTGCAAACATGATGGGCAGACCAATCCAGGCGGCTCGCGAATGTTTGCTTCGACCCAGCATCCAGGCAACCACAATGCAATAAAACAACACGCCGCCCAGTTGCGGGCGAATCACAAGCATTTGGTCAAGATTGACCTTGAAGAAGATGGCCGCGGCCAGAATCCCGCCGAGTGCCGAGTGGCTCAGCTTGACCGCACGCCAGGCGATGACACCGAGACTGATGGCAATCGTGGCCGCATACCCGAACTGCAGCGCCGTCAGTCCAAAGCGATTGTGCAGCGCGGCCATGCTGACCTGAGCCAGCCACGGAATATTCACCATCGAAACGCCTCGACACAGGCGCATCAGGGGTTCAGTGGCCGACACAGTTTTTGTAGCCAGAATGTTCTGGCCGTAGTTCAAATGGTCCCACAGATCGGTGTGCCACAGCGGTCGACTGGCAAACAGAACGAACACGAGCCCAATCAGCACGACGAAGCCTGTCGAGACCGAAGTCGTTCTTATCCATTCAGGAGTCTTGTCCTCCAAAACTCTCGCATCCGGAAGTTCCGGAGCAGGGAGTGGTTGCGGAGATGGCATACGCTCCCCTTTTTCCACGACGAGTGACATAACTTTTCCTCAGCTCATTTTTCAGACGACTCGGTCGGCATGTTGCAAAAGTGTACATCATCCCTTCTGCCCTTAGTGAAGACATATTCTCCAGCCGACAACTGCCCGACAACATCCCCGGTGAGTCTCTCGATTAAGCCGAGTTGCCCGGTTGTCCCCAAAACACCCGCCGCTCCGGTTGAGCCGATCACACCCACATTACCGACGCGAGATCATCGCAAGCCCATGATTTTAGACAAGCTCGAAACGCGTCAGCGATCGATGGACGCACGTCAGCGGGCTTCCGGGGAGGTATTATTCGCGTATGTGAATTCCAGACGGACCGAGACGCCGAGTGCCTGGGCGAAGTTCCGGCCTCCTCAGCGACTGATGAAGTACTTGCCAATCGATGAGCGAAACTGCGACCATGTGACACTGAATTCACCGCGCAGATTGCGACGAAACTGGTGAAGGTTACATCCGTCAATGACGCACCGGTGATCTCGATGAAATCGTCCTTGTCTTTCGATAGACTGGATCTCAGCTTTGAAAAGCAGCTGATCGAAAGCGATCTGCTGACTGCCCGATGAAAGTGACTCTCTGAAAACGTCTCCCGTCACCAAGCCGTTCGCTAAGGCCAATTCGTCAGCTTCCGAAGGGAGAAATTTCACCAACGTTTTCAAGATCAGACACCAATTCAGGATACGCACTGGCTACGCGAAGTCGTCGACATCGGAACAGACGATCTCAAAAAAACTGACACAACTTCTTAAAATCCCGCGCCAACCTCAAATCATCCACCACCATCTAACAGATGCACCTCTAGTAGAATGCCTGGGCGAGAGACTTGACGATCAGAGGCAGTGTCCCGGATGATAGCGAACCTCGATCAATATCTCCCGCCCGAGACACACCTCAAAATTTTCGCTCTCTAAGGAACCTGCCGTGCTGTTGTTTGATGCCCATCTGGATCTGGCGTTGAATGGAGTGGACTGGAATCGCGATATGCGTTGTTCAGTCGACGATTTGCGAGCTCAGGAACGTGCATTGGGGATGACAGAGCCCGGCCGCACGGGAAGTACGCTCAGTCTGCCCGAACTGCGGGCGGCCGAAATTGGCATTTGCCTGTCCACCCTGTTGGCTCGCCAGGAACGTGAAATCAATCACTCGTTCGGTTGGACGTCGCCTCAGACATGTTACGCAATGGCTCATGCACATCTGGCCTGGCACCGCGCGATGGAGCGAGCCGGTTTGATGCGTTCCATCAAAACGAAAAGCGATCTGACTCATCACATTGAGGATTATAAAAAGCATCCTGAGACCGCCCCGCTGGGCTTCATTCAGACGATGGAAGGGGCCGATCCGGTTTTGATTCCGGATACGATTGATGAGTTTTATGAGCACGGCCTGCGAGCCATCGGGTTGACTCACTATGGTGCCAACCGTTACGGCGGCGGCACATCCTGCGAAGTCGGGCTGGCGCTGGATGCCGTTCCGCTGCTGAAGCGAATTGGCGAACTGGGAATGACCGTCGATGTGACTCATCTGTCGGACGTCGCGTTCTGGCAAGTGCTGGAGTATTTTGATGGTCGCATTCACGCCAGCCATCAGAATTCTCGCCGCCTGGCCCCGTGGCAGCGTCAGTATTCTGACGAGCAATATAAAGCCGTGATTGAACGCGACGGCGTAATCGGCATCGCGTTCGACGTCATCATGCTGCAGCCGGGCTACGTCCGCCGCGTCAGTCAGGCGACTGTCACCATGGAACGCGCCGTGGATAACATAGACATCATTTGTCAGCTGGCCGGAAACGCTCGCAATGTCGGCATCGGCAGCGATCTGGACGGCGGTTACGGAGTTGAACAGACTCCGGCGGACTTCGACCGAATCCGCGACCTGCAGCGATTGACCGAACTGATGTCCAAACGAGGCTACTCAGATGCGGACATTGCAGGCATCATGCATGGCAACTGGCTGCGATTCTTTGGTGAAGTGCTGCCCGATTAAACGGCGTTGATTTAATCGTTTTGACGTTGCGCCTTTTCTGAACCCGAAACGTCAGTGAGGGATTCCGCTGTGACAGTTCGGCTTTGTGCGCACGAATCCCTCGCTGACGCGCCGGGTTGCGATGAAATCAGCGGCTCGCATCCGGCGCGACGGACAGATCTGTTGAGGTAAGTTTTCGCTTCGGTGTGAACTGGCACTTGTCGACCAGAGACGCGTCGACCTACAGTAGGCGGACCTGGATAAGGTCCGCCTTTTTGTTTTGTCTGCCCGGTGTTTTGTTTGAGAATCCTATGTCTGGTCCCCCAATCACAGCTGCCGAATTCGCCGCGACCAGGCAGGACCTGCCTGAAGCCGGTCGATGGCATGAGTTGCATGATGGAATGCCAGTGCTGTTGTCCGCTCCGGATGACGTACACGGCACGATTGTAATGAACCTGTCAAAGGCGCTCGCTCTGTGGTTGCAGACTCAACCAGTGGGCTCACGCAGCTATGCATGTCCGGGGATTGCAGTGCAGGTGAAGGCCAATCCGGACACGGTCTACGTTCCAGCCATCAGCATTTTTCAGGGTGGAATTCCTTTCTCACAGTTTGATGCGGCCCTGGCGACGGAAGTTCCGCGGGTTGTCATTGATGTGGCGTCATCAAATGATCGCCGCACGGATATGCGGCTGCGAACAACGGCTTATCTTAAGCATGGCGTCGAGATGATCTGGATTCCTGATCCGTTCAAGAAGGAAGTCCAGGTGATTCAGCGCAACGCCCACACGCTGGCTCTTGGAAAATGGCAGGCACTGGAAGGAAGCACCGTGCTGCCCGGTTTTCGCATTGACGTCGAACAGGTTTTTGCACAGCCAAAATGGTGGAATGGTGAGTTGCCGGAGTTCACCGTGGTTCAGGACTGATTCCGGCCGGCGATCGCCGCGTCCACAAACTGGCTCTCTGGGAATCCTGTACTGTGAAGCCGACAGTTTTCTACGAGGCTCTAACAAAAGTGGGACAGGCACCCTCCCGGTGTAATTTTTAAGAGCATTTTCCGCAAGATACGGGAGCCAGTCCCGGTTTTGTCAGGTGTTCTAAACAAAATGTCGATCGGGCGGACTCATCAGCAGGATCCATAAACGGGGGAGTCATCGAATGTGTGTACATAATGTCTTCAAGCCGCGAACGGCAGCATGTTGGCTGTTGGGCTCGTCGATCGTGCTGATGTGTGCGGGCGTTTCCAATGTGTTTGCGCAGTCGGCCATGCCCAAAACAAATGCAGTCCAGCTGGCGGCTGATCGAGCGACAATGGTGGTTCTGGCTCCAAACGGCCCTGTGTTCGCTGATCTTCGAATTTCGGTCGCGAAAATACCTTATCGGGCATGGGTCAGCAAATTTCTGGCGACTCAACTGGACGCCAACAAAGACGGTCGGCTGGATGCGAAGGAGCTGAATCTGATCACCGACAGTATCCGGCGGCTGGCGCAAATCACAAGCTCCGAACAAGCGCTGGCCGACATCGGCGGGGCGGTATCGGTCGTGGATGTTGCAACGGCCGACTTTGCGAAATGGCTTCAGCAGCGCCTGCCGCGTGCGTTTGATCTGATCGCGCAGCCTCAAGCTGCCGACGATGCCGTGCGACTGGCATCGCTGATTGATGAAGACCATAACGGTGTTGTGGCTGACGAAGAGCTCGGCAAGGCATTTTGGACGCTGCGTTTTCGAGATCTCGATAACGATGAAACGTTTAGCGTGTCCGAACTGTTGCCCTATCGCGATCCGCGAAGTCAAACTGCCGCCGTGACACCTGATGTGGTCAGTCTCCCTTTTTTTCATATCACCGATGAAGCTTCGGGAAAAGCAGCGGCGGAACGCATCGTGACTCGTTACGGCAAGAACGGAAACGTGGCGGCCAGCATTCTGCGGCAGATTCCGGGCACCTCCGACTCGCCGTTATCTGGGGCGCCACCGGCTAACACGCCGTCATCGGATTCAGGGTTGCTCGATGTTGCACACGTGGAAGCGATCGTGGCCGATCCCGATTTTCATCTCACCGTGGATGTACGTTTGTCAGATCGAGCCAACACAAGTGACATCAATCTGACGGTGTCGGAAACAGCCGCTTCGTTTTGTCGGATCGTCGACGATTCGTTTGGTCAGACATCGATCGTGATGGACGGACTGCCGCTGCAGATCGTGGCACGAGGTGGCGGGGCCAATAACCGCGCGGTGACTCGCGGATTTCTGGGGCAGACGTTTGTCATGATCGATGCGGATCGCAATCAGTATCTGGATGAAACAGAATTTGGCGGCATCCTTGGTGCCATGCAGCAGTCAGGTGTCACCGGTCGATTTGAAGACGTCGATCAGAACTTCGACAAAATGGTGACACGCGACGAAGTGTTTTCGTTTACCGAACGTGATCTGATGGCGGCCGCCAGTCGTATTGAAGTCACGGTCAAGCAGGATGGGAAAACGCTCTTCGGCTTGCTGGATGCGAATCAGGATCGCCGTTTGTCCGTCCGCGAAATTCGGGCGGGCAAAGAAGTGCTGCAAAAATATGATCTCAACGCTGACGGTTCCTTCGCGGAAACAGAGCTGGGTACAGAATACGTTTTGACGCTTGGCCTGGGCCGGTCTGAGCTGCGGCGCGGCACCGGTGCCATGCAGATGATGGGTGGACCCGGAATGCAGAACGGGGATGCGATTTTGCCTGGTGCCGGCGGGCTTTCGGGCCCGGAATGGTTTCGACGCATGGACCGCAATCAGGACGGTGACGTATCGGCTCGTGAGTTCCCTGGTTCTGCGGATCACTTCCGGACGCTCGACACAGATCAGGATCTGCTCATTTCAGCGGCTGAAGCGGAAGCGTTGTGAGTTGTGTTTTTCTATTTCGGGCGATCGGGATGGTGATCTCATAAGTTCGCAATTTTTGACAGACGCATCCTGTTGAACGGCAGTTACAACTGGACTCGCGGAGCAGCGGAGAACAATGAAGAAAAGTTCATCATCTGCGACAACACACGGCTGGTCGCACCCTTTCTGGAGGCGTTTGAAAGACTCTGGGAACATACTCAGGCCTGACAAACTTGCGCGCGGTTCAAATTCCGGGCCACGCGGTTTGATCGAACGTACGAAGCTCCCCGATCTCAAATCTCAAATCTGTCGCTCCCTTCAAATTCTGTCCAAACAAAAGGCTCGATGCAGAAACTGCAGGCGTTTAGTCATCCCCTGCGTCGGCGAGAAATTCCGACCGGAATCGGAAGACACGTGTATCAGACCGCGGAACTCGATAGCCTTCGCCACCTGCGGCAATTCGCTTTCTTGTTCCAGACTCGCTGCGGCCACGTCGATTGATTTTCGCTCATGAAAAATTCGCCCACCGACGGCCGAATCCAGGCGGCTTCCGTTGTTCTCATTGGTCGTCCGACAGGACCGGCCTTTCAGGATCTCGAGCGGTTTCTGCACCGCCATGAGTCCGTCAACATGCGCGGCGAGTTTGATACGATCGCCCAGGCGATGGCCGACCTGCTTGTACCCGATGCTGCGGTGGATATCGTCATTGTGCTGCAGGCGTTTTCCGACGAGTACTCGGCAACTGAAGCCGGGCTGCTGATTGGACGCATGCTCTTTCGGCGGCTGTTTTGTTGCTACGGGCCGTGGTGCGGCGCGGACGGTCGATCGCATGAGGTCTGGCCGGTTTCGCTTCGCGTGCCGATTGACTCGGCGATCCCGGTGATCGCGCGGGAGATCGACACCGTTTTGAATGCCGTCCCACCGCTTTTGCCTTTAGCGGCGGCGGAAGAAGTTTTTGCTCATCGCCTGCAGCGACAGGCGGGAGCAATGATTGGCGACGAAACGCCGATTGTTGTGATCTCCGAAGAGCGCGAGCTGCGGGACACGACGACGGCAATCTGCAGAAATCTACGCGGCGGACTGCGTCCGTCCAGCGTCAAGGCCACGCACTTTCAGGCCGCAGCTGAAATGCTGCGAGATTTGTCCGGCGTGAGTCCCAGCGGCATTGCCATCGTCGACCTGGATCCGCTCGATGGTCCGTGTCAGGAATTTCTGGAACTGCTGCAGCGAAAATTTTCTACCTGGCCCGTACTGGGGCTCACCGTTTTCTCACCGGACGCGTTTTCGCTGCCCCAGTTGCAGACGATCGTGAACAAGACGGAATTGCTGATCGGTCTTGGATGGGCGCTGCGTTCTGCTGCATTCCGCCCATGATGACAGGAACGCGGCTTTAGTCAGGATGCAAAATTGCCGCTACGGCAGTCGTGAAATTCCCATTAAGGAAAAGACAAGCCCTGTGGGAATGCTCGGATACAACCGCAGCGCTTCTTCACGCAGTTTTGGGGCAGTTGCCCCACGAGCGGCCACGTCGGCGGCGGTTTCGGGTGGTTCAACAATCAGCAGGCCTTTGGATTTCGAATGCTGCAGAAACTTTCCGAAGTCCGCTCCGTTCTGTGGCAAACACTGAGTCACCGCAGTGCCGGACTCCGAAGTGGCCTGGCCGATGATGCTGCAAATCTGCTGCACTAAAGCGCCTGATTCCATGGGTTCGTTGGTGACGTGGGGCGACACAATCATCCAGGCACCGTCTGGTGTTCCGACAGCGACACAGGGCTGCTGCGAATTCAGGCGGGCGAGCTCCGTGGCGTCGTCTCCGGCGGTCGGTTCGTTGCCGACCGGCTGGCAATGCAGTTGAGTCCCCAGCTGCGTTTGGGCATCGGAGCCGCTGAAGGTTGCCGCAACATTCTGCAGTAAAACGTGCGGCAGAAAATCCACGCCCGGATCGTCGGCCGGGATCAGGCACGTGAGCACCGTTTTTGTGGGATCGTTGGGATCATTCGATAAATCCAGATCCTTCGTCGCAATAGCCGCGTGATACTCCGCGGAGCCGCCGATGAAGCAGACCGAAAAATGGCCCAGGCGCGCCTGCAGTTCACGCTTTTTCGTCTGATCGGTAATCGGCCACATGCGATGGCGTGTACCGTTGTCTTCAATACATTCGACTGGCGGCACAAGTCGCACCACGAATTCAAAATGGTCGGACAGGCTGCGCGGGTCAGAGTCTTCGCCGGTGACATCAGCAAGAAGTGCGACGGCCGGTACCAGACTGGCGTTGCAGATGCGCCGCAGTTCCGTCGCCCGAGCGATCGTGGACGGATCCGATTCAACCACCGAATACAAATCGTTGGTGGTTTCGCTGGCGGCATCGGGCAGACCCAGTCGAGCTATAACGCTCCAGCGAGTCCGTTCTTCACCAGAAAGTTGATATGTTGTTTCGATGATATAAAAAGCGCCGTCATGTTCGTGCAGAAGAACGCCTTCTCGCTTCCACAAACGCCAGAATTCATCGGCTCGGACGCTGCAATCCTGAGGTGAAGCATCACCCGGCTCTTCGCGATTTATCACGAGACGAACGGCATTGCAGGGATGCTGGCGATAGAGCGTTCTCTGCAGGGCTTCATCAACCAGAACGGATGGCGGCACCGAGACATCAGACAATGCTCCCACCTGACTCAGGTCATATCTCCAGCCCACGAAGGGCAGTATCTGAACCATGAAACGCGCGTTACCTTTCCCATACCAACGATTGACTATTCACGATCTTTGGAAAGTGTACCAGCCTGATGCCACGATGAACAACCATCCGTGAAACGGATAATCTGCTGACTTCCCCGGACAATTAGCCAACGGATTCCGGATCATAATCAGGCATGGCAGCGTCAGTCGGAACGGCCGCTCAGTCTGAGCCAGGGCCGACGATAACCCGAGCGGTGTCTGGCAAGCCACCAGAATCGGAAGCCACGCAGCCGCCACACATCGAACGGCAGAATGAGTTCCCATTCTTCTTCTCCCGAAATCTACAAACCAAAAGATCGTCTGGATATTCCCAATCTGCGTATCGCTAACAGACGCGTTCATCGGCTGTCCAATCCCGCGTGCTCAAAAGGATTCGGTCACGCAGTGACGGACCTGCGTCGGCGAGTCATTCCATGACGCGATCTTCCTCGTCGAGCACCCGAGATTCCCAGAATCATGCCAGAGTGGATAACTGACTCCGGTTTTCGGTTCCGGGGTTGGTTTCCGTGCGGGGACTTTGCGAGTCTGGCCGCGGGCTGCTATCGTCCGCGTTCACTACCGGACCCGATGCGTCCTGGCGGACCGCAAGCGTCCGAATTGTTCAGCCCAATTTACTCCCAGACCACCGAAATTGTCATGACACAAATCAACAAGTACAGCAGTCGAATCACGCAGCCTGCCGCGCAGGGCGCTTCTCAGGCCATGCTCTATGCAACCGGCATGGACGAGGCCGACATGAACAAGGCTCAGGTCGGCATCAGCAGCATGTGGTTCGAAGGCAATCCCTGCAACATGCACCTGATGGATCTCGCCTCCAAAGTGCGCGAAGGCGTTCAGGCCGCTGGCATGGTCGGCATGCGATTCAACACCATCGGAGTCAGCGACGGAATTTCCATGGGCACCGACGGCATGTCCTATTCGCTGCAGTCGCGCGACCTGATCGCAGACTCCATCGAAACAGTCATGTCGGCTCAATGGTACGACGCCAACATTTCGCTGCCCGGCTGTGACAAGAACATGCCCGGCTGTTTGATTGCCATGGCACGCCTGAACCGACCGTCTCTAATGGTCTACGGCGGCACCATCCGCGCGGGTTGCGGACCGAAAGGCGAAAAGCTGGACATCGTTTCTGCGTTCCAGTCCTACGGGGAATACATCGGCAAGAAGATATCAGAAGAAGAGCGAGCGGCGATTGTTCGTCGTAGCTGCCCGGGTGCTGGAGCCTGCGGTGGAATGTACACAGCCAACACGATGGCATCTGCAATCGAGGCCATGGGCATGACGCTGCCGTACAGTTCATCGATCCCAGCGGAAGACCCACAGAAGCTGGTGGAATGTTTTCAGGCGGGAGCGGCCATCCGCAATCTGCTCGAAAAAGATATCAAGCCGAGCGATATTATGACTCGCGCGGCCTTCGAAAACGCGATGGTCATCATCATGGCCACCGGTGGTTCAACGAACGCTGTTCTGCACCTGCTGGCGATGGCTCGAGCTGTTGGCGTTGCATTGACCCTGGATGATTTCCAGACGGTCAGCGACCGCATTCCCTACATCTCCGATCTGAAGCCAAGCGGCAAGTTCGTGATGGAAGACCTGCACACCATTGGCGGAACCCCAGCAGTGCTCAAGTATCTGTTGGAAAATGGTCTGCTGGACGGAAGTTGCATGACGGTCACAGGCAAAACACTCGCCGAGAACCTGAAGGATCTTCCAGGTCTCAAAGCCGGCCAGAAGATTATTCAGCCGCTCGAAACGCCGATCAAGGAAAGCGGTCACATTCGGATTATGCGAGGCAACGTCTGTCCGGACGGCGCGGTCGCAAAGATCACTGGCAAAGAAGGTCTGGTCTTCAAAGGAACAGCCCGTTGTTTTGATTCTGAAGAGCTGATGCTGAAGGGTCTGGAAGACGGAAAAATCCAGAAGGGCGACGTTGTTGTCATTCGCTACGAAGGTCCCAAGGGCGGACCTGGTATGCCAGAAATGCTGACGCCGACGTCCGCCATCATGGGTGCGGGACTGGGATTAGATGTCGCTCTGCTGACGGACGGACGCTTCAGTGGCGGATCACACGGATTCATCGTCGGTCATATCACTCCTGAAGCGCAGGTCGGTGGAACGATTGCCCTGCTGAAGGACGGCGACGCGATCACGGTTGACGCAGAAAAGAATGAGATCAACGTCGATATTTCCGCCGCTGAACTGGCAGCTCGCAGCAAGGCTTTTGTGGCTCTGCCGCTCAAGGCGACGCGTGGGACGCTGGCGAAGTATATTCGCTGCGTAAAATCAGCGTCAGAAGGCTGCGTCACTGACGAAGAACTCTGATCCGGCAGTGTCTGGGGCAGAGAACAGAATTGGCAGGCCTGGTGGCTCATTAATCTGAGCCACCGGACCCGTTCGCACCATGGTGACCGCTGTCAGCATCTCGAAACACTGCTGAACCGTCTCACCGGCCCCTGAAGCCAAGGCGGATGACTTACTGCTGACTAATCGCAATCCAGCGGTCGCGAATCCAGATCTGCAGCGGCAGCAGAGCAAACAGCCACGTCCAGAACAGATTGACAAGTCCGCTCAGGAACAGACTTAGTTCCACGTTGTGGCTTCTGGCGACCGCCGTCGTAAATTGTGTCAGCCCCAGAATGGGAGCGGCCAGGCAGAAAAACGCGGGGGTCGAAAGCAGGATCGTCAGAGGCAACGCGGCCCAGCGTGTATAAAGCGACAATAGGGCGGCCAGATGGCTGCTCAGCAAGAGCATGATCAGATAACTGATGACCATGGTCGCCGACAGATGGCGTGAGATAGAACCGCTGCTGGTGATCCACACAACGAAGATCCAGAACAGGCATGGAATCAGCGCGACCGAGCATCCGAGGAACTTTTCGGCCAGTATGCGTGCAGGGAAAATCGGAGTCGTGGCCAGCGTCGACTGCGTCATCTGACGAACCTCAGAAAACAGACAGCCCGAGGAATACAGCAGCACCTCCAGAGCCAGAACCGCCATAAACGTCAGGAGAGCATACCAGCCATAGTCTCCCTGCAGACGAATATTGGTATCGCCGTGGTCCAGCTGCTGATAAAGGACAAATGCGGCAAACAGCAGGCCACCGCCGATCAGTTTGGCGATCGCGAAACTTCGCCCTCCCGTGAAGAACAGGAATTCCTTCCATGCAATCGCAAGTCTCCAGCAGCGTCCAACAGACCATCGCCGCAGCGACACAGTTTCCGACGGTCCCCCAGCGTCTGTCGGCGAAGACCAGAAATCCAGAGTCAAAGTGCTGATCGAAAACAGGACCAGCGAAATCAACAGGCTGAGCCAGAACTGATTGCCAAAGACCGAGGTTCCAGTCCCGAACGCAGCCGTGGAAACTGGACCGGTCGACAGCGTAATGCCAAGCATTTCAAAGCCGCCGGGTGATCCCAGGATTTCACTCAGTCGATTAAAAACCGAAACCGAACCCAGCACGTCCGGAATGCAGGCCAAAAACTTGATCACAGAGGCCGACAATGTACCCGGCGGCATCGCGGCGAGGCTGTTTGCGATGAGGCTCGGAGTCACAATAAAGAGCCCCAGAATTGCGCCGGCCATTCCGGCCGCGCGACCGGAGGTTGCACAGCGAACACTGCAGAACAAAGCCAGATTGGCGACCAGTATCATCCACGCGGCCATCGCCAGATACGCGGCAATGATATGATTCCAGAGAACTCCGCCAAGCGTGATGGCCAAAAACGTAAACGGCAGCTGAATCACCAGCAGCATCAGCGAACTCACCAGACGAGACGTCGATTTTCCCAGAGTGATTGACAGCGAATTCATTCCAGCAAGACGCAGCAGCGCATAAGACCCGGCATCTTTTTCTTCGGTGACGGCCGTTACGAAGTAGCTGATTCCGGAGACCGTGATGATCAGCACGTTCAGACTGCAGACCGCCTCAAAGAATCGCAGGCCCATACTGCTGGTGCCAAACAAATCTCCGGATGCCATCGAAATCGCGAACAGCATGGCGAACGAAAACGTAGCTCGAATGATATGCGGGTAGATGGACTTTGAATCCATCTTCAGCGTCCAGTTGAAGAGCGTCAGCACTCCGGAAATCACGTGCGTACTCCACGCGTCGTGAGATCCATAAAGGCCTGATTCAGATGGCGTCGCTGCTGGCTGAACCCCACAATGGGCAGGTCAAGGGTCAACAAATCACGCAGGAAATCGTTGGCCGATGTTGGCGGCACCAGCTGGATATTGAAGTCTCGGCCAGTTGGAAACTCCGGTTCTGCGACGGAAGCCACACCGGGCAGAAGTCTGATCTTTTCCATTGCCGTGTCAGAAGGACTGGCCAGCCGCAGATTGTAAGTCGGCTGCTCGTCGGGATTCTCCAGCAGCACATCCATCGGACCGCTGAACTTTATCTGCCCGCGATCAATAATGGTCACACTGTCACACAGCTCCGCCAGTTCGCTGAGAATGTGCGAACTGATAAACACCGTCTTTCCCATGCGGCGAAGTTCCCGAAGAATCTCCATCAATTCAATGCGGGCTCGCGGATCCAAACCGCTGGCAGGTTCATCCAGCAGAAGCAGATCCGGGTCATGCACAAGAACTCGCGCAAGACTGACGCGCTGCTGCATGCCTCGCGAAAGTCCGCTTATGAGGTCGTTGCGTCGGCCGTCCATATCGGTCAGCGTCAGCACATCATGAATGACAGTGTCCCGCTGCTGCGTCGGCAAGCCATACGCTGCCGCAAAAAAATCGAGATATTCAAAGACCGTCATTTGACGATACATGCTGAAGTGATCGGGCATGAATCCAATCCGACGGCGCACGCTGATCGCGTCAGATTTCACGCTTTGACCAAAGACCTGCACATCGCCCCAGTTGGGATTGAGCAATGTGCAGATCGCTTTCAGCGTCGTTGTTTTCCCAGCGCCGTTTGGTCCGACAAAGCCATGCAGAGTCTGGGGCATGACGCAGAACGTCACCTGACTCAGAGCCTGATGGCCTTTGAAGGCATGGGACAGATTGGTGACTGAGATCGCAGGAACCGTCGCTCGGGAAATTTCTGCCATGGACCGGGCTCTTCGTTGGATAAAATTTCAGGTCTCAGTTCACTGTTGCTTTGCTAATGCCATGTCATCAAAATTAATTTGCCCATCCACCATCGTGACAGAATGAGGAAAGCGGGCGGCCAGTTCGTTGCTGTGTGTGACACACAGAAACGCGGCATCACTTTCTGCAGCGACTTCCAACAGCAGCGTGCCAATGTCCTCCGCTGTTTTGGGATCCAGGTTGCCAGTGGGCTCATCCGCCAGCAACAGTGACGGCTGATGAATCAGAGCCCGACACACGGCCACGCGCTGACGCTCGCCGCCCGACAATCGACCGGGCCGCTGGTGCAGTCGATGCGACAGCCCAACGCGGTCCAGCAACTTTTCGGCTCGCGAACGGACGTCGATGGAAGACCCAAAGCCCGCCAGGGAAGGCAGCAGTACATTTTCCAACACGCTGCATTGAGGCAGCAGTTGATGGTCCTGAAAAATGAAGCCAATGTGCTGGTTTCGAAACGAAGCCAGACGGCCAGATTCCAGACGCCACGGATTCTCGCCCAGAATCTCCACCGTTCCCGAGGTGGGCTGATCCAGAGTTCCGGCGATATACAATAGGGTACTTTTGCCACACCCCGAGGGCCCGCGTATGGCCACAGCGCTGCCCGACAGCACTTTCAGGCTTACGTCTCGGAGGATGGAAATCGGACCGCTCGGAGTATCAAACGTCCGGGTCACGTTTTTTATATTCAGCACAAGCGGCATATCAGCTTCCTTCCTGGCGCGTCACAGTCTTCTGCCGATCACAGTCTTCTGCCGAAATGTATCATGGCAGACCGCCGAGCGGCATCCCCAATGGCGTAAACTTAAGGCGAGCGGGGGATGTGAATCCCCTGATTTGTTGCGAATGATGCGGAAATCAGGGCACTAACGTACCCCGCTCGCCGGTCGGATTGCTTAAGCTCACGCCATTTGAGCGGCATCCCGGCGGAGGCGCATTCGAACGTCGAGGACAAGATCTTTCTTTGCCTACGTTCGTCTACTTTTTTTCTGATTTGCCACTTCCGGACGAAAACTCCGCGCCGACCAGTCGCTTCACGCCGTTGGCAGACAAGGCGCCTCGGTAAAGTCGAACATCTGCCATGTTGCCTTTGAAGTGATCCTGCGCGCCCATGCCGATCCGCAATATCTGCTGGCTGGTCAGATCGAAATCGCCGCTTGCGAATTCAGCGGACTCGGAAACCAGCTCGCCATCCACGTAAAGCCGCAGCCGATCCGCGTCACGGACTGCGGCCACATGGTGCCATCCACCGGGCAGTGCCTTGTCCATCGTCACATTACGTCCGACTTCCACCGACAGGACTCGCCCCGACGGCAGCGCGCCGACAAACAGTCGACCTTTGTAAACGGCCATCGACCACGCGCGACGGAACCTGACATCCGGAGTGTGGTCGACGCGTCCAAATCGAGTCCAGTTCATCCGACCATCGTAACGGTAAACTTCCGCAAGCGGCAAAGTTCCGCCATACATTTTCCCGTTGTAAACCAGCAGCGGCATGGCCTCAAGTTCTTCGCCAAGCCGGCCAGTGTCTTCCCAGTCGGTTCCGCCCAGATAGCGATACACATGCGCCATCGGCCATTCGCTGACGAACAGACTTCCGTGATGCACGGCAAAGCCATACGTCTGAGTGGCGTTGGGAATCTTTCCGGCTTCGTGCCAGCGTTCGCCGTCAAAACGGAACACCGATCCTTCGTCGTACGACGTGGCATACAGAGAACCATTGAAGACCGTCATGGCCTCCACACGCTTTCCATTCGGCGTTTCACAGGCCTCCCACTTTTCATCGCCAATGTACCGATAAAACCCGGCCGGTTTGTACAACGAGCCGGCATAGAGCGCGCCATTGAATTCAACCAGACTGGCGACGCCTTCGGTTTCCGCTGACAGCGTGCCGGAGGCGATCCAGGTGTTGTCCGCCCCGAGTCGAAAAATGCGGCCGCCGAAGTTCGAATTGCCGGATTCCGCCAGTGATGAACCGGCGAGCCGATATTTGCTGGAAGCCACGTAAAGTGATCCGTCATACACTGTCATCGCGGAGATTGCGTTGGCCTTGTCGGGAGTTCCCAAATCGGTCCACTGGTCACCGCCTTCAAATCGAAAGACTCGCCCGGCTTCCTCCGCACCCGCATGACACGTCGAAGCGTACAGCTTACCGTCATGAACACACAAAGAAAAAACGTAGACGGCCGATCCAAGCTGGCCATGATCCACAAACTGCTCTTCCTGTTTCGCCTGGTCAATGCCGAAATGCAGCTGCCGGTAATTCGACTGGGAGTTCGTTACGCCACCGTGTGAATACAGTCCGAGATGAAAGCCCGTGCGTCCCGCGGGATCGTACTGGCTCAGTAAATCGCCCGGCACATCTCCCGATGCTTCCGGCGACTTGATCCAGGCCGCAAGGGAAAACGGCTGAGTCGACAATTTGAGCTGCCCGGCATTCATGACGTCGATCGCCGATTGAACGCCATCAAACGCGGCTGACCGGTTCAGCGTGGTTGTTGGCCCGTCGCTTTCAAAAACGATTCCTGTGGCCATGCTCTTCAGATGGCCGGACGAGGCGTCGTCAGCAGTCTCCTGCAGAGGCCAGTGGCCAATCAGTTCCAGCTGTGAAAAAACAGCCGACGGGAACATCAGCCACAAAGCCGCAGTGCAGAGGAATCGCATAAATCAGCCTTTGTCAAAAGGTTGCAGGTTCAGATCGGGCTCGCCAGACTTCGCAGGACTCGCACAAGCGAACATGCCGCGAATCACATTCCCGTCAGCTTTTTTCGAAAGACAAAAAAGGCGGCGCCCATCAGACATAGGCCGGCCCACAGATAGTCAAGCGACGGTTTTTCTTTAAGGTAGAGCCAGGCGAACGGAACGAAGACCGTCAGAGTGATGATTTCCTGAAGAATTTTCAATTGCCCCACGTTCAGCACCTGATGTCCAATTCGGTTGGCAGGTACCTGAATCAGGTATTCAAAGAAGGCAATTCCCCAGCTGATCAGTGCCGCCACAAACCACGGCCGATCTTTAAGATCCTGCAGATGCCCGTACCACGCAAAGGTCATAAAGATATTGCTCAAAATCAACAGCCCAACCGTCATCCAGACCTGCGACACCCTTTGCTCCTTACGAGATCAAATTACCGGCGGAAAGCACAGATTGACTTTGCAAAATATCCGACGACAACGAAGCGGCGCAGCTAAACGCAGCGACAGGGAGCAACCTGAGTTCTCCCTGACTCGCTGGCGGTTCGAGATCATAAAAACGCGCGGCTTACGTCAGACCGGTGAGCACGCCGTTCTTGCAGAAGTCGGGGTTGCCGAAGCTTTCGATGTGATGCCCAAATCCGTGAGCAAGGGCGACCAGCAGGCGATTGTGTGGCTCGTCTTTATACTTCATTGACCGGCCCATTTTGAAATCGAGACCGTTGCCCACCATCACGAAGGGAATGTTGTCCAGCGTGTGCGAATTGCCCTGACCCAGTTCGTTGCCCCACACAACAAGCGTATTGTCGAGCAATGATCCCGTGCCATTCGGTTCAGCGGTTTCCGCCAGGCGACGGACCAGGTAGGCCATCTGCTCACAGTACCACGTGTTGATCTTTGTCAGCTTCTCATGCGCTTCCTTGTTTTCGTTGGGCTCATGTGACAGCTCATGATGACCTTCGTCGATGCCCAGCCAGCGCATCTTTGGCTGACCCACCGAATTTGTAATCTGGAACGTGGCGACTCGGGCAAAGTCGTTCACAAAGCTGTTGACCATCAGGTCCATCTGCATCTTTGAAATCTGCGGGATGTTGTCGTTCTCTTCTTTCACACCGGCTTCGAGTTCGGGCATTGCATGGCCTGCGTCAACATTTTGTGACTGCCGCAGCTGCTCCTCCATCGCCCGCACAAAGGTTGTATGCTCCTCCAGCAGATGTCGATCCGCGGAAGAAACGCGGCTGCTGATCTTTTTCAGATCGTCCTGCACGCTGTCCAGAATACTGTTCAGCACTTCACGGTCTTTGACCTGACCGTACAAGCGTTTGAACATCTGATACGGATCGTCAATCGGTGCCAGCGGCTTGTTCGCCCCGGCGTAGCTCATACGAGTCCACGTGTCGGCTCGATCGGGCACCATGACACCGAATTCCAGGGATCCAAAACGAGTCCGAGTTTCCTCTTTGGACTGCAGGAAGCCAGCAATCTCCTGATCGATGGAAATCCCACTGGCCCAGCCTGCGGGAGTATCCGATCCGCCCTGAATGTTTCCCGGAAACAGTTCCGCTCCAGTCAGCAGACAGCCCATGCCACGCATATGATTGTCACCGTCGCCGCGAACCTTGTCGCAGACGCCTTTCAGAACCATCGTGCGGCTTTGAAAGTCCTTCAGCGGCTCCATAATCCGCTTCAGAGTAAACTGGTCGCCTTCTTCCTCCGGCCAGAAATCCCACGGCACTGTCCCGTTGGGACTGAACATCACCACCAGACGCTGCTTTCGCGTCGTGGTCATCATGGGCGATGCAAAGGCGTTGAGATTGGAAATGAATGGCAGAGCCGCCGCGCTGACACCCAGGTTCTTCAGAAATTGTCGTCGGCTGTTCATAGTTTTTTACCACTCACACGATTGGGGAGGGATTTCGTCGAATTGTAAAACGCAGTGCAACAGGCCGTCGAAGGATTATGGCACGGCAGGGGGTTCGGCTACAACCACAGGCTGAGACTCTGGAGTTGTTTCCCGCATGGCCGATCGGCAGGCAATTTCAACCATCAAATGCTTCATCTGAAAATCATGTGATTCAAAGTAGTCCGCCAACTCGGTAATGGTCTCCGGGCCGTAAGCCAAAACTGGCTGCTGGACCATATGATGAAACAACTGCCGAGCGAACGAACGATGAGTCTCTTCGCTGCGGGCCAGAAATGCAGCCAGTTCTTTGGCACCGCCGAATCGAACCAGTTGTCCGTTTCTCTGCAAAAAATGGCCCGTTGAGTCCACAGCTTTGTTTTTTTCGTTGTCACGGTATCGACCGACGGCGTCAAAATTCTCCAGAGCGAAGCCAAGCGGGTTAATCAGCCCATGGCAATTGGCACACATTTCCGCCTGAGTCTGCACGGTCACGCGTTCACGCGTCGTTAGATCGGGAGCCAGTTCCGGTGCGATCGGAGACACTGCAAGCGGCGGCGGTTTGACCCCACGGCCCAGCAGACCGCGGGAAAGAAACACACCGCGGTGAATTGGGGAGCTGGTCTCCATATAAGCAAAGCCACTGAGCAGAAACGGATGAGAAACGATTCCTGAGCGGCGTTCCGATTCAAATTTCACTTCCTGAAAATCGGCATCGGCTGGCAAACTCACTCCATAGAATTGAGCCAGTCGGCCGTTCATGAACGTCGAATCGCTGAGCAGCAGCCGACGAAAGTCTGACTTCTCAGCATCCACGGTCTGCTCCATCAGAAGTTCCAGTGAAATTTTAAGATCCGCGGCAACCTGCGGAGTGAAGTCCGGATAGGTGGCGGTGTTCTTGTTGATCTCCTGCAGCCGTTCCAGATTCATCCAGCTTCGTAGAAACTCGAGCAGGCGAGATCGGCTGCGATAATCGTTGACCAGACGCCACGCCTGTTCTCGAACTTGCTTGTCGGTTTGCAACTGCCCATTCTTTGCGGCTTCCAACAACTGCTTGTCGGGAATCGAATTCAGCAGAGCAAATGAAAGCCGCGAGGCTCGATCAAACTGATCATCGGATTCGCCATATTCGCGATACAAAAACCGGGGCGACATCAGAGTCAGCAGGATGACTCGCCGCAGGCCTTCTTCAACGGTCATCGCGGCGGCAAATTGCTGATCCAGATATGTTTGCCGCAGCTCATCTGTCAGCGGGCGTCGAAACGCGCGTTCCACAAACAGGGCCGCAAACTCCCTGATTTTGACGTCCTTCTCATCCTTCTCCTTTAGATCCGCAAACTGCCGCAGCTTTCCAACAAGCTTGTCGGCCAGCTCCAGCGCCGCATTCGCGACCGCATCTTCCCACTCCTGTGAAACGCTGGTGCCTCGTTCATACCCGGAACTGCGATCATCCGGCGGAAACGGAGTCTCGGTCAACAACACTTCCGGCGCCCATTCCGGGGTGAGATTCGACGTGGGAATAATTTCTTCGACGCTGTGCGGTGTCTTCCACAGCAGCGCAACGGAGGCTGTAGCTTCCTTGAACTTAAACCAGTCCAGACGGACTCGGTACATACGCCCGGCCAGAAGATATCGCGAACCACGGAATTCCCGATCTGAACCGGATCGAACCCACGCATCAATCAGCGGAGTTGTGTCGTCGTTAATGAAGAATCGCACACCATTTTCGGTGCGAATGATAAATTCATACCAGCCGGATTCACGGGGGATCAGCGAGCCATTCCACACCATGGAGAATTCGTCATCCGCAATCTTCTCCCCGTCCGGACTGAACGTGCCAAAATTAAAGTTGACGACAGAATCGATTCGCTCGTTCACGCGTCGATCCTGTCGATGATTGCGACTGGCAAAGTATTCTGCCTTCAGTCCGCGTTCAGCTTTGGGCGAGATCGACCACCGAAAGCTGGCACCGAGATCCGCGATGGCGTTGCGATACTGGGCGACCGTGAGACGACTGAGTTGTACACGCGGCGGATTCAGGCGAGCCTGTGCTTCGGGAGAATAGAATGACTTCTGCATCCATTCGGCGACCGCCCGCGCATCATCACCGACGCAGTCTTCGGGAGAACCCTCGGGCATCGTTCGCGAAATCACATCGGCAAGATCCGATGTGGGTCGATCACCAAAAATCGGCGACGGTGACATCGGCGTTCCGGTGCCGTTTTCACCATGGCAGCTGATGCACTTTTCCTGATACACGATTCGGCCGCGTTCCACCGCGGCTTCGTCGGCAGCCACAACGGAGGGCAGCGTGATCGACAATAATGCGCAGATCAGGCTGCTGCTGACGGAAAACACGCGAGCGAATGGCAATCTGCCGGTGTGTCGCATGATTCGCTCCGGTGGCTAGTATCTTCAGGTGGGTTGAGTACGGGCGGGTCGAAGCCGAGGCTTCAATGCTGTTGGACTGCTGACGCTCTGACACAAGGAACGATCGATCAAAAAGTGTTCTGTAGTCGCCTTTCGCTCCGCGAAAGAACTCTACTTTCGCGGAGCGAAAGGCGACTATTATTGTTCGAGCGATCCGAAGCGGGACAGGCCCCCGTTTTTGTCAGGCAATCTTAATTGTGTTGACTATACCTCGACCGAAATTGCCTCGGCAATTCGCTTGAAGCCCTGAATTGCAGATTTGCTGGATCGGGAGCCGACTATTCTCTCAATTCTGGTGCTTCCGAACCGGCGGCGTCCGGCTCATGACCGATCTTCCTGACTGGCCTTCTTCAGCTGACACCAATGTTGAATTCTACGCACCCGAGTCATCCGGAAGAATCAAAATTCTGGCATCCCGCAGTTCCAGACGCGGACTGCTGGCTCGTTCCAGCGGCACGAGAAGTCCGAGACGTCCAGGTTTCAGAGTCGGAATCTGCGACGACATCACCGGTGTACCATTCAGTCGCACGGCCACCGCGGTCCCGTCCACCAAGACTTCGACTGCATTCCATCGAGAGGCCTGAACGGTAATTCCGGTGGCCGCATTGATCACAATTTTCCCATCCGGCACACTTATCGTTCGTCCGAACTCGGACCCTTCCAGCGTCAGCAAATGAGCAACCAGATTTTGCTCCCGCCCGGCTCCAAGAATTAACATTGCGGACGTGGTCTCCGCAGAGAGCTTCATGCGGATCAGATAACGCCCACTTTCCAAGGACGGATCCAGAATGCCAACGTTGCCCGGTTGCTGATTCGTCGACATCCGAATTCGCCTCGGCTCGAACGTCCACAGTGATCTCCCACTGTCCGCCAGCGTCTGCCCCGACGCCACATAGTTGAAGTTGTTCGCGTCACCGAACATGGGCCTGAACTGCCATCGCTGAAGCAGAGCGATCAGTTCCCCAGCCTTCAGCTCGGCCGCTATGGCTCCGTCCCCCGCGAGCTCTTCAGCCAGCTTGCGAGCCGCGGTGATGTCGTCCGCCAGTCGCTTTGAAAGAACGCCCGCGTCCTGCTTTCGAAGAACCTGCTCCGCGGGACTCAACAGGCCACTGGCGTCGGCATAATGCTTTTCCGTGGCAGCAGCCAGAGCCAGTCGCAACAGGTTCTCAAGCAAAGAATCAAGCTGACTCGCGGACAGCGAATTCGGGCGGAAACTCTTTATCAGCTCCAGTCCCGCCGGAATCTCAGCCGTCCCATACCGGGCGGCTCGCAGACGATTCACTTCAAACGTAACATCGGTCGCTCGCGCCTTTTCAGCAACTTCTGCAACAAGATCGAGCATCGCGAAATCGGATGCTCCGGCGGTCTGTTCGTCAGCGCGCTGCAGCAACTGATCCGCCAGCAACGCACGATCCGCCGGTGCCTTTGCCGCCGCCAGTTGTCGTTTGAAAAGCTCCTTAAGCTCTTCCCGCGCTGCATCAATTTCTTCCTGCGGTGGCACCAGCGGTGTAGCCATGGCTTCTGCCACGTCGACAACGATCAGCGTCTCCGGAAGTGCGTCCTTGGAGACCGGCAGATTCGCAATTCGCGATTCCAGAGCCACACGAATTTCATACCGCCCCGCAGCGTCCTCGGGCACATTCCATATCAGCAATGCTTTTTCTAAATCAATGGAGACACCGGCCGGAGCACCTTCGCGAATCAGAAAACGAACTTCGCCACCCGGGATTTCCGGCCTCTTGTTCATCAGTTGCAATCGGAATGGCTGACCGGCGACGGCGGACTGCTGCGGAAATCCGGCGAGTCGCAGCATTGGGCGAACCAGCAGTTCCATCGCTCCGGTCGCAAGGACAGTCGCCGCCTTTGAATCCACGAGTTCAAGACTCACGACATGACGACCGGAGTCTTCAAGTTCAGGGACCCATGTAAATGTTCCACTCACAGAATCCAGCATCATCCTGGGCCGTTGACCGCTCCCAAGGCGATATTCAAGTCCGGCATCCGCATTCGGAACAGGAGCCGCCTGAATCCGCAAAGCCACGGACTCCCCAGGCACAAACAGCATCGGTTCTCGAACAGGAAACGAATACCGCGGCACCCCGGCTTCGACAATGGCCACCAGCTTCATCGCCGCGATGACACGACTCTTGCCGTCCTTGCGAACAATGAGTTCGAGTGGAACATCATAAGCCGCCGCGGCCTGTTCTTGAGGAACCTCCCAGCGAACCTTGCCCGTTACCGGTTCAATCGTGATGCCAGCCGGGATTCCCTTCCCCGCCTGGAAAATCATCTCGCCTTTATTCAGATCCGTCGGCGGCATGGAATCAAGCTGAGGAAGAAATTCCAGCACGCTGCCTGCCATGACCTTCACGGGTGAGGGAGCACGCAGCGTGATTTTTGGAATCACTTCCGCCGGAAGTACCTGCGCCACAACTTCAGGCGAGCTCGACGGACTGTTGCCCGAGTTGACCGCAATAAACAGGATCAATAATCCAATCATCGTGACGCCGGAGGCCAGTGCGATGTATACTGCCGTCCGCGAATTACTGCCGGTCTTTTTCTTCTGCCCGGGAACTGACCGAGTTGCCTGCATTGATCGTTGCGTCTGCGGAATCCCGACCAGAGTTGTTGACGACGACGAACTTTGCGCACCGGCTGTCGAGATCATCATGTCGACGGCGGCACCGCTGTCCATTTCTCGAAGGACCTGCTGATAGCCGACATCCTGCACATCGCCGCTGTCGGCCTCATTTGCGACTTCAAGCAGAATGGCGTCGTCTTCACCGGCTTCCCGCAGCGCCTTTCGCAACGCTGGTACGTTGAGCGGCGCGCTGAACGGTGCCAGCCCCTGAATCAATTCCTCCGGGGTTTGATAACGAAGCGCAGGATCACGAACAGTCATCCGCCGCACAATGGCATCCACAGGCTCAGGCACGTCCGCTCGCAAGCTGCGCACCGACGGAGCGTCACGCGAACAGCGAGCCATCAGAACCTGCAGCGGATTATCGCCAGGGAATGGAACCTTTCCCGTCAACAGCCTAAACAGAGTGCATCCAAGACTATAAATGTCACTTCGAATATCGACCGTGGCTGTGTCCCACCCCTGCTCGGGCGACATGTAGTCGGGCGTTCCCATGACCTGCCCGGCTCGCGTGACGGACGTGCGTTCATCCGCTTCCGCCGCCAGCCGAACCAGCCCCATATCCATCACTCGAACCGTTCCGGTGCCATCTTCTGACCAGTGGACAATCAGATTTCCAGGTTTGAGATCTCGATGGACCATCTTGTTTTCATGAGCATGCTGCAGACCGATGGCCGCCTGCCGAACAATGTCGCATGCCATCGCCACGGGCATCATCGGAAGTCTGGCGGCGATCTGATCGACCTGATCGCCGTTGACATATTCCATCACCATAAAGTCCACTTTGCCGACACGGCCTGCGTCAAGTGTTCTGACGATGTGGGGACTGTTCAGCAGCGATGAGGCTCGAATTTCCCGACGGAAGCGATTGACGAGCGTCTGGTTGTTCATCAGCTTCCGCGACATCACCTTGATGGCAACGATGGCTCCGCTCTTTGAGTCACGGGCTTTGAACACATGCCCCATTCCGCCTTTGCCGACGGGCGCGAGAAGACAATACTGCTGAAGAATGAAACCCGTCTGCCCCTTCAGCAACTGACTGCTCTGCCATCGCGTGACCAGTCCGGCCTGGACAAGTTCCTCGGCGATGGCTGCGGCCGGTGCGCCGGCGTGACCCGCTGTTTCTGTGGACTGCAGCTTGCGAGCAATCTGTTGCGCAGCATCGAACTGCGATGTTTCCAGAAGGCCGCTTTTTCTGAGCAGTGTCAGAAAATCTGTCGAGGATGGTTCTGCCATAACTGTGTTGTAGCCACCGAGTCCCGTGATTTGAATATGATGTGGAGACGATTTTAGCGGGAACTCGACCGAAGTTCGGTACCATTTTTGCAACCTTCACACGCCAGCATTTTAGTTCAATGGCACTCGTTTTTGACAACAAAGTAGCAGGCACACGCCGTGTGCCGTCCGCCAATTCGCGAGTTTCCAACGGCTACGGCACTTGGAAAGTGCCTGCTACTTTCTAAATCGAGTGCCATTGAGCGTTTTAGCCAGCGGTCTCAGCGTGGCATTCGTTTCATGGACGAGTCCCGGTACAATGCGATTCATGGCCGTTCGCCGCCCGCCACTGAAAAGGCAGATCGCCGAGGGCAGGTAAGTTCCCGAAAGCGATTTATGAAACCCGATGACAAGCTGTGCTACTGTTTTCACGTGACACAGCGCAAGATCACCAACTTCATTCGCATCCATCAGCCTCGTGTTCCCAGCGAAGTGAGTGAATGTGGCGGCGCAGGCACGGGTTGCGGCTGGTGCGTACCGTTCCTCAAAAAATTATTCGACGCCGCAGCCGCTGACCGGGAACCGCAGATTGACATCACACCCGAAGCGTATGAAAACCAACGCTTAGAATACGTCCGCAGCGGCAAAGGCAAACCACCCACCAGCAACCGTTCCTAACGCTGACGACGCTGGCCAGTCAACAGGCAATCGAGAAATTTTCCCAATTGATCTGCCGGGCCGTGTGGACGACTCCCATCCCGCCTCGGGCGATTTCATTCAGCCGTTCGTAATCGCCGAAATAGCGAACTCGCTGTTGCACAACGGTATCGTCTTCGGAACGGACGTTCTCCTGTGGTTCACGAGCTGGAATCATCGTTCTGTCCGGATCGTTTAGTCCGGACAGTTTGCTGGCAAGACGCTGGTCGTGACCGGAACATGTTGCGAATGAAGCAAGATGAAATCGAACAGCTGATCCGCGAACACGGCTGCAAAGCCAGCGGCAGAGTGTCGAAGAAAACGGATTTTGTGGTCGCCGGGGAAGCGGCTGGAAGCCTGACAAGCGAGCACCTCAATGTTCGAAAATTCCGCCCCATTTTCCACAAGAGCTGTCATCTCCGGCTCGGAAAGCCCCGGAACAGCCGTCGCTGGCAGCCCAAAATTTGCCAGCGAAGCCTGCTGACCTTTCAAGCGTAACGATTTTTCCCATCGAAAAAGAGCTTGGTGGATAAAAACAAGCGGACTCTTCATGCTCCGCCTTGCGATCGTCAGAGCATTCGATTAGTTTTCCCCTCCCTCGGTTCACCACCGAGCCCTCAAGTACCGCCGGAGTGGCGGAATGGCAGACGCGCCGGATTCAAAATCCGGTTAGAGTAACATCTAGTGCGGGTTCGACCCCCGCCTCCGGTACTAAGGCCAAGCGCAGGCTTGGTGAGACTAACGCTAGACCCCGAAAAACATTGTGTTTTCCGGGGTCTTGCTTTGGTGGGTTTGTCTGTTTTCACCATTTCGCGTGTGTTGTGTGCCACATAGTGTTCCACCGCTGGCAAAGTGTCGCCGTTGAGTGTGACGTTTTCAGCTTCAGCCGCGGCCTGAATCTGCAAGGCTTTGGCTCTAGTGTTGAACTGGTCAAAATAGTGATCGTCAACCTACGCGTAGTTATCGTTCTGCACTTTGACAGAATGTCCGATCCATCGGGCGACAACATGGGCCGGATTCTCGTAGTCCAGCCACTCCGTTTCACAGGATGCACGCAAGTTCTGAATCAGCTTCGGCCAAACCGTCAGGCCCGCCGCTTCGATGATCTTTTCGAACGGCTTGGCCAGATTGACGTTCGTCTCGATGAATCTCGTCACCACGCGCTGCGTGCCATCAGGAGCCTGGTCAAAGGCTTTCTCCAGCCAAGGCAGGTACCGCCTATCAGAACGAATCGGCTTTCCTTGCCTTCATGAGACCGGCTGGACCATTGTTGCTTATCGATTAGATCGACGATCAGTCGGCGGAGTTTGGCCGGGTCCTGAATCTTGTTCTGAGCCTTTCGAAAAATCAGCTGCAGCATTCCCGACCGCTTACCGAACTCCGTCAACGTGTGGCGACAGTGCGTTTCCAACTCGTCACCATCCAGCTTCAACAGATCGTCCCAACCGTAGCCTTTGGGAATGGGCGACGTCTTACTGAACGGCGGCTTCGCCTGTTCATCGGCTATCTTCAGGAACAACAGAAACGTGAGCTGCTCAACATAGTCGCCGTACGACAACCCATCATCGCGGAGGATGTTGCAGTAGTTACAGAGTTTTTGAACAAGAGCGTTGGGGTTGGACATTGTGTGTGCTGTGTGCGGTCCTGGAGAGCAGTGAGGAAATCGAAGCGCTCGGCTGAAACGGTCAAGTATCCCAGTCTTCGATTTTCAAACCGACGATCCTGGAGAATTCTCGCGTATTGTTGGTCACCAGAGTGCAGCCGTGCAGCATTGCGATCGATGCAATTTGCAGATCGAGCAAGCCAATCGGAGTTCCCTGAATTGCGAGATCGGCACGAAGTTTTCCGAAGACACGAGCAGCTTCGCCGTCGAATGTCAGGCTTTCAAAGGCACCAAACAAAATTGCGAGTGCGTTGAGATTGTCAACAGGACGTGCACTCTTGAAGGCCCCATAGTAGAGTTCAGCCTTCACGACATCGCACATCAGAATGTCTTCCTGGCGATATGCACGGAATCTGGACTGTACCGACGATGGCTTCGGATTCAGTTCACGAATCCACACATTCGTATCCGGAAGATAGAACACTATTCCAACTCCAGGCGGACTGGGTAATCGCCCTGATCTTCACGAAGGAGCGGTTCGCCTTGCCACGACCCCTGGATTTTATCCCAAATACTTTGGGTGCCCGCGACTTGACGTGACTCAGCCCGGTCAGCCTCATTAACGAGGATCAACACACGCACGCCCTGCCCGTTTTGAAGTCCGCAATCGACTGGGACAGAAATCTTTCCGTTTTCGAGTTGTGACTGAAATTCAATGGCTTTCATGGCTGTCTCGTTCCTTTAGAAGAGGTTTGCTTCTCATGCAGCGGTATTCTATCACGACCTGTCTCGATCGTCTGCAATGGTGAAAAACCTTGCCCATCATCGCGGAGGATGTTGCAGCAGTTCCAGAGTTTTTGAACAAGGGCGTTGGGGTTGGACATGAATGTCTTACTTCTAAACGAAGGCGAAACGATTAGAAATTGCGATCACGTGTGGAAACAGCAATTCCAACTCACTCGAAATTGGAAACCATACGGCCGTTTCAGCTGGAAATTCATAGATCGCTGTGAGTATCCCTAATACCAATTGAAAGAGTGAAATACTGCGTGGAAACATGTCAAGAGGTTGAGCTGTCACGTATTCTTCGATTTTGGCAAGCGCTGATAGGTAGATATCGGCATCCTTGACTCGCGACTTCCAACGCTCATGTTTTTGTAGGAGCTCAATCAATGAATAGATATTCTCGACAAAGCGAGAAACGTCCTTGGGCCACGCCTCGGTCGGAATTTGATCTTGAAGCGAGATGAACCGGTCTTGAATCTGATTCTTCTTGTCGATTTCCTGCCACGGTGAAGTGCCCATGATTCTCATCGCGTTTTCAAAATCAGAAAGCAGCAGATCCATCTGTTCTACTGATGCCTTCAGCGCCGCTGCGAGTTGCAACGCGCGCCAGTCGACTTTCGAGGACTTGTAGGCAAGGGCATGGGTAGTTTTTGACCATGCCAACTCGAAGAGAGTCTTAATCGTCTCGATATGCCTGATTCCAGACGCTTCTGCGCTGATACGGAGGCTCGAGATTCAGGATCGACCTGTTGAAAATATCCCAAAACCACGCAATTGTCTGGAAGTTCTGTTTTCTCTGCATCTTCTTTCTCTCAATTGAAGTGAGTGGGTGTAAGTTCGCGGCTGAAAGCTTTTTGCAATATGGACTGGCGAAGTCGAGCGGCGCGTTGACGCTTATTCATCCACAACGACAACTCGAACGACTTTGCCCAGTGCGGCGGCGTATTTTTGCAGTGTCGAAAAATCGGGCGTGTTCTTGTGGTTCTCCAGTCGCGACAGATTGCCGCGCGGTATTCCGGCGGTTTCTTCCAGCGTTCGAAGTGTGATGCCCTGAGATTCTCGAACGGCTTTCAGCAGATCGACGGCAGAATCCATATCGGCCTGCCCCTGCAACTGGTCAACAATCGGATTCCAGAACTCGCGGTCCTGTTCAACGTTTGTGGTTTCTTTAGCGGCTTGCTGTCGTCTACGTTCGGCAGCTGTCGGAACTCGCTTGTGTGTCGCGTGCTTCATGGTCTGTTGTCCTTTCGGTTGCTCAAACGATAACAAAGCGGCCACCATTCGTACAGTTTCCAGCCTGTTCCGGCAAAGTTCCGTTCATGGTGGATGGCTTGCCGGAATTGCTGATTCCGCTGGCTTGCGGGCAGTGGTACAATGCCGGTCAATTCGGGAATCAATTCGGGGAACACACATGAGCAGCGTTACGGTTGAACTGGAACTTCCGCAGGACTGGAAACGGTTTCAAATGCCCGCAGCGCTAAAGGCGCGGCTCAGTTCTTTGCTGGATGAACAGGACAGAACCGGGAAACTTCGCAAGGCCGAACGGGAGGAAGCTCAGGCGCTGACAGAACTGGCTGACTTCCTTGCCCTGATGAAGCTCCGGGCGGAACGTGCGAAACTCAATCAGCAATGAGTCCCCAAATCCCCGTGCGTCTGGTCAAACTCGTTCGCGAACGGGCGGGCGATGTCTGCGAATACTGCGTTCTGCCTCAGGCGTCGCAGGAAGCCACGTTCCACGTTGACCACGTATTGCCACGATCGCAGAACGGACCAACAGAACTGGCCAACCTTGCATTGGCCTGCGTCACGTGTTCGCTTCGCAAGGCAGCTCGAACATCGGCCACCGATCCCAGAACCGGAAACTCCGTTCCGTTGTTCAATCCTCGCACGGATGTCTGGACTGATCATTTTGCATTCACGACAACTTGGCGGCTTCGCGGTCGAACTCCAACCGGGCGCGCAACCATTGAAGCGCTGGGAATGAATCGTCAGGCGATTGTTCTGATTCGCCGCGAACTGGTTTTGCTGAATCGCTTCCCGTAGCGAATTCGCCATGTTGGCCACGGTTTGAGATAATCGGCCCGGCGTCAGGAAAGAAAGTGTGTCTCCCACTCTGCTGTAGCCTTACAGGCACAGCGGAATAAACGCCAGAAAGAACCTAGACCGGGGGGTGTGTCCCGTCCTGCATTTCTGCCGAGTCCATCCGTTCAAATCGTCGTTCGAACGAAACGCCCCGGAAAAAGCCCCCCCCCCCCCCTCGAATTGCGCACAAATTCGCGAGTGTGGCTTCACGTGGTTTCCCGGGGGAACCGTTCTACAAAAAACGGCCCCCGGCCCTGGCTGGCAACGAACCCCGGGCGCGGTTCCGTTCCTCAGTCCAGTTTCCGGCCAGCGCTCGAGGTGGCCACCATCTGAAGAATCGTTTGCCGTTCGCGTTCACTCAACACTGGCCACGCATCGACCACGGCCCGCAGCTCCGGACTGATTCCGATTGCCCCACCGTTTTCGATTGCCCCACCCTGAGCCCCACCAGTTTCAGAAAGTGCGGTTTCGCCTGCCAAAACCGCATTCGTTCGACCCCCGCCTCCGGTACTCCAGGCCAAGCGCAGGCTTAGTGAGACTAACGCTAGACACCGAAAAACATTGTGTTTTCCGGGGTCCTTTGCTTTGGTGGGTTTGTTGTTTTCACCATTTCGCGTGTGTTGTGTGCCACATAGTGTTCCACCGCTGGCAAAGTGTCGCCGTTGAGTGTGACGTTTTCAGCTTCAGCCGCGGCCTGAATCTGCAAGGCTTTGGCTCTAATGTTGAACTGATCAAAATGGTGATCGTCAACCTACGCGTAATTGTCGTTCTGGACTTTGACAGAATGTCCGATCCATCGGGCCACAATGTGGGCAGGGTTCCCAGCGTCCAGCCAATCGGTTTCGCAGGAAGCCCGCAAGTTCTGAATTAGCTTCGGCCAAACCGTCAGGCCCGCCGCTTCGATGATCTTTTCGAACGGCTTGGCCAGATTGACGTTCGTCTCAATGAATCTCGTCACCACTCGCTGCGTGCCATCAGGAGCCTGGTCAAAGGCTTTCTCCAGCCAAGGCAGGTACCGCCTATCAGAACGAATCGGCTTTCCTTGCCTTCATGAGACCGGCTGGACCATT
>Ga0209390_10001288_pt1 | contig 49400 bp, 35 predicted proteins | sample BON01_FD_187212 | JGI IMG/M metagenome (GOLD analysis project Ga0209390, IMG submission 187212) | Freshwater microbial communities from Lake Bonney liftoff mats and glacier meltwater in Antarctica - BON-01 (SPAdes) (version 2) | ecosystem: Environmental > Aquatic > Freshwater > Ice > Glacier...
GGGCAATTCCTTTTGCCAGAGAGTCAGAATGGGCAATCCAGGTTAAGATTTTTACAACTCCGTTTACGAAACGGAAGTTCATAATCCCCCGTAATTCACGCCAAATCTCATCCACCGGGAATTGCTGGATTTTTACAAGATTCTTCATCGCATCCCTGCCGAACACCAATTCGACAACGTCATCGTGGCAGCGGTCCAGATTAGTCGTCTGCGAAAAGTCCGTGTCGCCTCGCAGACGAACTTTTCGAAAGCCCTCATCACGACACAGTTTCACCAAACGATCAAAGTATCCCGCCGCGTCTTCGTGCGATGGTCGGTTACCCGAACGATTCGCTACGTACAGAACTTCGCGTGTATTGGCCAAGGTCATTATTAAAGGATGGCAGCAGCATTGGCGTTTGTAATTCATGCCGATGCCTACTTTCTTCTCGCCGTATGATTCAACCACCGTACCGTCGCCTTCGATGATCGCCAGCTCGAAGAAGCTGTCCGGCTGCTGCTGACATAACTTCCGTCGAGGCTTATGCAACTTTTCCATCAGACACTAAATGTGCTGCTCATTGAAACGCCAACAGAAATCCCCCGCCGTGAGGGGATCGGGAATTCGATGAGCCTCCAGCGCTTCCAGCCAGGCTTCATCGTTGCGGCGTAGTTCGAGATGATCCAGGCACGTGCCGTCGTCGAACAGATTGAAGGCAATGTTCAGCACCTGATCGGCTTCGGAATACGTTAGGCAGAACTTGAAATTCGGGCAGCCTCGATTGATTCTGCGAGCCACTCCACCTGTCTGACAATCTGCTGAGCCATACCAGTTCCGCCCGCCGCGATGGCCTGAGTTCTGTCGGCCAGCTCATACTGCACACTGGGCCACGTGAGCGTCGGCGACTGCCCGTTCCAGTTGACTTTGTCGATCGGGTGCGCTTATGAATGATTGCGAGAATGGTTGAAATGGTTCATGTTGGCGATTTTCTGTCACTGTTGCCACGAAGGCCCCCGATGAACTTTGAAGAACTGAGTCCTGCGGAACGTCTGATCGCGGAACACGCTGTGCTGAAATTGCGAACGCTGAACAATGTCTATGACATGGCGTCCGACGGGACCGTGCTTGCAATTGCGGAAGGCCTGGTTGTCAAGCAGGGGCACGAATTGACTCGCAAGACGCTGCAAATGTCGGTCGATGCGCAGGTCAAGACGGTCGAGAAAAAGTTCGCCCATCCGGACCTGCCTCACTGTACGACGCAAGTCTTCGGTAAGAAAAAAGAGCGGTTATGTTTGGAGGCCGAATATGTCCCGGGCGAGTGAGAAGCAGTGGAGTCGTTGGAGTTCCGTCCACGGGGATTGTGGGCGGGGTTCGGTTTTGGGCGATCGATGTAGCCGCCGAGGTTCGCGATCATTTGAATCAGTTCGTTCAACCGCGGAGGTGTCTCCGGAAGTTTGCGACCGTGAACAATCGAGTAAACTGACGTCCGGTCGCTCGGCGAAAATACCAGTTCGCAGTCGAGTTCGGGGCATTCGCGGCCGAGATCGCACAGGTACATCACGCACCCCGCGATGATCGAATACACAGCCACGCAATTCAGCGTGCGCGGCAGTTTTTCGAACAGACGACATTCGATGCGGCAGCCCGATTTCAACGTGTGAAAATAAATCTGAATTTGCCAGCGGCGAATGTAATAATAGACGACACGCAACATGTCGATCGAAGCTAGTCGGTGGGCTTTAATGTGAATGTTGTCGCCCGAATTTCAACATCGGCTTTGCCCGTGACTGTGCTCGCTTGTGTTGAGTGATCGAACCTTCGCCGCGCGCGAACTGACGCGCACCCGACTGCGGAAGGGGCAGCCGCGACGGTTGCTCGCAAAAGCATTTGGTTGAAGGTTGCGATAATGCAAAACGTTTATTCAAGTGAATGGACCAACAGTCCACTTCTTAGCTTCGGTTCGAACCACGTGCTTTTCGGAGGCATGATCTGACCGGCGTCAGATACGGCCATCAGCTGTTCGATGGACGTTGGGTACATGGAGATCGCACAGGCCCATTCGCCGCTCTTGACTCGTTTTTCAAGTTCACCAGTGCCTCGAATGCCACCGACAAAGTCGATTCGAGAATCCGTCCGGACATCGCCAATGCCCAGGATGGGGCCAAGCACGCGCTGTTCAAGCAGGGCTACGTCCAGGGATTCGATGGCATCGTCGTGATTAATGGAATCCTGCGGAATGGTAACGGTGTACCACGAATTTCCGATGTAGATGCAGAATGTTCCAGCAGTGGACGGAACTGGATTGTTGGTTGGTTCAATAATTCCAACTTCGGTAAGTCGCTTCAGGACTTCGTCCGCGGACTGATTATTTAGATCTTTGATGACTCGATTGTATGCCAGGATATTCAACTGTCCTGAGGGGAACAGAACAGTCAGAAACCAGTTGTATTCTTCATCGCCCGTGTGGTTAGGGTTGGCTTTGCGACGTTCTGTGCCGGCTCGCCAGGCGCTGGCAGATCGATGATGTCCATCGGCGACGTAGAAGTAGGGGACTTCAGTCAGGCTGGAAACGCAGGCCGCTGAATCAGCGATTTCCCACACCGTATGTTGTACGCCGTCGGGAGCAGTGAAGTCGTACAGCGGAGCTTTGGCGGTGGCTTCGGCAACAGCCGCATCAACTTTCGCAACGTCGCGGTATGTCAGAAACACAGGCCCTGAATGCACATTGAGCGTCAGCACGTGTCGCGTGCGATCGTCTTCTTTGTCCTTGCGTGTTTTTTCGTGCTTCAGGATCAGGTTGTTTTCGTAATCATCGATGTGGCAGCAGCAAACGATGCCCGTTTGGGCCACGCCGTTCATGATTTGACGATAGGCAAACAGTGATTCCTGTTGATCGTGAACCAGCTTTCCGTCGGCAATCAGTCGCTGAAGATTCTTACGCCCTGTCTCGTACACTTCGTCTGCATACGCACTGGTTTCAGGCGACAGGTCAATTTCCGGGCGAACAACGTGCAGAAAGCTAGACGGGTTCCCTTCGGCCAGCGCGGTGGCTTCCTGTCGGTTAACGACATCGTAAGGAACGGAAGCGACCTGAGCGGCGGCGTCCTGGGCTGGTCGAATGGCTTTAAACGGTTTGATTCGCGGCATGTCGGTGTCATTCTGATCATGAAAACACAAATATTTGGGGCCGCCGGATTGAAACGACTGTGGGGTCTGAGTCCAAGACAAACGCTTCGCAACGTGCGGGATTTCGTGCAATTTCCAGAGTATGAGAGTTAAAACCCATGGTTCAGGATGCGTTGGTTCCGAATCCTTCAATTCGGGAGCGGCATTTACTGGATCCTGACGCAAGGCGATTCTAGACTGTCCAAATGGAAACAGAAAGAAATCTGGGCATGCAGCCCCTCGCCAATTTGCTGACGCAGTTGCACATTACACCGCACATTCTTGTGGAATCGTCGACGGAACAGTTGACTCACAAGTTGGTGTCTCGTGCGGCCAAAGGGCGGCGTTTAACGAAAAATTCAAAGGGTAAGATCGTGCGAGCGATGAACACGGCGACCGGGCGGGCTTTCACCGTTAAGGAGTTGTTTAACTACTAACACGCGTTCAAACAAAAAAGCGGACATCATCCCGAGGGTATGAAGTCCGCTATTGTTTTGTTGTGCCCGGTGGTTAATGCGACCAGGCCTGCTGTGTGGATCGATCTGCTAGTGCAGAGTGAACACAGCGGGGTCGTCGATAATGAACGGAGTCGACCATGACTGGCCGTCATATTGATTCACGTTGTTGAAGAATTGCGTCGCAAAGATTTCCGCCGTGTATCCGTATGGATAGGCTGAATACAAGTGGTCGGCTGCCCGGAGGTCTTCCACGCCCTGTCGAGCATAATAATGGACGCGTCCATCAGGCGTGACCGACATGCCAAATGTCCACCAGCCGGTCGTCAAATTCAGGCTTTTTACCTCGTGGCCGGTGTTGTTTCCACGAATCAGCAGAATCGCTTCGTCTGTTTCGTAGCGGGGATCCGTTTCGCTGTGAAATTCAAAGAAGAAGCCAGGCCAGTAGGACTCTTCTTCTCTGACGGTGCGTGAGAAAATGAAGCCTTTCTTCTTTTCCGTTACCGTTGTTTTTGTGTCGATGCGGTAGCCGAAGTGCGAACCGGATCTGTTCTCCCAGTTCTGAAACGGAGGCAGCCAGATTCGGCAGGTACAGCTCGGGCTGCGTGCAACTGATGTTTGCCCAATTCTGGAAGAGCACGCCATAACAAAGTCGTCCTGTTCCATCTGCCGACTTGGGCGGTGTGGGACACCGGAATTCAAAGTCTGCAGCTTCAGGGCGAAGTTACTGCCGGGGATGCCGCCTTCCGGAGTTGGAACGCGTTCGATGACATCCGGTTGTCCGCGTTTCGGGCTTTCGAACCAGCGGCCATTGCTGGATCCGCCCAACGGACGCCGCTCCAGTTCGTCCTGTTCGCGGCTGGCTTTTTCACCGTTTGGATGCCATTTCCAATTAACATCTTCGAAGTTGTCGCCGACGTTGGTTTGGCGAATGCCTGTACCCGGGACGACTTGACCATCAGCGTGAGCAAAAAAGACTGGGATGGCAATAACGAAGCACGTTAGACTTAGCAACTGAGGCGACTTCATGTCGCGGGCCCCTTCTCTGACAGGAATCCGTTTTTCGGAGGAAGTTCTTCGAAAACACTCAGGCAGACCCTCACGCATCCGTGCGTTTGGGTCAAAATGCTTGAGTTCGCGGGCACTCTGCGGTCAGGTCTTGCGCCACACTAACCGCATCCTGCGAATAGCAGTGGTACGCTGACCATCGAAAGCCCACAACCGGGGATATCGGCAATCACGGCATAGTCATTACACCTAAATCGTTTGTACAGGTTATGCTCAGGTGTTCTGACGGAGTTTAATCGTTGCTGTTTGCCTGCGCTGTTTAATCGTTAATCGCGGTGAAGTTTGGCATCTGGTTTTCGGCAATTGTTGCTGCTGCTATTCTATTAGTCGGCGAATGCTCGCCGACTTCAGCTTTCGTTGACGAATCTTGAATTATGCACGCCACAGAATTTCTAACGAAACACACTGCTCTGCCTGAAGTACCCGTGCTGGTTCTGTATGGAGGCGAGCGTTTTCTGAAGTTGGAAATTCTGAAGCTGGTTCCGGGCTGTGCGGATCCGGATGATGACACTGTTGAAATAACACGGGTGGTCGGCAAGGATGCGGATTTGCGGACGGTTTGCGATGAGTTACTTACTGTATCTATGTTTGGTGATCATCGCATTGTGATGATCGACGAAGCTGACGACTTCATCACCAAAAACCGCGCGGGGCTGGAGAAGTACGTTGACAATCCTGCGCGAACATCGCTGCTGATTCTTGATGTGAAAAGCTGGCCCAAAAACACGAAGCTTGCAAAGGCCACAGGCAAGGTTGGCCTGAATATTGAGTGCGGAGAACTAAAAGGTCCGGCTTTGGTACAGTGGTTGATAAAGGCTGCCAAAGAAGTACATCAAAAGAAACTCGACCGCGATACGGCACAGTTGATCGTGCAGCTTGCCGGCGACAGTCTCGGATTGCTGCAGCAGGAACTGAACAAACTGGTCTCGCTTGTCGGCGATGTGGAAACCATTACCCAGGAAGACGTCACGCGCGTTGTTGGTGGTTGGCGGCTGGAAACAACGTGGACGATGCTGGATGCGATTCGCGATGGATATGTCGGCAAAGCGCTGGAGTGCCTGGATAAACTAATTATGGCGGGCGATGCGCCTCAGAAGGTTTTGGGTGGACTCACATTTACGTTTCGCAAACTGGCCGAAGCCACTGAGTACGCTCGGCAGACACGTGATCTTCCGGGAGCACTCAAATCGGCGGGCGTTTTTCCGGCTGCCATTGGTGCGTCAGAAAGTTATCTGAAGCGGATCGGCTTCGAAAAAGCCAGCAGGATTTTTCAGATGCTGGTTGAAGCAGACGCCAATATGAAGGGTGGCAGTCGCGTTGATCCGAAAGTGCAGTTGGAGGCACTTTTCGTTCAGTTGGCGGGATAGACCGCATCGAGCATTTCAGCGGCTCTTCTTCGCTTGCCGCAGTTTCACGAACGTCTGTTTCATCTTCCGTGTTCGCCATTCGGTTTGCTCGGTTGCGGCGGTAATCCCAGAGAACGACTAAAAACGCGACGAGGTCGTAAGCTGAATGAGCGGTAATTGGAATCAGCAGGTTAGGCTTTGATTCAAGACTCATGATTGCTGTCAGGTAAAGTCCCGTCAGCCCGGCCAGCCATGCATACAGCGGAGTAATTGCATGAGCGAGTCCAAACAGGACGTTCACAAACATGATGGCAAATGTCGCATTGATTCCTCGTGCCCATTGGAACAGGAATCCGCGGAACAAAACCTCTTCGCAGATGCCGGCCATAAGTGAAAGAAAGATGATGTCAATCAAGCGGCATCGATCAAGCATGGGGCCAAGCAAGTCTCTTAGGAAAATGCGAATCTGATTAAGGCCGTTGCTTTTTGAAAGAAACGAAGCGACAAGTAACAACAGCATCGGAACCGTTGCCAGAATGCCAATTCCGAAAGACTTCCACGACCACTGTAATTCTGCAGTGGGGTGGACTTTCATAAGAAAGCCCAGTGCGAAGGCGACCAGCAGCATTCCGCCTTCGAACATTCCAGCCCCGACAAGAAACTGAGACAGTGTTAATGGCTCAGATGGACGGGTTTTGTTTGACATACAAGAGATTCTTTGCGTCGCAATAAAGTAAATTCGCAGGATTCACGACTTAGCTCTTCGAGCTGCGTTGGTTTCCGTGAGTTCGAAAATCTCGGGAAGCGAAGTCTGTCGATGTGCCGTGTACGCTGATGGCATGGGAAGTTGCACTGCTGAACCGTAACGGCAGACACGCAGTCTCAAAAGGCAAAAGAAAAAAGGCCGATCGGAATCCAAAGATTCCGTCGGCCTTTTTCAGTGGTGGCAGCACTCAGGTTTCTCAGGCCTGTGTGTCTTGCCACATTCTCTCTTTGGGCTCGTTTCTCAGGCGAGCCGCAATCTCTCTTTCGCGATGCTGCCTTTGCGGCAGCGACTGCTTTCTCAGGGCAGTCAGGGTTCGGGATCTCACTCCGAACCAGTCTCTCTCTCTCTGGGGTAGAAATAAAGCAATCACGGTGCCAAACTTATGAAATGGCTGCTTGTGTTAGACATTTATCGGGCATGGTGAGCGACTTAACTCTTTTTGCTGTTTGTCTTTACGATATGTGAAAGAATTCGTTGCCAACTGGCTTCTGGGCACTTTGAAACGAGCTTTGCGTGGCCCAATTGCAATTTGTACAACGCTTTGAGATTGCACTTCTTACAAAACAGGTTGCTTTATGCAGTGGAATTGTTGAGGTTGCAAAAGTAGTTTGTGGGGCCAACGAGAACTTAATTGCCCTGGAAGAATATGTCAGACATCAATCCACTCAGCGTATTGCAGCCTCACGACGTTTGGATGAAGCGGGCGTTAGATCAGGCCGTGGCCGCATATGACCAGGGCGAAGTTCCGGTGGGTGCTGTTATTGTGCATAACGGGCGGATTATTGCGGAAGCGTGTAATCAACGCGAAGTGTTGAACGATCCAACGGCTCATGCAGAAATGATTGCCATTACTCAGGCGGCTCAGTCTTTGGGATCGTGGCGACTTCTGGATTGCACCTTGTATGTGACACTGGAGCCATGTCCGATGTGTGCGGGAGCGATTGTTCAGTCGCGAATACCCTTTGTCGTCTATGGAACTGCGGATCCCAAAGGCGGTGCCTGCGACACGCTGTTCAACATTACTTCTGACATTCGATTGAATCATCAGGCTGCTGTTCTTGGCGGAGTGATGATGGAAGACTGCAAAGCACTTCTGCAGCAGTTCTTTCGCGAACAACGGGCGTTGGGTAAGAAGTAGATTATTCTGCATGCTTGAGTGAAATACTTCGAATCGACTGATTTGTTTAACCCGGTTAAACGAGTTCGCGCAGATTCTGCTGCTTGAAGAACGAGATTACAGGACTTACGTCGATCTCGCGCTGCGTAGCAAAAAAGAAAGTGATTCAGGACTTTAACCGGTATTGACCCATTTTCGGGGTTGGGTTAAATCTCTTCCCGGCGTCGCATTTCAGACGGCACTTTCAGCCACTCAATGTCGCCTTCTGTCACAATTTAGTCACTTCGACACACTCGTGTTCCTGTAGCGATCTTGTCTTGAGTTCGCTGCATTCCATCTCAACCCACCATTCGCTGTCCAGCGGTGAGTTCACGGATGAACCATCAACGGCCTGCGTCTTCTCAACTTTACTGCTTCGTATATTTGACGAACCCGCAATTCGTCGCGAAGTGGAAAGTTCCTCTCAGGGAAGAAACTCATGTTCTACCGAAATTTGATTATGGCTGCTGTAACCACGGCAGTGCTTACGAGCCAATCGACGGCTCAGGCTCAGTTTTTTAATCGGGGTTGCAGTTCCTGCGCAGCGTCGGCTCCGGTGCAGGTTGCCAGCTGCACTCCAATACAGCCGGTGCAGACATCGTGCTATCAGACGGTGCCCGTAACAACTTATCAGCGAGAAGAACAAAAGGTCCGAGTGCCTTATTACAAGACAGCTATGGAGTCGCAGACCATGACTGTAATGGAACCGGTCGCACGCCAACGAACTGTTGAAATGCCGACCGTCAGCTACAAGACGGTGGTTGAGAACCAAACGATTAATCGTGACATGGGGCGTTGGCAGACTAACTATCAGCCCGTCGCTAAGTCTGCTCCGTGCCAGGTAGATCCTCGACCGGGCATGATCGGCTGGTTGAACCGAACGGGCTATTCATTCCGATCAGCGTTCGTGCCGAACTATCGTACATCGCGTCAGTATGTTCCTAATATGGTGACATGCAACGTGCCAACTACACGACAGGTTGCCGTACATGGCACTCAAAAAGTTGTGCAGAACTTTACCGAAATGGTTCCTCGTCAAAAGACGGTTCAGGTCGAAGTCAGCAAGTTGGCATGGCGTGAAGAAACGCAGACAGTTATGAAACCAACTACGGCTTACCGAACAGTTCCGATCGGAAGTGCTTTGGCCTATGGTTACGGCAGCAGCCGGGTAGCTTATGGCTACGGTGGAAGCAGCATGGCCTACGGTTACGGCGGCTATGGGGTTCCGGCCACGGCTTACATCGTAGACGAAAACAGTACTCAGTCTGCTTTGTTGCCAGAAGAAGATCCTAACTTCAAAGGTCCGGCCCGCACGGCTCAGGATACGTTTGACGAAGATCTGCCCGGCAAAGCCGGTGATCGTAGTTTTCAACGCAGTGACGCAGACTCTTCCACGTTTCAACGCAGCAGCTTTAATCGAACCCTTCCACCGGCGGGAGCTGAGGGTTTGAAGCCGGCTCCGAAAACTTTCCCAAGCGATGCCGAATCTGAGTTCAATACATTCCCTCAGACCGGCGAGCGTGATTCGCGAGCTCATCGGGACAACTACACACAAGCGTCTCTTCGTCCTGTCGCTCGTGGCTGGAAAAGCAGTCGGTCATCTTCTGAAAGCAGCACAACGGCGTCGGCGGATCGGATTTCCATTCCTGGAATTTCAATGACGGAACGCAACCAGTAAACGGTGCTCTGAAGTCGCGTCGACATTGTCGACGACAGGCTGAACACAACGCAACAGAATCATCCATTTTCGAAAAAAACGTCAGCCGTCCCTTCCTGATTTCAGCGGCTGACGCCCCCTCCCCAACTCCCTTCACACCCATCAATCCCTTCCCCAACACCTTTCTTTCCGTGTTCCTGATGCGTCCCCTCGCGGCACCGGTATCATACCGGTGCCCTTTTTTATGCGCGGCTTCTATCACTTGAGTTAGAAACTAAGCGGGTTCTAATTCGGACCCTGTGATCACACGATACAGGCTAATATATGTGGCTTGACGTGGGTGGTATACCGCCTGCACACTTAGGATTCCTGAACAGTCAACGCGCCGCTGAAGTTTGAAGCTACCTGCGTTTGTAATTGTCATCGTGCTGAAAGAATAGTTCCTTGTTGGATGATACGCGATCTACTTCCGGTCAACCTGAATCTGCCAATGAAGATGCTGCCGGGCATGTTTCGGAACTTGTCCTGATGGGGACCGGCACAAGCATTGGTGTGCCGGTGGTTGGCTGTGCGTGTGCGGTTTGCACTTCCGGGAATACCAGAAATCAGCGAACGCGTTCCGGCGTTTTGGTGAATGCTCCGAATGGTGAGTTCGTGATTGACACCGGCCCCGAATTTCGACTGCAGCTACTTCGCAGCGGGGCATCTTTAATTCGAGCGGCGTTGTTCACGCATGCTCATGCCGACCACATTATGGGGCTTGACGATCTTCGCATCTTCGGGTTTCGTATTGAAAAAGAGATGCGCGATGAGGCTGAGCGCGAAGCGGAAGCGACAGGCGTGCCGTTTGATGAATCGGCTTTTGTTGCGTCGGGAGCGGGCCGGATTCCGTTGTATTGCGAACCGATTGTTGAAGACGCCATTCGGCACACGTTTCACTACGCATTTTCGCATCCGGCCAGCTACAGCCATCGGTTTGCTGCTCCGAAGTTGAGTTTCGAACGCGTGTCTCCCGGTAACGCGATTCAGTTGCTTGGGCTGGAAGTGCTGCCGATTCGATTGCATCATGGAAACCTTCCGATACTTGGCTACCGCATCGGCAACGTGGCCTTCTGCACCGACATTTCGACGGTTCCCGCCGAAAGCCGAACTCTGCTGGAAGGCCTGGACACGCTGATCATCGATGCTCTCAGGTATAAACCGCATCCTACTCATTTGACGGTTGCTCAGGCTGTTCAGTGGGCCGAGCGTCTAAAGCCTCGACGGACAATTCTGACTCACATGTCGCACGAACTCGACTATGACCAGTTACGGAACGAACTGCCCGAACACGTTGAGCCAGGCTATGACGGTCTGCGGATTACTTTGCTTTGATTTGGCCGCATTTCTTGCATTGTCGGGCTTATTCTGGGTGAATCGAATCCAAGTTGCTGGAATCTAGGGCAAGGCAACGCCACGATTGCCTTCCCTAAACGACCCTGAAGCCCGCTCGCCCGGGGTCGAACGCGATACAACTCGGAACAACGATGCCAGCAAGAAATATCTGATGTCTGAGGACTTAATAAAACAGGCACGAAATATCGCAAATCGACCTTATGCCTTGATGCGTCGAATGAAGGATATTCCGCCGGGCAGTGGCATGATTAGTCTCATGAAACAGCTGGTTTACGGTGATTCTTTCGGCGGACCGGCACTGAAGATCAGTATCTTTCGTCCATCTTTAATGTTCACATCAACCGCGAGCTGGTGGCGAGGCGTGTGATAGGATTGAGTTGTCGTCCGAGTGGACGTCTGTCGGTCTGTGTTCGGAATTGGCTGATGAGAACGAACAGGTGACTTTGTTGTTGGAGGGATCGGCCCGGCGATACGCTGGATGCCGGATAGCAATTGGGAATGATGAAGCTTGGTTCACGTCGAAACTGCTAATTCCACGTGAGGATGAGTTAAGGATCTGCACAAAATCTGGTGACGAAGTGCCGGCAAGCAGTTTTGTGCCGGCGAAATATAAAAGCGTAAAATTAGATCAGGGTAAGGTTCATGACGTCATCCGAAGAAATTCCCAAGAAGACACGACGGCAAAAAGCATTCGCTGTTTTGCCGACGCTGTTGACGTTGGGGAATGCCGTTTGCGGCTTTGGAGCGATCACCATTCTGGCTAGAGTTGGCCCGAATTTTGATGTCGGTTTGACTGATCCGGCTGTTGGCTGGGATCCCGCTTTGGAAATGGTGAAGGCTGCTCAGCTGATTTTTCTGGCGATGCTGTTTGATGCCCTGGACGGCAGCGCGGCTCGGTTGACAAATCAAACCAGTGAATTTGGAGCCATGCTGGATAGTCTTTGTGACGCCGTCAGCTTTGGTGTAGCCCCGGCTTTTATGATGCTGAAGCTTGCTGATCCTCGGCATCACCTGATGGAAACGCTCGGTGCAAAAGTCGATTCAACGGCTGAGATCGGTTCCACAGTAGGGATCGACCTGCAGGCGCCGTTCAATTATTCGATCGACTTCCTGTGGGCAATCGCCGCCTTATTTCTGGCGTGCGCTATTCTTCGGCTGGCTCGCTTTAACGTCGAAACAGATGAAGAAGATACTCACGAGGGATTCAGTGGGCTGCCCTCTCCGGCCGCAGCGGCTGTCATCGCCAGTTTGCCAATTGGAGTGATGGCCCTGAAAAAGAAAATGGTGGGAGCAGCTGCCGTATCCTGGGCGCAGCAATTGGGTGGCGTTGTTTTGCCGGCATTGGCTGTCGCTTTGCCGTTTGTGACACTGGCCACGGCTGTACTTATGGTGAGCCGCATTAAATATCCGCATTTGTTCAATCAGATTCTGCGAGGCGACCAGGGGCGAACACAGTTGTTGCAATTGGTGTTCACTCTGGCTTTGATTTTTGCGGTCGGTGGCGTAGCTGTGCCGGTAATCCTATGCTGGTTTGCCTTTGCCGGTCCGATTCGTGCGGCTTGGTTAAGATACGGAAAACGAAGGTTTTTCCGAGCTAAGCTGCCTGATGCCTGAATTCGCGGCAGCAGGATCCGCGATTCGGGAATCTCGTGAAACTTGACGACACTTCGTGCAATTTGACTTTCCGGCGTTAGAATCACCCCGCAACAAGCGTGTGCGGCTTTAAGTCCGGCTGATCGCTTTTAGTTTCACCGTCTTCAGCAGACGGAGCCTTTGTTGCACAGTTCGCCCTAATGTTCACCGGCCTCGTTGAAGGACAAGGTACAGTCAGGATCCTCAAGGAGGAACCCGATGGCCTGCGCCTCACGATTGCTCCGGATAGCAACTGTTTTTCCCCCAGCAACGTTTCCATCGGTGACAGTATTTCCATCTGTGGTTGTTGCCTTACAGCTGTGAAAATCGCCGAAGACGGAATCGATTTCGAAGCAGGCGAAGAAACGCTATCTAAGACGAGCCTTGGGGATTTCAATGTCGGCACCCGCGTTAACCTCGAACGTTCGCTGTCCGTGGGGGCTCGGCTTGGAGGTCATTTTGTGCAGGGGCACGTTGATGGGGTGGCAACCGTCGATGTGATTGATCGCAGTGGCGAATGGGTCAACATGTGGTTTAAGGTGTCAGGGGAAATGACACGGCTGATGGTTCCGAAGGGATCGATCGCCGTTGACGGGATCAGTCTGACATTGGTGAATGTCGAAGCAGACCGGTTTTCGGTCGCGTTGATTCCACACACGCTTGACGTCACAACTCTGGGCGACCGAGCGGTGGGACAGCGAGTGAACATTGAACAGGATATTCTAGGGAAGTACGTCGCCAAGCTGATGTCTCGAGAAGGCGGCATAAGCCCATGGGACTTTGTTAATGGCAATACAGATCAGAAACGAAACGGAATTTAGTGAAAGATAAAAGCCGGCAAACCAGATCGTACCTAATGGAACTGTTCCAGCAGCATGGATTTAATCCTCGCTCAGATTTGGGGCAGAACTTCCTGATCGATATCAATTTAATTGAATTTGCTGTCCGCTCGGCCGAGCTGACAGTGGATGACGTCGTGCTGGAGGTTGGCCCCGGTACTGGTGGAATGACGACCTTTCTTTCCGAACAGGCGGGGCGGGTGGTGAGTGTTGAAGTTGACCGGAACATGTTTGCTCTGGCAACGGCGGCGACTGAGCACTGCGAGAACGTTACGCTGGTTAACTGTGACATTCTGAAGAACAAAAACACACTGGCGCCGGAAATTACTGAGCTGTTGATGACTGAGCTGAATGCTCGTCCGCACAGCCAGTTAAAGATGGTCGCCAATCTGCCTTACAGCGTCGCGACGCCGGTGATTACCAATCTGGTGGCATCACAACTTCCGTGGCAAAGAATGGTGTGTACCATTCAGCTGGAACTCGGTGAAAAGATGGTGGCCGAACCCGGCGCCAGCAACTACGGAGCGTTGGCGGTTTGGCTGCAGTCGCAGTGCAGCGTCAAGATTATTCGACGGCTGACGCCGAATGTATTCTGGCCTCGTCCCAAAGTGAATTCTGCCATCGTCAGCATCTGGCGACACGATGGGCGTGGTGACAAAATTCTGGACAAGAAGTTCTTTCAGGATTTCCTGCGTCGGTTGTTCCATCATCGCAGAAAGCTGATGCGTCGAGTGCTTGCGGGAATGTACAGCAAGCAGTTGTCCAAGCCGGACGTCGACAAACTGATGGAAGGGCTCGGCCACAATACTGAAACGCGAGCTGAAACGCTGGATGTGCCGACGTTTGTTAAACTGGGAAATAAGTTTTGCGAAGCCGTTCGTGCGGCCGAAGCTGGCGAAGAGTCATAAAAAAGGGAAGTGCGTCACATGCAGGATCGCATTGCATACAAAGGTCTAACGTTCGACGACGTTTTGCTGGAACCGGGCTACAGCGAATTTGTGCCCTCAGACGTCGATCTTGATTCGATGTTGACGCGCAACATACCGCTGCACGTTCCCATCATCAGCAGTCCCATGGACACGGTGACAGAAAGCGATATGGCCATCGCCATGGCTCAGGTTGGCGGCATCGGCATCATTCATAAGAATATGTCGATCGAACAACAGGCGATGCAGGTTGATCGCGTGAAACGCAGCGAGCACGGTGTGATTGTGGACCCCGTCACCTTGCCGCCCGAAACCAGTGTGGGTGAAGCTTCCCGCATCATGGATGAACGCAACATCGGTGGAGTTCCCATTACTGTCGATGGCAGGTTGGTGGGAATTCTTACCCGCCGCGACCTGCGTTTTCTTGACAGGAAAGACCGCCCCGTCAGGGAAGTGATGACGAAGGAAAATCTCGTCACGGCCCCGGAAAATACCAGCCTGGAAGAGGCACAACGTATTCTGCTGGAAAACAGGGTCGAGAAATTGTTGCTGGTGGACGATCAATATCAACTGAGAGGTTTGATAACGATTAAGGACATTGACAAGAACGTGCAGTTTCCGCAGGCGTCGAAAGACCTTCGCGGACGATTGCGGGTTGGCGCTGCGGTCGGTGTTTTAGATCTGGATCGTGTCTCGCAATTGGTGGAAAAAGGTGTTGATGTTCTTGTTGTAGACAGTGCGCATGGGCACTCTCTGAATGTTATTGAGACCGTCAAACAAATAAAACGTGAATTTACGATTGATGTCATCGCCGGAAACGTCGCGACATCCGAGGGGGCTAAGGCTCTGGCTGATGCCGGAGTTGACGCTGTGAAAGTTGGAATTGGTCCGGGGTCGATTTGTACAACGCGAATCATTTCCGGCATCGGTGTTCCTCAGCTTTCCGCAATTGCTAACGCGGCTAAGGCGCTGGCTGGCTCGGACATCCCGATTATCGCCGACGGTGGTATTCGATTTAGTGGAGATATTACGAAGGCTCTTGCTGCCGGAGCATGGTCGATTATGGTCGGCGGTTTGTTGGCAGGAGTCGACGAAAGTCCCGGTGAAATGATTCTTTTCCAGGGACGCAGCTTCAAGCGATACCGCGGAATGGGATCGATGGGAGCAATGGTAAAAGGAAGCAGCGAACGTTACCGACAGGGAAAAGTCGATAGCAAGGATAGCTCCAAGCTGGTTCCGGAAGGTGTAGAAGGACGCGTTCCATACAAAGGTGGATTGCAGCCGGTCATTTATCAGCTGACAGGCGGGCTTCGGTCCGGAATGGGGTACGTCGGCGTCGGGTCGATTAAGGATTTACGCACGAAAGCTCGGTTCATCGAGATTTCTGCGGCTTCGGTTAGGGAAAACCATCCTCATGATATCGCTATCACTCAGGAATCGCCGAATTACTCGGTGGAACATTCGTCAGACGGTCACAACTAAGCCGGCCCGTAGCACTCGGTTCGCCGTGTTGCTTTCGGCTTTTATGATTTGCCCGTCATTTGCAACTCAGACGTCCGCAGACGAATTTCTTCCTCCGGTATTGCACGGGCCGGTGAACGTAGCCCTTCCAGCGACTGCCCCATTAGTTTCAAAGAACCCGGACGACACGTCGGACCGTATATCGCTGGATGAATTTACAGCTGCTTTGCCTAAGTCTGTACCACTGAAAATTGATGCCGGTGCATCAAAAACATTACAGCAAAGCCGCGACCTGATGAGCGCCTTGCGCAGTGGACGTGTGGCCCCTGCTCCGCAGCCCGCAATGACAATTATGCCTACAGCCACTATGGCACGCGCAACTGCGCCAGCTGGCAGCAGTAAACCACAGGTCGTTGCTACGTCGCCGCATCAAACGTTTCCGTTTTCTGAAGGCGGCAGCATGAAAATGAATACCATTCTACTGACCAGCGGTGACGAAAAGTCGGGCACTGTTCAGCTTCCTCCAGTACCTGCAGGCGATACCGTTCAGCCGACACTCGATGCGACGTCTTCACTTCCCGTGTTGGAGTCAGTTGCTGATGACGCGTACTTAAACATGAACGGTTATCCTGGTCCGGAACTTCGCAGGTCCGGTCGACCGAGTAATGGTGGTGGAAAGCTGATTGAATTCTTCGATCCGGAATTGGAACAGCTGGATGTAGATGATTATCAACATTCTGTGCTGTTGGTCGGTGGCAGTAATACCGAAGAACCGGCGAATCGTGAGGCCAGCGAATTGCTGAGTCGAAAACTAACTGACATCAGACCATCGTTGAGCTATGCCTGGGGCGATATTGACGAAGAAAAACTGCCAACTGATTTCTATAAACGCATGGACAAAGGCGAGTACACAGAAGTAGTTGCCCCGCGAACCGTGTTTCAGTGGGAACCGACAAACCTTTGGTATCATCCATTGTACTTCGAAGACGTTGGGCTTGAACGCTACGGCCATACTCGCAAGCCATGGGTGCAGCCGTTTGTTTCGACGGGGCGTTTCTTTGGTCAGGTTGCTATGCTGCCATACCAAATGACCCTGCATCCGCCAAAGGCACAGGAGTTTGCTTTGGGGCACTATCAGCCCGGCGAATGGGCTCCGAAAAAGAGATATCAGATCCCGTTTAATGAAGAGGCCACTACAGTTGAACTGCTGTGGATCACCGGCCTGATTCTGCTGATTCCATAGATCGTTAAGCTTCTCGGATCGTACATCGCTGCGGTGGATTGACAGCAATGGTGACGCGATTTTGCGTAAACGCAAAACCTCCATCGCAGTAACTGAGCTGTTTAGGATGAATATTCAGGGCACTGCGGGCGAAATTCAGGCGAACACTTCCGGAACAACGCGACCGTAAATGTCTGTCAGGCGGAAATCTCGTCCAGCGTATCGATAGGTCAGCTTTTCGTGATCGATGCCCATCGCGTGCAGTACAGTGGCGTGCAGATCATGCATGTGTACTTTGCCTTCAACGGCTTCATGTCCAATTTCATCCGTTGATCCATAGCTAAACCCCGGCTTCACGCCTCCTCCCGCAAGGAAGGTTGTGAAGCCGCGCGGGTTATGGTCACGTCCGTTGTTGCTTTGAGAAAATGGCGTGCGTCCGAATTCGGCTCCCCACCAAACCAACGTGTCTTCCAGCAGTCCGCGCTGCTTTAGATCTGCCAGCAGTCCGGCGACCGGTTTGTCCGTGGCAGTGGCGTGGTCCATGTGTTTGGGCATGTTGCTATGTTGGTCCCAGCGAGGGTTCGGCGATTCGTCGGCATAGTTGATTTGCACAAAGCGAACTCCTGATTCCGACAAGCGCCTTGCCATGAGGCATTGCCGGCCGAACGCATCAGTTGTCGTTTCTCCGATACCGTACATCTGCTGAGTTGCCGGAGTTTCTCTGGATAGGTCAAGAATTTCTGGCGCGTTGGCCTGCATCCGCCAGGCAAGTTCGTAGCTGCGAATGACGGCTTCCAGCTGGTCGTCACTATCATCGCGTCGGGCAAGTTGAGCTTTGTTTAACTGTTGAGTCAGTTCGAATCGCTGTTGTGTTTCGTCGTCGCTAAGTTGCCGGTTGCGAATATGATCGATCGTCATCTGTTCGATCGCTCGGTTTGCACGACCGATGGCGGTACCCTGAAACACGGCTGGCAGGAAGCCGTTGGAATAGTTTCGCGGCCCACCTTTCGTATCCGATGGCTGCAATTGCACAAAGCCGGGCAGGTTTTGGTTTTCGGTGCCGAGGCCGTACATCAGCCATGAGCCAAGCGACGGCCGGACCAGATTTGTCGCACCCGTGTGCAGAAACAAAGTAGACGGCCCGTGAGCCACACCTTCCGTATGCATGCCCTTCAGGAAACAAAGATCGTCAACGTGTTTGGCGATCTCTGGAAACAGTTCGCTGACATGCTGGCCGCATTGGCCGTGTTGACGAAACTTCCATAGTGGCTTCATCAACGTGCGCTGACTGACTTGCCCGAAGCTGTTGAAACGTACTCCAGTGAAATCAATTGACTTGCCATCGCGAGCAATCAGCTCGGGCTTATAGTCGAAGCTGTCCACGTGACTGGGGCCACCCTGCATGAAGATGAAGATTAGTCTCTTCGCCCTTGCCGGTAGTATCGGAGCCTGCAGAGTGAGCGAATTTCTTGTTGCCGTTTTCGCTGCCTGAGCGTTCTGTTCTGCCAGCATTCCGCCTAGCGCGACCGAGCCAAAGCCGCATGCGGAATTCTGTAACCATGATCGCCGACTTGTTGCGAATGCTGTCATCGGAAAATAAGTTTCCAGTGGTGTATGGGATCAGAAAAAAGTAACCAGCGAGCGATTAGTCGAGGTACCGGAAATCAATTGATGCAAGCAGAGCCTGAAAAATGGGAGTCCACGTTTCGGCTGAATCGAGCGGGCGATCTGTCAGGAACTGCAGAAGAACCTGTTGCTCTTTAGGATCTGCCGGACGTCCGACGGTTTGCAGATAAGCTTCGTCAATCATAGCTTTTAAAGCTTCTGGATTGGCAGACTGTGTCTCGATAAATCGCTCAGCCGCGAGTTTCGACTGTTCCAGAACGAACGGACTATTCAATAAAAACAACGCCTGTGAAGGCAGAGTGCTGATGTTTCGCCTGCCTGTCACCAGATTTGGGTTGGCTATGTCGAATACCTCAAACAATTCAAGCATGGAATTGCGGAAGAACGGAACGTAGACGCTTCGCATGCTTCGACTGTACTGATCGTGATTGTAGCCGTTGTCGTACTGAGTGATTTTATGAATCGTGCGTCCGCCCTGTACTTGGCCGTCCAGCTGACCGCTAATCTGCAGGATCGTGTCACGTATGGCTTCAGCGTCCAGCCGCCGCCGGAAGCTGCGCGTCAGCAACAGGTTGTCAGGGTCGTTCTTTGTTTCGGCTGCGGTTGTTACAGAAGAGGTGCGATAGAATCGCGAGGACACGATGCGGCGAATCAGTTTTCTAACGGACCACTGATCCTCGTCCACGAATGTCTTTGCCAGGTAGTCGAGCAGTTCCGGGTGAGTCGGTCGACGCCCCATCTTGCCGAAATTGTCCGGCGTGCGGACAAGACCTTCGCCGATAAGTTGGGTCCATACACGATTCACAAAAACTCGAGCCGTTAACGGATTTGTCGGCGACACAACCCAATCGGCTAATTCCTTTCGCCCGCTCCGGTCGTTGGAGATCGGATTGAGCTTCGGGGCTTCGTTGTTATCAACCCCGGTGGCAACTGACAGGAATCCTCGTGGCACAAGTGGCCCCAGATTTCGAATTCCGCCGCGAACATGAATATGCCAGTCGGCGGGCTCGGGCTGATCACGCACCCCCATCGCGGCGGGCTCGACGGGCTTTTGCTTTTGGTGCTGTGCTAAGTCTGCTTCCAGCCCCTTGAGCGTTATTGAAAGCTCGGTCTGCTGCCGCAGTTCGTCAGTATTTTTTTCTGTTTCGATGGCGTCAACGGATAGAAACTGGATAGCGTCCACAATCACGACACCAGGGCCGGATTTCTCTGCATCAATTATCACAATGGCTGTTGCGTCTTCATCGAACTGGTATGTGCCGAGCGTTGCAAAAACGCCATCAGCAGGAGTGTTTCGCTGATCAACGTCAACGGTGGTCGATCCATTGGCGTGAGTAATCGTAACGGGCAGGCGACTGCAGCGTCCCGGCTGATAGTTATGGGACATCCGCACAACGTACTTGCCAGGTTTCGGCAGCGTCGTCTCAAATCGCGCCCGACGCCCCGTTTTTTTGTAGTCGTCGTGGCGGTAACGTGCTCCCACAAACGGAGCCAGCATCGAAGAGTCCGTCCATTCACCTTCGAATATGGCCGCAGAATCATCAACGATGATACCAGCTAATTCCTGTGGGTTGATTTCTCGGCTGACCGAAAGGTGACCAGCCTTCACCTGTTTCTTAAGGTGTTTGATTTGTACCTGCAGTTGTTCGTTCTGCTGTTTCCAGTGGCGGATTGCGGACGACTCGGCACCTGCTCTGAGCTTTGTTGTGACATAGCCGCTGACGTTGCCCGGCAGCAGGGTTTCTGTACTACGAAAAATGCCTGCCAGCCCGTAGTAGTCTGCTGTAGGTATTGGATCGAATTTGTGATCGTGGCAGCGAGCACATCCAATCGTCAATCCCAGAAACGATCGCCCGATTGTGTCGATCTGTTCGTCAATCACTTCCATACGCAGCAGTTCTTTATCCTGCAGCTCGTAATTGGTTGGCCCAAGTGCCAGATAGCCGACTCCCGTAACCTGGTCATCGTGTTCAGCATCGGTTGCGAATGGCAGCAGGTCACCGGCGATATGTTCGCGGATCAATTGGTTAACCGGTTTGTCGCTGTTGAATGATCGAATCGCGTAGTCGCGAAAACGCCACGCTTCCGGAAACATCAAACTGCGTCCTCCGCCGCTGGATTCGGCAAAGCGAACAATATCCAGCCAATGACGCCCCCAGCGTTCGCCGAATGCAGGCAGTGATAGCAAATCGTTCGTTGTATCAGCGATGGCAACGTCGGCATCAACGCGCCAACGAGCGGCGAAGTCGCGGATCGCGTCGGCAGTAGGTCGTAAACCAGTCAGCCCCAAATATAGCCGCCGCACGATCTGTTCTGGCGATGCATCGCCGGCGACTTGACTTCCTGCAGCCATGTGTTTGGCCGCGATAAAGCGATCGATGTCGTTTCTGGCCCAGCCGCCGCCAGCTGTCGGGATTTCGGGCATGGTGACAGGTTGAAAACTCCAGAACTGCCGGCCTTCTTTTAAATCGATTTGATGTCGCTTAATAGTTTTTCCGCCTGCTCGAGGGTCAACGGCTCCATCGCGAATCCATTGTTCGAAGTCGGCAATGACACTGTTCGGAAGCTTTCTGTCCGGAGGCATCTCATACGATTCGTGCTTCAACGCCGAAATTAGCAGGCTCTCTTCTGGTTGTCCCAGAACAACGGTTGGCCCCGATTCTCCACCGGCAGAAATTCCCGCCTTTGAATCAAGCAACAGTCCTCCTCGGATGTTTTTCGCCGACTGTGAATGGCATTTCAGACAGTGTTCCACCAAGACCGGACGAATACGCTTTTCAAAGAACTCAAGCTTTGCATCGTCAGCATCGGCCGTGTTTGCGGCCGCAAACACGGCCATGAAGGCTGCCAGCATTATGGATTGTTTGCCGCGTGTTTGCATCATGTAGGCGAATAGCGTTGGGGAGGGAAATGGTTCAATGGAGGCCAGAACCACAGCATACTCCAATCGCTGCCCAATCTGAAACATTTTCACGCCAGCAATTCAGCCACTATTGCATTTCTTCTGCGCTAGGTTCTTTTATCACTTCAGAATAAGTGTCTTCAGGCTCTCCGCCCCAAAGCCTATTGATAGGGAAAAACACGCGTCTTGTACCGTCGAAGTAAATAATCCGGTTGGGATTCAGTGGCAGAGCTATCTCGGTGGAAACTCCTTCGTCAAATGTATCCAGTTTCAAAGCTGGCCCCATTCGTCCGCTTATCCACAAAAGAGGCTGTTTGCTGTCAGGGATCGTGGCAAATGCTACAGCAAACGCACGACTTATGCCTGAGTCGATTTTGAATTTTCTTCCCAACCCATTCATTGAATACTGGAACATAGCACCGTCGTTGCGAACGAAGATTGGCAACTGACTCTTCGGTCCGCTGTTGAGTTCGGTCAGTTGTTGAGGGAATTCTCCATGTTCACGTCGAGACCGTTGCATGGCAATGATTAGCCGCGTCGCCCGGTGGCTGTTAATCGCCGGGAAACCCGGATCGCCAAAGACGGGATCGCCACTGGAATGGGTTGAGGGGAAATGTAGTATCAAATCCAAGTAATGTTTAAGCTCAGGGTGAACGACAGTTTTTAATGCCCGCGAAGCATTTTTAAAAAGTCGCATCGCCTCTGGCCAGTCGTGACCCAGCTGTTCAATTCGAGTGGCCGCATCAATGATTGCGAGAAATCGAACACGTTCCACCCACATGCTCTGCTTGAATGCCTTCGGGAGTGGCGGGAGCGATTCTATGTCAGTGTTTGCTAAGTGCAGTCCGTACCACGCCGCTAGTCGATGCTCATGCATCCATGACGATTGACGTGGACCGATACAGTTGTCCGCGAATGCTAATTGAAAATTGTCTAGCACAGCGCTCGTCACCCGGTCGTCTGCGATTGCATCGTGGATATGCTGGTCGATGATCTGATGCCAAATCATACAAGTCTCGAGTTGGTTACGGTCTGATGACTCTTCTGCTAGGTAAGTAAGAAAGCGTTTGGCCTGTACAAGCCTCTCCAAGCACCGTTGAAATTCACCGTCGTCCCGCAAATAGCCAGCTTCCTGAACTAATAGGGATGCTACGGGCTCAGCGAACGATACTGACCAGGGCTGTTGGTATTGGAGTGGAAGCCGGTAGGTCACGACAGCGCCGAACAGAGTCTTCGCGATTTCATCCACACTATGGATGGCCCGTTCATGCTGTTGCCTTGTTCTTGTTTTGATGGCGAGCGGTCTGGGAACAACGTTGTTGTTGATCGGAGCGGCCTGCACGTGCAAGGCAAGTTGTTCCCATGCTGCATTCCATGTCTTCAGGTTCCGGGACGAACGACGGTCGAGAGAAACAGTGACTCCGTTTCGCAATTCTGCAGAGCTTCCTTTGCTAAGTTGCAAGGGCAGCCACAGTCTTCCAATCTGGTACATCGGCCACATGCACAACACTGGCACGGCGAACAGCAGAATGTGGCGAAGGTCGTGTTTCCATGATTCCGAATGGTGGTCCATCCAGTAACGTCGAGTGGCCATAGGCATTAGCAGAAACGAAAGTGCCAAAGGCCACACGGTCAGCCATGGCGAGACATCCATCACCAGGATCGAGCCCAGAAGAATTGTGTAGCCAAGAAAGCAAAGAAGACTTATAAAAGCGGCGACGAACGCTTTTCTAATCATGACAGAAGACAGATGTCCGATCGCGTACCCTCCGACAAGCCATGCCATGGCAATGGACAGGCGATATCCGAATACTGAAGAAATTGTTTCCTGCGAAAATTCTCGGAATGGAAGCCCGATGACATTCCACACCTCAATCATTGACAACTCCTGCGGCGTCGCTGTTCCAGCACACCATTCGCAGAACATGAATCCCACAAACAAAACAACCGCAACGGATAACCAAACAGTGTGCCGAGTTATTAGTACGGCTGTCGGTGACACTCCGCGGTGAGCCCAAAACAGGCCACTACCCTTGCGTTGGTCATCTCGAAACGTCCGCAAACCACATTCCACAGCGATGAATCCCGTCAGAATCAGCGGAATGGGCACATTATGGTGATAACGAATCCAGACGGCGGGAATCGTCAACAGCAGAGCGATCGCTGCGAAGGGAATTGCGGCTCGCAGTTGTTGCCACAACAAAACGCCGCGAGTTCTGCTAATCAATGGAGAACGCAAGGCTGACTTCTGAAGCCGAGTCGCCAGAAAGCCCGCCCCTGATTCTCTGGAACGAACGGCGAATCGATTCCTGAAGCGGGTCCATAAGTTCACCACATCCAACCGGCGAATGCCGCGATGCCAGCCCGGCAACATGTACATGCTGAGGCCGAACGAAAGCGATAAAGTGCTAAGAACCCACCAAACAAATGGGTCTAAAACGCTGCCGCGTTCGAACGGTTCTGCCGAATTGAGGGTCAGCAGCAGCGGAAATCCAATCAGGGAAACTCCGCATCCGCAAATCGCCGCCACCATCTTGCGGCAGTACAGACTCCAGAAAAGCGTGAGTGAAAGGCAGGCAACGATTACGGACGCGATTTTGATCAGATCGTTGATCGACTTACGACTTAGTGAAGCCCGCCCCGGGTATTCCCCGGGTATCCAGTTATGTAGCAATGGCTGGTGACGAAACTGGCAGGCGACTGCATAGATCAATACCACGGACAACGCTGAAATTAACAAAAACAACAACGTGGCTATCACCGTAGTCGTTAGCTTTGCCAGCAGCAGAGTGCGAGTCTTCATCGGTAAGTGCCGCAACCACGGAGCGGTTCCGTTGTCTTCTTCGCCAGCAAATAAATACAGCAGCGAGCAAATGGTCGTGGTCAGCCCAACGAAGGCTGTGATGGTCAACATCGAGCCAAACGGACGGTCTCGTGTCTCAGCAAAATATGCAACAATCACTGTCAGGCACATTGCAAAGCTATAGAGTGCCAGCCAGAGATTTCGTTGGCTGCGGTATTCTTTCCAGACCAGTCTCATGAAGGGGCCGTGCATGATGTTTATCCGAAAATGTAAAGGTGATTGCGTGAATGAAACTGATGCACCCGTGAAGGCGTGCGTGCTGAATAGCGTTGTGCAGCGAACGCGTCTGCTTCACGCTGAAGGCGTTGTTTGAATCAGGGGGCCTTTGCAGCCTGAATTCAGCACAGCATCGCGACGGTATTCACGCAGCATTGCCAGCAGGATGTCTTCCAGGTTTGGTTTGCGAAATTGTGGTTCTGGCAAGCTCACCGACCGACAGGATTCCAGCAAGCTGTTTGTGTCGAGGTCTTTGACCATCCAGATGTGTTCGTGTCCAAACTTCACATGAGCCAGGCTAATACCCGGGATTGGTGGCGGGGTGGCATGTGTTTCCGAAAGGCTGAGCACGACTTCTGTCGTATGTCGTTTCAGTTCTTCAAGACGCTCAACGCAGACGAGTCGTCCGTTTAAGAAAATGGCGACCATGTCGGCCACGCGTTCCACTTCTGATACCTGGTGGCTCGACAGCAAAACCGTTCTGCCTTCCGCAGAAATGTCGATCATGCTTTCGAGAAATTCACGACGGACCAGCGGATCCAGGCCGGAGGTCGGTTCATCCAGAATCAACAGTTCCGGTCGATGAGCCATTGCCAATGACAGTGCCACCTTGGCGCGCATGCCTTTCGATAGTCCGGAAATCTTGTGGTTGCTTTGCAGGTCAAACTTTTGCAGCAGTCGTTTATATTCGCCTTGATAGCCGGCTGGATAGAAGCCCGCCGCGAACCAACCAATTTCATCAATCGTCATCCAGTCATAAAGCGGAGGCTGGTCGGGGACGTAGCCAACGCGGCCCCGAATTTCCAAAGCGTGAGTTTTGCTGTTCATCCCCAACACTTCGGTTGTGCCGTAATCGGGGTGTTCAAGTCCAAGCAGCAAGCGGATCGCCGTGCTTTTGCCAGCTCCGTTTGCTCCAAGAACTGCACACACAACGCCAGCAGGTACGTTCAGGGAAACGTTGTCCAATGCTGTTGTTCGTCCGAATCGTTTGGTGACGGCTTGTAGTTGAATGACGGGTTGCATGCGGTTGCCTTTGCGATGAACGCGTAGTTGGAAAACACGACAGAAGAAGAAGAATGGCAATTCGTGTGAGGCAACGTGGATTACCCACTGTCCGGCTGAGCCAGCGATTGCCATTCAGTGTTCACCAGTGTGCGGACTTCGTCTACCGAGATCTGATTTCGTTTGGCTTCCTGCAGCACAGAACGAAGCCGCTGGCGGATCATCTCCAGACGATTCTGGCGGCAGATTTCGGGGGCTGTCGCACTTACGCTCATGCCAGTCCCGCGGATGGAATCCAGTACGCCCTGCTGCTGAAGCTCGCGATAAGCGCGAGCCACCGTGTTAACGTTGACGGCCGCCTGAATTGCTAGTTCCCGAACTGAAGGCAGACGTTCGCCCACCAGCAGTGTTCCGTTGGCAATCGAAAACTTAACCTGGCGTTCGATCTGCTCGTAGATCGGAATTCCGTTACCGGCGTCGATGTGACAAATCATGAGAACTCTCGAAACAGTGTAATAGCTTAATATTACACCATATCTCGTGTCGCGTGTTTGTCAATCACAACTTCGAAAAAATGACTAGCCTTTGATTTGCCTAACGCGCAGCAAAAAAGCTGCAAACATAGTTCGCAGCTTTTTCAGTGTTTTGGTTCGAAGTCTAAACTAATTTGTTTTTGCAGGAGCGATCTGGCGTAGACGAGCACCACTTCTCTTGGCAAACAGTTCCTTGGTGCCGTCAGCGGCAACACGAACGCCAACTCGGGTAGGTTTGTTGGTTTCTGGGCAAATTAGCTGGCAGTTTGACGCATCAATCGCCAGTTCCATGTGCAATCGACCGCCCTGGGGACTCTTTGGATGGCCGCGTTTTACGTGCTTGTAAACTTTGTGCACGCCTTCAACGACAATCTTGCCCTTTTTTAAGTCGACGGACAGAACGGTTCCGCGAGTTCCTGCGTCATCACCAGCGATGACTTCTACTGTATCACCTTTGCGGATTTTCATTACCGTAACTCTAGTAAACATGGGCTTTAGGGAGATCTCGCGACTTCCGGGATACCGGCGTCGCCTGATCGGACATTCATCGACTCTTTCGACAGCTCAGTTGAGCCGGACCGTCGGAAAGACAAGCGAGGAAGGATGACTACTTTCCCGTTGAGAATCAACCCAGCATTCGTCCGGTTTGCCCTTTGCAACGTAAATTTTCGGCCGAAGTCCCAACGACGGGACCTAAGTTCCTGTTGAAAGACGGCAGGGCACGCTTTTATTGACCTGATTTCCCGCCGCGGTTTCCTGTATTGGCCGCATTTTCGCGGTCGACCGACTTTTGGTTCAGTCCCATGGTTTGTTTGATTTTTCTTCCGCCATCACCCGCAACAGCATTTGGCGGTGAACACAGATTTTTTACTGATGAAATTTGCTTTGGCGCATTTGTACGTTTGTCTCTCCGTTGAGAACATTTTTTAGGCGGGCAACCCATTAGGAACCACCTTACGCGCCATCGACGGCATTTGTTGCTGCTGTTGACTGTGGGCGCGTTTCTATCGACCGGGTGCCAGACACGCTTTTCACAGACGGCAGGCTCATTAGACTGCGGTGGTTCCAGCTATCTTTCCTATCGACGATTTCAGGATGAATAAAATGCAGCATCGAGAACTTCACGACGGTCGCTCTGACGGGTTGAAGCCGTTGGTCAGTCTCGACCTGGAACAGATCAATTCGTTTTCCGACCTGTTGGCGGCAATGTCTGATACAGCGTTTTCGGGCCGATCTGCTGGCGAAGCGTCTCGAATCATGACCAGCATGTTTTCCGACGATAGCTGCGGCGTGGTGATGACGATTTCCGGCGCGATGACAGTTGCCAAGCAGGGAAAGATCGTTTGCGACCTGATTGACCGAGGCTGCGTGCAGGCGATTGTGGCAACGGGAGCTCTGATTGCTCATGGACTAACGGAAAGCATTGGCCTGAGTCACTACCGAGCCGACCCGAATCAGAGTGACGAAGACCTTTTCGAAAAGGGTTACAACCGTATTTACGATACGCTGGAAATGGAAGCCAATTTGAATGACATTTCTGTCATGGTGGCCACTGTTCTGGCGGAAGAGACGCCGGAAAACGGAACGTGGTGCTCCAGTTCGTTTTGTAAAGCGATTGGCAAACGACTAAGCGAACAGAACGTCGGCACGGGCATTCTTCGCAGTGCGTATGAAAAGGATGTTCCCGTATTTATTCCTGCTTTTACGGATAGCGAACTCGGTCTGGATTTTTCCACGTGGGCGATTCTGGCCACTCTGAAAGCTCAGGGGCACGCTGATCACAAGCAGGCGAGTTTGAATCAGGCGTTGGAAAACGTACCGCCGTTTAATCCGTTTTTGGATTTGTTCGAATACGCTCGGAGAGTTACCAGCTTCAAAAACCTTGGCATCTTTACGATTGGCGGCGGAGTTCCTCGCAACTGGGCTCAGCAGGTCGGTCCGTTTATAGACGTCACCAACGATCGTTGCGGCACAGCTTTAACGCCACCTCGTTTTCGATATGGCGTCCGAATCTGTCCGGAACCCGTTCATTGGGGCGGTTTATCAGGCTGCACTTATTCGGAAGGCGTCAGCTGGGGCAAGTTTTTCAGTCCTGCAGACGGCGGCCAGTTTGCGGAAGTCTATTCCGACGCGACCGTCATTCTTCCGCTGTTGGTGAAGGCTGTGTTTGAACGGATGGACGCAGCGAAATCCAGGAAATAGCAGATTTCATCGTTCGGCCAAATCTGCCGGAGGATGGCCGATTTGGCCAACACCTCCATGTCGCAATTTCCCGCGCATGCCAGAACGTGACATTCTGTCGTAAACACATGGTGACGTAGAACGCGGCTCCGGTTTATAATCAGGGTTCGCGCCGGCAGTTTCGTCGGCGGCAAAGAATTGTTTCCACTAAGACATGTTCACATGCACGGAGTTGCAAGGATGCGTTCCGCTCATCTCACAATTGCTGTAATTCTTTTCGCGACTGCTTCTGGTACTGTGGCCAGTGCTCAGACTCCGTCTGCCGAGCAGATTTTGGGGCAGTTTCGCCCTACGCATGCCGACGTTGAATACGACACGCCCGAACCCCAAGACTTTGCCAACTGCAAAGTTGAGATCGAACGTGAAAAGACAATGGCTGGCTTTGTGGTTTACGGCCCGGGTGGACAGGTACTACGCCGCTTCACAGACACTAACGCCGACAACAAAGCGGATCTGTTTCGCTATTACCGCATGGGCCTTGAGGTCTATCGCGACATCGACAGCGACAAAAACGAAAAGCCAGACCAGCATCGCTGGATGAACTGGGGCGGCATGCGTTGGGGTATTGATAAAAACGAAGACGGGAAAATCGATTCGTGGAAACTGCTGTCGGCTCAGGAAGCCGCACGAATTGCTGTGGAAGCCATGATTCGTGGCGACGTGGCGGCGTTGACCGGAGTTATGTTAAACGCCGACGACGTGCGGGCCATTCAGGCGAGCCCCGATGTTGCGAAACTGTTAATGCAGTCCGTGGCTGATCCGGCAACGGAGCTTCGAAAAGTGATGGCTGCCAGCAAATCCCTGAGCGCTCGATCGCGATGGGTTCGTTTTGATCCACCAGTCCCCAGCCTGGTTCCTCAGGAGGAAGGCAAGGCGGCAGGCGACCTGATAGTTTTTGAAAATGCGATGGCGATCATCGAAAACGGCGAGTCCCATGAACTTGTGTCCATCGGTGAAATGATCAAAGTGGGAGAAGTCTGGAAGCTGACTCAGGTTCCACGTCCTCTGGATTCCGAGAACGCTCAAATCCAGATTGGCGGCATCATGATGCAGCCTCAGATGTCAAATGGTGGCTTTAATGCCCCGCCGGAAATGGCCAAGGAAATGGAACAGCTGTTGGGTGAACTTCAAAAGTTGGACGAAAGCAGCCCAACCACCAACGTCACTCCTGAAGCTCTTGCGAAATACAACCAGCTGCGAGCTGACGTGATCGAAAAGGTGATCCGTATCGCTCCGACAGACCAGGAGCGACTGCAATGGATTCAGCAGTTCGCAGACGGTATAGCTGCGGCCGTGCAGACAGGACAATACGACGACGGTTTGAAACGTCTGGTGGCCCTTCAGGATCAGGTGAAAACGAACGACGAACTGCTGGGCTATGTCTGGTACCGTAGATTGTTGGCGGAATACGCTGTTCGTCTGAAAGTTGAAGACAACAATCAGCGGCAGGCTGCACAGGACTGGTGGCTGAAGCAATTGGAAGTCTTTGCCGAAAAGTGGCCTAAGTCTGCGGATGCCAGCGACGCGATCGTGCAGTTGGCCATCAGCCTGGAACTTATGGGACGTCTGGATGATGCGAAGCGCTGGTATAATCAGCTGGTGACGGACCATGCACGCACCAATGCGGGCATTCGAGCTCGCGGTGCATTGCGACGTCTGAATCTGGCTGGAAAACCTCTGCAGCTGGAAGGTCGAAGTTTGACCGGACAGCCAATCAGTGCAGCTCAGTACAACGGCAAAGTTATGCTGGTTGTTTTCTGGGCAACCTGGGCGAAACCATACACGGACGAACTACCCAAGCTGGCTCAGATTCATGCCAAGTACCAGCGTTCAGGGTTTGAAATTCTGGGAGTCAACCTGGATTCAGACGCCTCGGGAATCAAGGACTACCTTGCTCGATATGGTGGCAACTGGCAGCACATCCACGATGCCGGTGGTACCGATGGTCAGCTGGCCAAAGACTTTGGGATCGTGTCTGTCCCAACGATGTTTGTGGTCGACAAGACTGGCAAGGTGGCCGGCGCTGTGACTACAGAAAATCTGGAAGAAGCCGTAAAGACTCTGCTGCTGGGTGAATCGCTGGATAGTGCCACTCGCCAGGGAGCCATTACAGCTCCTCCCGTTAATCGGCAATAGGACAACCGGAAGATGTCAGTCTCAGACAACAGTAATGTTCGATTAAATCGCACTACCGCCCCGAGATTCGTGTTGTTGATTGGCTGGCTGTTGCCGTTTTTGGTTAACGGCAAAGTGTTGGCAGATGCCGAACGCGTTTGCCCGAACATTATTGTGATTTACACAGATGATCAGGGATTCGGCGATGTCAGCTGTCTGAATCCCGATGCAAAGTTTCAAACGCACAATCTGGATCGCCTGGCTTCTGAAGGCATCAGCTTCACCGACGCTCATTGCAGCGATACGGTATGTACGCCTTCAAGGTACGGTCTGCTTACCGGACGATACAGTTGGCGGACTGAACTGAAACGCGGTGTTTTTGGTGCAGAAAGAAAGTGTTTGATCGAAGACGACAGAATGACGCTCGCGTCTTTGCTGCGTGATCACGGTTACCACACCGCCATGATCGGCAAATGGCATCTGGGGATGGACTTTCCCGGCGACACGGCCAGCCGCAACTGGACTCAGCCCGTTCAGGATATGCCGCTTGATAAAGGCTTCGATTATTTCTACGGCATTCCGGCATCGATGAATTACGGGGTTCTGGCGTGGTTCGAAGGCCGACACGCTACGGTGCCGCCCACTTTGTTTACGGCGAAGAAGCCGAATCCGATTGCGCTGGCAGATTACCGCATCATGCCACCCTACGAATCGACGCCTCGCGAAACGCAGCAGAAGTTGGGCGCGAAGGGCATAGAGGTCGCTCCGGATTTTGTGGATTCCGAATGCCTGACAAGATTTACCGATAAGGCGATCAGCTACATTCACAACAAGACGGCGGATGCTGTTAACGGCAAACCGTTTTTTCTGTATTTGCCCTACACTTCTCCGCACAAACCCGTGATACCGTTGCCGGAATTTCGAGGACAGGGAACTGCCGGAGCTTACGGTGAATTTCTAATCGAAACTGATTATCACGTGGGTCGTCTGCTGGCTGCGTTAAGCGAACTGAAGTTAGACGAAAACACGTTGGTCATATTCTCAAGCGATAACGGCCCGGAAACGACATGGAAGCAGCGGGTCGAAAAGTTTCAGCACCGCAGCAATGGAATTTATCGCGAAGGCAAGCGGTCGGTTTACGAAGGCGGACATCGAGTTCCATTTCTTGTGCGCTGGCCCGCTGGTGTGAAGTCGCCTGGTCGAGTTTGCCGCAAGACAATCTGTCAAACGGACGTTCTGGCAACTCTGGCTGAGTTGCTAAAGAAAGAACTTCCTGTCGCTGCCGGTGAAGACAGCGAAAGTTTCCTTGCCGAATTGTTTGACGCCGATACTACTACAACACGTTCGCCAATGATGCATCACGGAGCCTCCGGCGAGTTCGCAATTCGCTCAGGCAAATGGAAGCTGATTCTGCCTCGACGAAATGCAAAAAACGAACTCTACAACTTAAAAGCCGATCCTTCCGAAACGACCAACATTGCCGAATTCCATGCTGACGTTGTCGCCACGCTGACACAGCAGGCGACGGATCTGGTGCTCAAAGGCCGAACCACACCGGGAACCCATCAGCCAAACGATACTGGCTATTGGGACGACCTGTCATGGATCACCAAAGACGCCTACAACTCACCAGGGCTTCGGTAGCCAAGTTCGTGAGATTTCAGCGGTGGCCTCGCCATCACTGAGTTCCGACCAATTCAGTGACATTTCAACACTGTCGTTTCTTTGTTCATAAATACCAACAGCCGCCGCGTCTGGGATTTAGCGAGCTTAAACACCGCTACCAGACACTGGCAAGCAGCACCTGCCCGCGTTAAACCAGTGGCAGTAAGTGAGTGTGGATTTTCAACGGAACGGTCGGAACGGATTTTAAACGTCAACAGGCACGGGCAACCTTCTAACACGCTGGTTTCGGTGTTTGATTTGAGGTTCGGATTCATGCACACGGATGGGACCCACTTGCTGGTGCTGCGTGCTTTTATTATGGGTTTGCGGGCCTTTGGCAGCGGCCGTCATCGTGGGTGTACTGAGTTGACGAAGAGGATTATCTGTTGTGGACTTACCCAATCCCAATCCGAATCACAATCCGAAATCGAGTCCGGCCGTGTCGATCAATGACATCTTTTTGGTTGCGAGGTTGCTGAGTGCCGGTGAGTCACGGGGCCAATATCTTGCCGAGGTGATCGGTGATGATCAGGCGCTGCGCTACCGCATCGACTGCATCCTGGCTTCCGAAAACAGTGCGGCCACATTGGGCCGCAGGCGTCTTGCCGACTGCCGAGCTATCGGAAATTTCGCGAGCGAGAATCCAGTTGCTGCAGCATTTCGGAGACATCGTCCAAACGGTCGCACACGACGTGAATAATGTCGCCTTCTCTCTGCAGCTTGCCTGATGCCATCAGTACGCTGGCGAATCTGGCTGTCTGCCGAAAACGCTGCCAGACGTTTGGGAAGACGACCAGATTGGCGATTCCCGTTTCATCTTCCAGTGTCATAAACGTAATACCGTTTGCCGTTTGAGGTCGTTGTCTCATTAGCACCAGGCCCGCGACTTTTACTCGACGGTCGGGAGTGTGACTGGACAGTTCCTCAGTCGAAATCGCTCGCAACTGCGTTAGCTGCTCACGCAAAAACGAAACGGGATGTTTTTTTAGCGACAATCCAGCCGTCGAATAGTCCTGCACGACATCTTCCTGAGCCGACATACCCGGCAGTTCCGGGTCTGCTTCTTCAGCCAGTGGACCGTCGATGTCTTTGAACAGTGGCATGTCTTTTTGAGCGGGCATGGCCTTCCACAATGCGTCACGGCGATTGACGTCCAGTGACACAAATGCATCTGATCTCGCCAGCAGCTGCAACGCACTACGATTCAATTTAGTGCGTCTTGCAAAATCATCGAATGAGGTAAATGCTCCGCCACGTTCTCGAGCTTCTTCAATCACAACGGCATACTCGTGAGAAAATCCTCGCAGCATTCGCAGACCAAGCCGCAACGACAAACCTTCGTCGTTGTGCTTGAGAAAGTTCCGGTTGTTCGGCAAGTCTTCGGAATCGCCCGAGTCTGGTTCCAGAGTGCAATCCCAGTTGCTGAAGTTCACATCGATCGAACGAAAGCAAACGCCGTGGTCACGAGCGTCTCGAACCAACTGAGCCGGAGCATAAAACCCCATGGGCTGACTATTGATCAGCGCGGCGCAGAAAACGGCGGGGTGATAGCGTTTTAGCCAGGCAGAAACGTAAACCAGTAGAGCAAAACTAGCGGCGTGCGATTCTGGAAATCCATATTCGCCGAAACCGCTGATCTGGTTGAACACGCGTTCTGCAAATTCTCTGTCGTAGCCGTTGCCCAGCATGCCTTTGACAAGCTTCTGGTGGAACTGCGAGATTACGCCGGATTTTCGCCATGCTCCCATTGCGCGGCGCAGCTGATCGGCTTCACCTGCTGTGAATCCGGCAGCGACAATCGCCAGACGCATTGCCTGTTCCTGAAAAATGGGAACCCCCAGAGTCTTATACAGCACAGAACGCACGGCTTTGTTGGGGTATTCGACGGGTTCTTCTCCGGCGCGTCTGCGCAGGTAAGGATGCACCATGTCGCCCTGAATAGGGCCCGGCCGCACGATCGCCACTTCAATCACCAGGTCGTAAAAACAGTGCGGTTTCAGTCGCGGCAGCATGCTCATTTGAGCACGACTTTCGATCTGAAACACTCCTACCGTATCGGCAGCGCTGATCATGTCGTAGACGATCGGATCTTCTGATGGCACGTTCGCCAGACTCAGACTTCGCCCGTGATGTTGCTTTACCAGATCGAAACAGCGACGGATCGCGCTCAGCATTCCCAACGCCAGGCAGTCGACTTTCAGCAGGCCTAATGCGTCCAGATCGTTTTTGTCCCATTGAATCACTGTACGCCCGGGCATGGCTGCGTTTTCGATTGGCACCAGCTCGCTAAGCGGGCCGCGCGACATCACCATGCCGCCAACGTGCTGCGAAAGGTGCCGAGGAAAACCCAGCAGCGTAGAAGCCAGCTTGATCAATCGCCGGCCTAACAGGGAATTCGGATCAATGCCGCCTTCACGCACGCGTTCGGGCATCTGTTCGACCTGGTCGACGTGTTCAAGCTGCGACGCAAGTTTGTCGACTCGGTCGTTCGATAGTGCCAGCGCCTTGGCGACATCGCGAACGGCGGACCGCGGTCGATAGGTAACCACGACTCCCGTCATTCCGGCTCGATCGCGTCCGTAGCGTTCGTAAAGGTATTGCAGCACCTCTTCGCGTCGTTCGTGTTCGAAATCGACATCGATGTCCGGTGCTTCGTCCCGTTCTTTGCTGATGAATCGTTCGAATAAAACATCAATGCGGTTCGGGTCGACCGACGTCACTCCCAGACAAAAACACACCACGGAATTCGCCGCGCTGCCTCGTCCCTGGCACAGAATGCCTCGCGACCTTGCAAAGCGGACGATGTCATAGACGGTCAGAAAGTAGGCTTCGTAATTCATTTCGGCAATCAGACTCAGTTCGTGCTGAATCAAATCGCGGACCTTATCCGGCACGCCCCGCGGATAGCGTTTCTTAGCTCCGATCCATGTCAGGTTCGTCAAATACTGAGTCGGCGTTGTGTTAGCGGGAACAATTTCTTCCGGATATTCATATCGCAATTCGTCCAGTGAAAATTTGCATCGGTCTGCGATCTCCACTGTTCGCTGCAGCAACTTTGAATGAGTTTTGAACAACGCCTGAATTTCAGCCACTGGCTTTATGAAGCGTTCTCCGTTGGGATGCAGTTCGTGCCCCAGTTGCTGCAGGCTTTTGCTGCAGCGAATTGCCGTCAGCACGTCATGTAGCGGACGGCGGTTTGTTTCATGAAAGTGCACATCGTTGGCGGCGGCAATCGGCAGCTGGATGAGTTCGCAAAGTGCCAGCCAACGGATTAGTTTTGCATCATCGTTCGGCCCGCGATGTAGTTCGGCCAGAGCATAGCAACGGTCGCCGAAGATTGACTGATACTGTCGAAGCTGAGCTTCAGAAACTTCTGCCGCGCCACCGGGCTGAAATGTGCCAGTAAAACGCTGGTGGCTTTCGGTAGACAACGGCACACAACACAGCAGGCCTTCGCTGTGTTCCGCAATGTCGCTGACTTTTAGTCGACATTCTCCTTTGGGGGCCCGTCGACGGCCGACAGTGATCAGCTGCGAGAGTCTGCCATAGGCGGCTCGATCAGTGGCCAGCAGCACGGCGGCCGTTCCGTCTTCGGGTACGATCTCTGCGCCGATCAGCAGTTTCAGGCCGGCTTCCTTTGCGGCCACGTGAGCTCGCACGATTCCCGCCAGAGAGTTGCGGTCTGTGACGGCTAACGCCGTGTACCCCTGAGCTTTTGCTGCGGTAACCAGTTCGTCGGCATGAGACGCGCCTTCCAGAAACGAGTAGTTTGTCCGGCAATGAAGTTCTGCATAGCCCATCGCGCCCGCAGCGACTTCAGCGGCGATATTCCGAATCGGCTGACGTACAGGACGCTGGTAAGCAGGTTGTTCTGGCACGGCGGCCGGTTTTCGGAAAGACAACTGGATGTGACATGAAGAAATCGCACCGCGTAAACTCCATTCTACGTCAGGCCAACACCGTCATGCAAACTCGGGCAACCGACGGGGTACGGCATCGCTGTATTTCAAACGGCATCGTCTACAAGCACGCAGAGTGAGCCAGTGAGTCCGGTATTCGCGGGAAATTCACGTGCGAGCGACGCGTGCCGATCAGACTATGGCTTACCTTATGCGCAAAGCGGAGTCTCCGTGGCCGACGGGCGCAGCGGGGCCTGGTTTCCGTCAGAAGCAGTCTATCCAGAATTTGGCGGCCTTTGGTATACTGGGCGCCTGAGAACTTTTTGGCTATTTCACTCGGGCAACACGGATGTACACGACCGTTCATAAATCTCGGCACTTCAAGAAAACGACATGGCAAGCCGGAGCTCTTTCCGCCTTGCTGTCGGAGCTGCTGGATAAAATTAACTCGAAGCAGGCCGAGATCAAATTCACACAAGCTGAGCCTGGCGAAAAATCTGTGACAATTAAGGGAGGCCCTGAACAGGCGGCCGCCGTTACGGAGTTACCCGTCGGGCAGAAAGTTCTAACGGCGCAGTACATTCGAGAACGCGGTGAATCCGACATTGTCAGCAACGTAGATATTCTAAGCCTTGATATGCTGACGGTTGATGTCGTCTCGCTGGTCTTCAACGTGACGGCTGACGAATATCAGGTAGACGTTCGAGCTCGAGATGCAGTTTTGGCAGATTCTATTTTTCAGTCCCTTATCGACCACCTGTCGCTGGACGAAATTTCGCAGGATTAAGCGGCCCTGGAAAATCTGAAATTGTGTGTCTGCGCCGCCAAGCAGAGCCTTGGGCGGATTGCTCGAACGACAACTGGAAACAAAGGCTTATTCAAAATTAGTGACGAAGCCGCCTCGTCCAGTGAGAATTTAGCACAGTTTTTGGTTGCTGGAACTACAGGTGAGTTCGGGATGACGCCGTTCTGGTGGAACGTTGCTGCGCAGCATCCTTGCCGCTGCGCAGTGGTTCTTTGAACTCATCCAGATTTGCTGCTCCCGGGGAAATGTCGCCGGCTCCAATAACGGCGACTGGGGCGTCATTCCTGCGAATAGCTGCAGTGGAAGTCTGCCGTGTTCGTGGTGAAACCGCTGGCGTTTGTTTCGTGGCGGGAATGAATTCATCAAGGATGACATGAGCGTTCAGACCACCGGTTCCAAATGAATCGACTGCGGCTTGTCTTGGAAGTTCGCGGTTGGTGTCCGGGTCACGCGGTGCCATCCAGTTCTGAAGCTGATACGCAACGACGGCGAGTCGTCCCAGTTGATCTTTGAATCCTTATACTGAACGTTGCTGGCGGTTGGGATCTGGCAATTTTTTAATGCCTGTATAACCTGAAACAAACGAGCCACTTCGGCGGTTCTCAGTGTGCGGCTGATACTGGCCCGCACGCTTCCAATCGCTATTTTGTTCAGCCTGCGTTGCTGCAGTACTTTGCTAAGAGTCGACAATGCAGTTGCACGCCAACCTGAGTCGAAGTGGCGTGAGCTTCGACATATCGCAGTAGCTGCAGATCATGAGCACGCTGTTTGTTGGACAGTGCAAGCCAACCGCCGTTCATTTCCACCTCGGAAATGGCATCAATTAATTGAGGGCTCGATTTAACTCAGCCGGTAAATATGTTCAGATTGATGGTCGGTTGCTGACACGACTGCATGGGTGCCGCCTCTTCGTCCATTAACACACGCTGTTGTGGCGACCAACTTAGACTCAGAGCAATCGACGATCAATCTACAATGTCGTCCTCTGAAGTTCTCTGTGATTCACGCCGAACAGATCTTACAGCTTTGCGTAGATCACTTCGTAATGATGGCCGCTCGGGCAGAACCGGCCTGAATTAAATTTAGTGGATGGCGTCTTCTAAAATCCTCAACGGTCAATCCCGGTTGGCAGGTTTTATTAAACGAAAAGAATTCACGAGGCAGGTTATGTCGTCACCGTTAAGTGCCTTGCCGAGCCTCCGCATCTCGCAATTGGTTCAGAACGGCATCTGCTTCGGCCGCCATGTTGGAATAGCCCATGATGTCTCCCTTGCGTTGCAGTTCCATGGCCTGTTGAAGCTTGCGAGCGTAGGTCTGTTCCAGTGTCTTAACAGGATCTTTTTTGAGCCAACCGAACATATTCGTTTTCCGTAAAGCCTGAAGGGTGTTGCGTCGTGACCGCAGCCACACTGAATTGGGCCAGATGTGTTTGTTTTAGACGAAAGGCCGATTTTGTCTGCCGAGTTTCCACATCATCAGCAACGTTAACTTTCGTAGCTCGTCAGTTGTAGATTCTCGGCTAATACCGGGTTGATGTCTGTCAGAGTTTTACGTCAGAAAATATCGATGAGTACATGTTTTTAGACTGATCTGGCGCGGCGAAAGTATCGGAGAGATCTGATCAGAACTCATTTGGGGGGTCGGGGAATTCCACGGCAACAGAGCTTCTGAAACTCCTTTGTGCCTTGATTCTGAGTCTTGAGGTCGGGCAGACAGCAGTCGCCTTCACGTTTTACGCGTGCTGAACCGTCTTTGTGTTGCAGGTCACCAATTTGTCGATGTGGCCTTGCCAGCGTTGTGGAATTTTCCCAAATGCGTAGACTGAGCTGAGTGGGAGTTTTGGGGTAATTTCAGTTGGGGGTTTGGTGATGAAATATCTTGTTATTGTGGCGTTCTTGTGTTTGGCTGGCATGTCAGCTCCGGCAATGGCTGACTGCAATGGTCGCTCGTGCGGTGCGGGACCTTTGAGTTTTCTGACGCCTCAGGGCCATCGTGGTGCGGATTTTCGTGCAGCGTGTTCACAGCACGACAATTGTTACAGCGGCGGGTTATTTTCTCGCAGATCCTGTGACCAGGCTTTCCTGCAAGGCATGTTGTGCGCCTGCAATAACTCACGCAATCCAGCAGCGTGTGCTCGGCGAGCTCGAATGATGCATTTAAACGTGCGTTTGTTCGGTGGCCTTTTCTACGGACAATAAAGCCTGGTTGGCTGGCGTTATTGACGACCGTCGTTTGTTGAATTTAGCCAGCTCACGAAATGCCGATTCGACTACGGTCCAATACTTCCGCTCTGATTTGCAGTGCGGGAGTATTGGCGGGTTTCGTGTCGCACGCTTCGCAACGGTTGTTGGTCCACAAACCTGACCACCCCGAGCTGCCGTTTACCGGGGGCTAAGTGGAGTGTGAGCGGCTTTCATGATGGCGTTCATGTTCGCCACCAATTCGGGTATTGACGTCGCCAGGTCCGTTGTTTCGAACGGATCATTTTCCAGGTTGAAGATTTCCATAGCGTGGGATTTTTCACGATACGCTTTCCATTGGCCCATGCGAACGGCCTGAGAAAAAATGGATTGCTTGGCGTCTTTGGAAAATTCCCAATACAGGTATTCGTGAACCGGCTGCTGATCTGCATGGCCCTGCAAGGTTGGTAGAAACGAAATGCCGTCAGCCTGCCTGGGAATTGGCTGGCCGATGAGTTCTGCCATAGTTGGCAACACATCCTGAAAGCAACTCAGATGGCTGGTTGTTTGCCCCGCAGCAATCACGCCTGGCCAGCGAGCCAGCATGGGCGTCCGGATGCCGCCTTCATGCATGTCGCGTTTGTGGCCTCGCAAGCCTCCGGTCGAGTTCCAGAATTCCGGATCGTGACCACCTTCTTTGTGAGCTCCATTGTCGCTGCTGAAGATCACTAGCGTGTTGTCGTCGACGTTGAGCTTCTTAAGCAGGTCTAGCAGTTCGCCGACTTCGTTATCGAGATTCTCCATCATTGCGGCAAAGCCCGCGATCGGGTTTTGTACGTCGGGGCACGGTTCGTCACCGGCTTTGTATTTTCCGATTTTGGAGTCAAATTGCGGGAACACCTTCCGCCATTTGTTGTGAAGTTCTTTCGGGGCGTGCATCGCTGCGTGCGGAACGGCTGTGGGTATGTAGCAGAAGAAGGGAGTGCCGGATTCGGCGTTGTTTTGTATGAAGGCCAAGGCCCTGTCGATCACCTGATCGTGAACGAACGTTCCCGCTTCTACGGCAATCTCTGTGCCGTTATGCACGACGCTTGCGGGATAATAGGTGTGTGCGATTGTTTGGCTTTTCCAGCCGTAGAATTCGTCGAAACCATGAGTTAACGGGTTCTGTTCGCCGGTTTTGTATGTGTGTCCCAGGCCCCATTTGCCAAACGCTCCGGTGCAGTATCCGGCCGCCTTGAAGACTTCGGGCAGCACCGTCATCGCCGGATCCAGTTCAGCGCCTTTTTCACCGGCAAGGTTGCCGCGAATGTAACAGTGTCCGGAGTGTTGTCCCGTCATCAGGACAGCTCGCGAAGGTGAGCATACGGTGTTGCCGGAATAGTGTCCGGTGAACTTCATGCCTTCCTTAGCAAGCCGATCGATGTTTGGGGTTTGCAGGTTTTTTTGTCCGTAACACGACAGATCGCCGTAACCGAGATCGTCTGCCAGGATGTAAACGACATTGGGTCGGTCGGCGCTGAAGCCCTGCCTGTAGGCCACGGACAAGGCTATCAGTGTAATTAGAATGTGTCTTGTCATGCGGTTGCGTTTCCTATTCGATGCGTTCAGGTCGGCGATGCGTGAATGTGTTTTGTTTCATGCAGTTACAGTCAGTTCCAGAACTGTTCCCTCTGGCGTTTTGGCCAAAATGGTTTTTGACCTGGCGACTGTGTTCACCTTTAACTGAACCAGCACGGGGAATTCTGTATTGCTGATTTGTGAAGCGGAAGTAATAACAGGCAGGTCAGTTTCCGGTACTGAAGTCTGGGAGGGGCTGGCGATGCAGCGGTACAGTTTTCGATTAACGTGCCCCATTGCGTCCAGTCTTGCGATTGGTTCCTGGCCGAGGTAGCAACCTTTGGTGTGGCAAATGGACTGAGTAATTCGGTCTGCTTCGGGAGCCATGTTTAAGTCTGTTACATCGGTGCCGACTTTGGGGAAACGTTCAAGGATTCTCTGATGTTCGAATACGATTGACCCTGCCGGGGTTGCTCCTGCAGCAGTAAGCTTGTTCCATGTTTCAACGCCTGCAGTCGCATCGACCGAGACAAACGCGATTGGAGAATTATTCCAAACCGCTGTCATGACAGTCGCTGTCGAATCTTCATTGCAACCGCCAGTGGCTGGTTCCGGTACCGGCAGTTCAGCGTTGTGAATAACCGTCAGGGTGGCTGGCCCCATTACGGCGAAAGTTGTGCCGGGGATATCTTTCGCCGTAATCGTGACGTCTTCCGTAATGATGTAGCGGTTCAAATGTTTGAGGATGGCTTCTTCGCTGCCGGGCAGCATCTGGATTTCAATTGAGTCGGACTTTGCCAGCAGGTAACCATGAGCAAGGATCTTTGCCTTTACGTCCGTAAAGAACGCTTCGCATGTCTCGCCGGGCTTCATGGCTTTGATATCGTTTGTGCAGAAGTTGTGCAGAAATTTCGCTCGATCAGCCCCCGTCGCCACAATGCGAATCATGTCACCGACGGGGCACACAACGGCCGAGTTCTGAAGTGCGGCAAGTTCGCTTGCGATTTCGTTGAATTGCACGATCGAGAAAGTGCCCTCAGGATTTTCTGTGATGACAGCTTCAAGACTTTGAAAGGTGTCAAGGAGTGGCTGTGAAAGCATGAGCAATTGGTTGCCTTGAGATGTTTTTGGGAAATGGCCGAGTCGCCATCGGTGTGATCTGGCTGCCGTGCGAATTGCGAATCACACGCAAGCGACCACAGGTAATGGGATTTTGTTTCCGGTTGTTTTGAAGGTTCCGGCGGCCACCTCGTTGGGGGCGAGATGCCAGCGTGGTAAGTTGCCACAGCTTGCCCGTTGTTTTCGAATTCAATATTCCGGCCTCACTGCATAGTATCGTTTTGTGTCGAAATTTGCCTTTCATCTGGATGCCACTGATCGCCACACAGCTGCCCGCACTGGGCGCTGGGTGACTCCGCATGGCCTTGTCGACACGCCAGCATTCATGCCCGTGGGGACTTTGGCCACTGTAAAGGGGCTGTTACCGGAACAAATTCGGTCCACCGGTGCTCAAATGGTGCTGTCGAATACTTATCACCTGGCACTGCGGCCTGGTTCGGAAGTTGTTCGCGATCTTGGTGGCCTGCACAGATTTATGGACTGGGACGGTCCCATCTTGACGGACAGCGGCGGGTTTCAGCTGTTCAGCCTCGCCAAACTGAGGAAGATAACCGACGAGAAGGCCGTGTTTCGATCCCACATCGATGGAAGTTTGCTTGAACTCTCACCAGAAAAAGCAGTGAAGATTCAGGAAGATCTGGGAGCAGACTGCATCATGTGCCTTGATGAGTGCCCTCCAGCCGACGATCTCCGCGAGAAAATTAAGGCCGCCGTCGACCGCACCACACTTTGGGCGAAGCGTTGCCGGGACGCTCAGCAAAGGGACGATCAGGCGTTGTTTGGGATTGTTCAGGGCGGCGTCAGCGAAGAAATGCGGTCCAGGTCCGCTCAGGCGTTGCTTCCGATTGACTTTCCCGGCTATGCGATTGGCGGCCTGAGTGTCGGAGAGTCGCCGTCGGATATGTATCAGACTCTGGATTTCACCGTTCCTCAGTTGCCCGTGGAAAAACCGCGTTATTTGATGGGTGTGGGTCGACCGGAAGACATTCTTGAGGCAGTTTGTCGGGGAATTGACCTGTTCGACTGTGTCATGCCGACTCGAAACGGCCGAAATGCGATGGCGTTTACGAGTACCGGGCCGGTTCGCCTTCGGAATGCAATTCACCAGCGGGATGATCGCCCGTTGGACGCTGAATGCGTCTGCACGGCCTGCACGCGGTACTCACGAGGCTATTTGAGGCACCTGTTTGTCGCGAAAGAGATGCTTGGAGGCATTTTGGTCTCTTTACATAACGTCGCATTTTACCAGAAGCTGGTCCAAAACCTCCGAATTGCGGTAAACAACGGCACAGTGGCGGAGTTCCGGGCTAATCAGCTTGCTCGCTGGCAGGGACAGCTTTAGTATACCGCGTTTTGCCGGAAGTCGGTGTTTGGACAGAAGATCCGTCCAGCCGCCGAATAAGGGTTGTTACTTTGTTCGCCGTTTTCGGCCAACTTCAGCGTGGTGTAACTTAGTGAATATTTTCGGACTAAAACTCGATTTAGTGGATTTTCTGACGTTTGCACAGGAAGCGGCAAATCCTCCAGCGGGAGGCGGCGGGGCTGCGCCTGTAAATCCGCTGATTCAGATGGCTCCGATGCTGATGATGTTTGTAGTCCTGTTCTACTTCATCATTATGCGGCCTCAGCAACGAGAGCGGCGGAAGCATCGGGATCTGATGGATTCCCTGAAGAAGAATGACAAGGTAGTGACGATTGGCGGCATCATTGGAACCATCGTGGATATTTCCAGCGATGGTTCGCGAGTAACCGTGAAAGTTGATGACAGTACTCGAATCAAGTTTACTCGAAGCAGCATTCAGGGGCCGTACAACGAGAAATCGGAAGCCGAATCAAACGGCAGTAAATAGCGACAAATCTTTCACCAGTTGCGGCGACCTTGTAAATGCGGTCGTACCAACGCGTTTCTGTTTTCCAGTCGTCACGAAGACGCCTGCTTGAACTGATCAGGAATTATCACTGATGTTGAATATGCTGACTGGAATATTAACGCTGGCGATTCAGGATGGCGGCGTCGCGGCTGGTGCCGTTGAACCCGTTGCTGAAGCAGCTGAAAAGGTTGTGGAAGTCCTGCCAGTTGTTACTGATGGGGCCACCATTGGCGGCGGCACTGCGTTTGCCATTTTTGTCTTCGGGCTTATCGGGGCTTTTGTTCTGGGAGCGTTCATTGCCAAGTCAATAAAGCTCACTGAATGGGGATTTCGGTTTGGCGTTTGCCTCGCTGCTCTGGCAATCGGGCTTATGCCCTTTTTGGTCAGGATGATCAACGGCGAAACACTCGGCGAAGGTATTCGACTGGGTATCGACCTTGCCGGCGGAACCAACATGGTATTCCAGGTTGAGGAAGAAGAAGGCAAAGAGCTGAATGATGAAGTGATGGACAAAATGGTGACTGCAGTTGCCAAGCGTATTAATCCGAGCGGCACGGCTGAAATCACCGTGCGGCAGGTTGGTCGAGACCGTCTGGAAGTGATTGTTCCAGGCGAAGATCCTCAAACCGTTAACGAAATCAAACGTAGTATTACGAAGCTGGGAAGTCTGGGATTCTTTATCACCGTCAACCAGCAGGTTGATGATCCGGTTATGGTGCGTCAGGCACTGGGTATGTCCAGCGATTCGAAGCAGTTGGTTCGAACTCTGGCTGATGGAACAACGGAAGTGTACGCAATGTGGCTTCCGGCTTACGAAAAGGGCGACGGCCAAAAACCTCAGTTGCTGCAGCGAAGCGATGTTGTTCGTCGCGAAGTTGAAAAGTTTCGCGAATCAAACGGCGTTAAAGAGCGTTACACGACGGAAGAATATCTTGTGCTGGTTGACCCTGCTGAACAACAGGTCAGCGGGAAATATCTGAAGCAGGCATCGTGGGGCGTTGATCCTGAAAGCGGTGGACAGATTGTGAATTTCCGCTTTGATACGCGTGGAGCATTCTTGTTTAGCCGACTAACGAGTCGCTTTCAGCCACAGACCGGTAAGCCAAAGCGAGGGTTGGGGATTGTTCTCGACGGAAAGCTTTATAGTGCCCCGGATATTAATGATGTGATCAGCGACAGCGGCCAGATCAGCGGCAACTTCACTATCGAAGAAGTGCGTGAACTCGCCGGCGTCCTGAATGCTGGTGCATTGGAAGTCCCAATTAATCGCAAGCCGCTGAGTGAAGCTACAGTCGACCCAACTTTGGGCGAAGATGTTCGCAAAAAGGGCGTTCAGGCCGTCATGTTTGCTGCCGCGTGTGTGGTGGTGTTCATGCTGGTCTATTACAGATTCGCCGGCATTGTTGCGGTTCTGTGTCTGTTTCTGAATCTGGTGCTGGTACTTACCGTAATGATGGGTATTAACGCCACGTTTACCCTGCCAGGATTGGCGGGGTTGGTTCTGACGATCGGTATGGCAGTTGATGCAAATGTGCTGATCTTCGAGCGAATGCGTGAAGAATTGGGCCGTGGCTCAAATCTGCGAGTCGCCATTCAGAACGGTTTCGGCAAGGCGTTCGCAACCATCGTCGACGCAAACGTGACGACTTTAATCACCGCCATCATTCTGTTCATGATTGGAACAGATCAGGTAAAAGGCTTTGCCGTTTCCCTGTTCATCGGGATTGTGGTCAGCATGTTCACCGCTCTTTACGTGGGCCGTCTGGTCTTTGATGTTGCTGAACGAAGGGGTTGGATCAAAAACCTGAATATGATGAGCATTGTTGGAAACACCAACATTAACTTTCTAAGTAAGCGTACCTTTTGCGGCATAATGTCCGGCCTGTTAGTTGTCGCTGGCCTGGCGGCATTCGTGTCTCGTGGAGAGAGTAGCTACGATATCGACTTTACTGGTGGCACCATGGTGACATTCCAGTTGAATCAGTCGGCAGAAACTGAAGCGGTGCAGGAGATTTTGAAAGGACAGTTCACTGATAACTTTACAGTTGAACGCCTTACACTGGCCGGTGAAGACACTACTTCCGGAGGCAAGCACTTCCGTCTTCGTACGACGGAAAGCGATAACGCCGAAAATGCCGCGGAAGCAACTTCAGCAGAAGATCGCGTCCGTACAAAGGTCTACGACTCGTTTAAGGGTCAGTCCGACATGAAACTATTGATGGTTTCCATGGACTACTCAGATATTCAGCCGTTCGTGATCGACGCTGGCGACGAGTCCGCTGAAGCGTTGCAATATCAGCGTTTCAGCGGTGGTCATTCGGTAAAAATCAAACTGTCTGCAGAAGTTGCCGCAGGCACGATTTCAGACATGCTGGGCGGTGCCATTAGCAGTATTTCTATTGAGGATAATTCGAAATATCCAGAGCCGGAAGCGTTTTTCGAAATTCAGGGCCTTGGCGGTACTGGTAAGGGGGTCACTGGACAGCAGGTGCAAAAATTTGACGAGGTTCTTGTTCGGGCGACTCCTGACCTGCCAAAAGAGGATCTTGAAACGGCTCTGGCCGCGATGAAGACTCAAATGGATTCCAGTCCTTTGTTTGACGAGGTCAACACTTTTGCCAGTGCAGTTGCCAGTGAAATGAAAACGTCAGCTGTGTTGGCAATTTTGATCAGCCTGTTGGCAATCGTTGCCTATATTTGGTTTCGCTTTCAGAAAATCACGTTCGGTCTTGCGGCCGTTGTGGCGTTGGTGCACGACGTGTTAATTGTGTTGGGGCTCATGGCTCTTGCTTCATACTTGAATGGTAGTGCAATTGGAAATGCCCTGTTGTTGAACGACTTCCGGATAAACCTTCCAATGGTTGCCGCGTTTCTCACGATTGTTGGTTACTCATTGAACGACACGATCGTAGTGTTTGACCGTATCCGCGAAGTGCGTGGAAAGAACCCGAAACTGACCGACGAAATTGTGAACACTTCGCTGAACCAGACATTGTCTCGTACTTTACTGACATCACTGACAACGTTTCTTGTGGTTATCATTCTGTACGTAATTGGTGGCGAGGGAATTCATGGCTTTGCGTTCTGTCTAACGCTCGGTGTTATCGTCGGTACATACAGTTCGATCTATGTGGCCAGTCCTGTGCTTGTCTGGTTGATGAACCGCGATTCGAAGCCCAAAACCGTCTGATTTTCCGGATATTAATCTTCCCGCTTTTGGCCTGTTACCATTTGTTGGGATTCAGGCGTTACGTATCAGCTCATCTAGCTGATACGCGGTGTGTCTTATTCCCTTGGAAGTGTTCAGAATGATTGATTCAGGCCCCACGACGTGGAGTTCCACGGACGCAGCTGAGCTGTATGACGTTTCTCGCTGGGGAAGCGGTTATTTTTCAGTGAGCGCCGGCGGAAACGTCTTAGTCCATCCGGACCGAAATCCGGATCGTTCCATTGACCTGAAAGAGCTGGTCGACCGTTTACAATTGCGAGGGTTGGATGTCCCGGTCCTTGTAAGATTCAACGGCATCATTCGCGATCGTTTAAAGGTGCTCAACGACGCCTTCGCGAATGCGATCAAGGACCACGACTACAAGGGCAAATATGCCTGCGTATATCCAATTAAGGTTAATCAGCAACGTCAGGTTGTTGAAAAGGTTGTTGAGTTCGGCCGTGAATTTGGTTTTGGTCTCGAAGCAGGCAGCAAACCTGAGTTGCTGGCCGTCGTAGCGATGACGGAACCATCAACTCCGATTATCTGCAATGGCTTTAAAGACGCCGAGTTCATCGAAATGGCCCTCCTCGCACAGAAGGTTGGCCGCCATGTCATTCCGGTTGTTGAAAAATACACGGAACTAAAAATGGTCTTGGATTATGCCGAAAAAGTCGGAGTCCGGCCCGTGATTGGTATGCGAGTCAAACTGGCGGCGCGTGGCGCGGGACGTTGGCAGTCTTCCGGTGGCTATCGGTCGAAGTTTGGTCTTCGAGTAAACGAAATTCTGATGGCTTTGGACGAGCTGAAGTCGCGCGGAATGGAGGACTGTTTTCAGTTGCTGCACTTCCACCTTGGAAGCCAGATTACCAACATTCGGCAGGTGAAATCCGCTCTGAATGAATCGTCTCGGATTTATGCCGACCTCGTGAAACGCGGTGCCGGACTGAAGTACCTCGACGTGGGAGGTGGTCTTGGTGTCGACTACGACGGGTCTCAGACTAACTTCGAATCAAGCATGAATTACACGATCGAAGAGTACGCTCGCGACGTGGTCTATCATATTCAAACTGTCTGCGATGACGCGGAAGTTCCGCATCCAAATATCATTTCAGAAAGTGGCCGCGCAGTTTCTGCGTTCCATAGCGTGCTTCTGTTTGGAGTGTTAGGCGTTTCGCAGCAGGGACGTGAGCATACTGCAGAAGAACTTCAACCACCAGAGGATGCGGTCCAACCGATTCTGGATCTGTTCCAGACATACAATGCTCTGACGACCCGTAATGCTTTGGAGAGCTTTCATGACTCGCAGCTGGCCATTGATGTTGCAATGACTTTGTTCGCTACCGGGCACCTTTCACTTGATCAAAGGTGCCTTGCGGAGAACTTGTACTTTGCGATTTGCCATCGCATCTGGATTCTGACGGAGACGATGGATTTCATTCCGGAAGAGCTCGAAAAGCTGGACCGAATGTTGTCCGATAATTACTTCTGCAACTTTTCGTTGTTCCAGTCGATTCCAGATTCATGGGCGATCAAGCAACTGTTTCCAGTGATGCCGATTCATCGACTAAACGAAGAACCGAGGCGGCACGCAGTTCTTAGCGATATCACTTGCGACTCGGATGGAAAGATTGATCAATTCATTGATCGTCGAGACGTAAAACGCACGCTTCTGCTACACGAATACGACGGATCACCGTATTGCCTTGGCACCTTTCTGGTCGGCGCATACCAGGAAATCCTGGGCGACCTGCATAACCTGTTTGGTGACACAAACACGGTGCATGTTGATCTTTCAGACAGTGGAGAAGTTGTTCTGGATGCCATCCTGAAAGGCGAAACGGTTGGCGAAGTTCTCGACTATGTGCAATACGATGGTAAGGATCTGATTCACCGTTTGCAGGTCGCCGTGGAAGAAGCTGTTCGCGAGAATAGACTTAGCCACGCCGAAGCCGGCAAGTTTGTTCGCTTCTACGAAGAAGCACTCAACGGCTATACATATCTGGAAGAACCATCGACCGAGTAAACCAGCTTTCAGAACAGAGCAATGTGCACGCTTGCTCTTGCCAGTTCGGTTTGACCCGCTTCGTTTATTTTGTCGCCTTAACCTGGTTTGTGAGTTGGGTGGCCCCACATAAGTGGACTCACGGAATGCGTGATACTTTATGTCGAATGTATCACTTGTTTTTGCGTGACTGAAGTTCCGTAGGTTCCGTGGGCGCGGAGTAAGGTTGTTTGAGATAGGCATTCTGTCTCGGTGAAATGTTGTGCGAGGATTTGTCTTTTTCGGAGCCGTTGGTCGTTCAGTCACTTACTGTCGTGAACGATCACCGGCGGAGACGAATGCGAATCCGGCCGCTGTCTTTTGCAAAAGTGACATCCAGCGTGTGATGAAGTGTATTTTCGATGCTCCCGTGTTCGCGAAGATGGCGTGCGTGACGTCGCACCAGCGGCGGCAGGCTGCTGATGAAGATACGACGTTTAGGCTTGTATCGTGCCATCGTTGAAAACTCGCTTACGGTCCATT
>Ga0209390_10001289_pt1 | contig 49397 bp, 38 predicted proteins | sample BON01_FD_187212 | JGI IMG/M metagenome (GOLD analysis project Ga0209390, IMG submission 187212) | Freshwater microbial communities from Lake Bonney liftoff mats and glacier meltwater in Antarctica - BON-01 (SPAdes) (version 2) | ecosystem: Environmental > Aquatic > Freshwater > Ice > Glacier...
ATTATTCCTTTTCACTGGTGCGTGACAGCAACCCTAGAGCGATTCCGGGTGTGCGGACTCTCAACCTGTTCGGTCTGCCTTTTGAGTACAAGCCGCAGTTTGACACCAGCCCCAAATGGGGGATAAATTACAGGCTGCTGGCCAGCAAGGGGATCGACCCGTCACGGCGCTGGATTGCCAGCGCGGGACTGTTGGGCACGCATTACGGTGATCCGGCAATGAACAAAGCCGGTTTTGACGCCCATATGGCGTATCGATTGGGCTTCGAACCCCGCATTGAATTGAAGGTCTCGCACGAGAGCATGGACACGGGGGGCGAGCCGCTTCACCGCTACACATGGCTCACTGGGCTCCATGTGATCGAAAATCAGGCTGGCTGGCGGTGGAGCAATGAGCTCCGCCATGGCGTCATTGAGTACCCGATCTACGAATATCAGAACAGCACTCTTTCGAACTACCGGCTGGTGGCAGAGAAAGCCTTGGCAGCATTTTTTATCGCAGGTGTTGAACTGGGGTGGGATACTGGCCGCGCTAAAGAACAAGCCTATTCCTACTCAGGCAACAGCATCGGATTGACGGGTACTTATTACGCCTCATCCATAGGCACAAAATTCCAGATGAAGGGGTCAAGCTCGACTCGTCAGCATGCTGCACCCGATCCCTTTTTTGAAATCCGTCGCAAGGACAGGCGCCGGAACATCACGCTGAACATCGAGCCCAGCACCCTGCGAATCGGTGGTTTGACACCCGTACTCGAATTGGGCTACGAGAAAAACAACTCCACCCTGCCTCTGAGCAATTACAACCGGGTTATCGTCAGTATGAGTTTCAAGCGCAGCTATTGACGCTTGCCTGGCTTCATACGTTCAGCGCCTCATCCAGCACCTCAATCCAATGCCGGACCGGCGTGGCGGTGCCGCTTTGCAGGTGCGTGATGCAGCCGATGTTGGCCGACACGATCACTTCCGGCTTCATCTCGCCCAGGTTTGCCAGCTTGCGGTCGCGCAGCTGGTAGGCGAGATCGGGTTGCAAGACGGAATAAGTACCGGCCGAGCCGCAGCACAGGTGTGCTTCGCAGCTGGCCACCTTGATGTCAAAGCCTAAAGCGCCCAGGTGCTGCTCAACACCTCCGCGCAGTTGCTGGCCGTGTTGCAGGGTGCAGGGTGGGTGAAAAGCGATGTTGCCGGCCTTGCTAGATACTTTTTCACGCAAGGCCTGCACCAGATCTGGCAGCAGCTCGCTCAGGTCGCGCGTCAAGGCGCTGATGCGCGCCGCCCGGGCGGCATAAACCGGGTCGTCTTTCAGGATGTGGCCATACTCTTTTACAGTCACACCGCAGCCCGATGCGTTCATCACAATCGCCTCAACACCACTCCCGCCCCCTGAATCGACATACGGCCACCAGGCATCAATGTTGCGCCGCATCTCTTGCTTGCCGCCGTCCTGGTCATTGAGGTGAAACTTTACCGCGCCGCAGCAGCCCGCTTTAGCGGCGCTGATGACTTCAATACCGGCGGCATCCAGCACGCGCATGGTGGCGTTGTTGATGTTGGGCATCATGACGGGTTGCACGCAGCCTTCCAACATCAGCATTTTTCGGGCGTGCTGGCGGGTCGGGCGTACCCCGGCATGTTGACGCGGCGGCACCTTGGCTTTGAGCGAATCAGGCAACAGACCACGCACGGCCTGACCCAGTTTCATGGCGGGCGCAAACAGGGGCGAGGGCAGGCCTTCTTTCAAAGCCCAGCGCAATGCCTTTTCAGCGCTAGGCCGCGCAACGCGTTCATCCACCAGCTTGCGGCCAATGTCGATGAGGTGGCCATACTGCACGCCGCTGGGGCAAGTGGTTTCGCAGTTGCGGCAGGTCAGGCAGCGGTCCAGGTGCAGCTGCGTTTTGCGCGTGGCTAGCTCGCCTTCGAGCACCTGTTTGATGAGGTAGATGCGGCCACGCGGGCCATCGAGTTCGTCGCCGAGCAACTGGTAGGTTGGGCAGGTGGCGTTGCAAAAACCGCAATGCACGCACTTGCGCAAAATCGCTTCGGCCTCCATGCCGTCGGCTGTATTTTTGAATTCGGGAGAGAGCTTGGTTTGCATGGGGTGGTTGATGCCTAGAAGGCTGGGTACATGCGGCCCGGATTGAAGATACCTGCGGGGTCAAACTCACGCTTTAGCTCGTGATGAATCCGATCTAGGGGCGGTTTTAAAGTATCAAATACGGCTGTAATGCCCTGTTCATGAGTGTTTCCAGCGATGAAAAGCGTAGCATGGCCACCGGCACTTTTGGCCGCCTCGCGCAGTTGCTGCGCTTGCGCTGCGTCGGCGCGCACCCAGCGCAGGCCGCCGTGCCATTCGATCAAGGGCGAGCCGAAAGCGCTCATTCCAAGCATCGCCGGCATGGCTGGCGTTGTCTGCGGCACCGACAAGCGCCACAGGTCTTGTGCGTCGCTGCGTTCTTTAAACCAGGGCAGTTGCTGGTCACGGCAAGCCTGCCAGTCTGCCGCTACTTCGGCGTTGTCGACGTTGTCGGCGTTGTTTTGGCGCTGCCCACCCAAGGTTTTGCAGGCCGCATCCACCGCCGCACGCGCGCCACGCAGGCGCAGGGTGAGCGTGCCAACACCATTGTCCGCCTTGTCATCGACCCAGCAGCTTGCGTTGAGCGGCAGGGGCAGGCCACCCCAGGCATTCAGCCACGCAAGCGCTTGGGCCTGCGAGCACTCGAACTGCAACGTGGCCTCTGCCGGTGCTATTGGCAGTACCTTCAAGCTCACCTCGGTGATTAAACCCAGCGTGCCCATAGCGCCGACCATCAAACGCGAGACGTCATAGCCGGCCACGTTTTTAATCACCTGACCGCCAAATGTCAGATGCTCGCCCCGCCCGTTGATGAGCTTGAGCCCCAGCACGTAGTCGCGCACCGCGCCGACGCTGGCGCGCGCAGGGCCGCTCAGACCGCTGGCAACCATGCCGCCTACGGTGCTCCGGTCGGGGCTACCAAAGTGCGGCGGCTCAAACGGCAGGCACTGGCCCTGGGTCGCCAGCAAGGCCTCCAGTTCGGCCAGCGGTGTGCCAGCAAGCGCGGTCACCACCAGCTCGCTGGGCTCGTAACTGACCACGCCAGAGAGCGCTGTGGTGTCGAGGATCTCGCCGTGAAGCGCCTGCGCGTAAAAGTCTTTGCTGCCGCCACCGCGAATTCTCAGGGGCGACGCGCTAGCCGCAGCCGCACGTATGCGCTCTATCATCTCAGTGAGCAAATTCAGGGAATCAGGGGCATCAATATTTGAAAATGAAGACATGCCTAGGATGGTACGTCGCCCAGTCGAGGCTTGCATTGATTTTTTTGAACGCTGCCTGTGCGGTTTTTGCAAGCCAAAAAAAAGCCCGCTGACTTAGGCCAGCGGGCTGATTGCAATACGATCGTTGATCTATATCAACGGTTGTAAGCAGTTTCACCGTGCGATGTGATGTCGAGGCCTTCGCGCTCGTCTTCTTCACTGACGCGCAAGCCGATGGTGAGGTCAACAACCTTGTAGGCGATGAACGACACCACACCCGACCAGACAACCGTGATTAGCACGGCCTTGAGCTGGATCCAGACCTGGGAAACGATCGAGTAGTCGGCCGCCGTCACCATGGTCGCCGTGACCCAGTCGGCCACGTAGCCGGGGCCGCCCAAGCTTGGGGAGTTGAACACGCCCGTCAACAGCGCACCCAAAATACCGCCGATACCGTGTATGCCGAACACGTCGAGCGAATCGTCTGCACCGAGCATTTTCTTCAGACCATTGACGCCCCAGAGGCAGGCGAAACCTGCGACCAGGCCGATGATCAGGCCGCCGCCGATGCCGACGTTGCCGGCTGCCGGCGTGATCGCCACCAGGCCAGCTACTGCACCAGATGCTGCACCCAGCATCGAAGCCTTGCCGCGCATCAGTGCTTCACCGACACACCAGGCCAGCACAGCCGCAGCGGTAGCACCCAAGGTGTTGATGAAAGCCAGGGCCGCGAAGCCATTGGCTTCCAGCGCAGAGCCGGCATTGAAACCAAACCAGCCAACCCACAGCAGTGCAGCACCGACCATGGTCAAGGTCAGGCTGTGAGGAGCCATGGCCTCTTTGCCGTAGCCAATTCGCTTGCCGAGCATGTAGGCGCCGACCAAGCCAGCAACAGCGGCGTTGATATGCACAACGGTACCGCCGGCAAAATCAAGCGCACCTGACTGCCAGATGTAGCCGGCTTTGGAGCTCATTTCATCGACCACTTCCTTGACGGTGTAGGCGTCCGGGCCCATCCAGAACCAGACCATGTGAGCCATCGGCGCATAGCTGAAGGTGAACCAGATGACCATGAACATCAGCACGGCGGCGAACTTCATGCGTTCGGCAAAGGCGCCGACGATGAGCGCGCAAGTGATGCCGGCAAAGGTGGCCTGGAAGGCTGCAAACACGATTTCAGGAATCACGACGCCTTTGCTGAAGGTCGCCGCGTTGGCGAAGGTGCCAGCCGCGTTGTCCCAGATGCCTTTCATGAACAGCCGGTCAAAGCCGCCGAAGAACGCGTTGCCTTCGGTGAAAGCCAGGCTGTAGCCGTAGATAAACCACAGCACCACGACCATCGAAAAAGTGACCATGACCTGCATCAGTACCGACAGCATGTTTTTGCTGCGCACCAGGCCGCCGTAGAACAGTGCCAGGCCGGGAATGGTCATCAGAATGACCAGCATGGTTGACACCATCATCCAGGCGGTATCGCCCTTGTTGGGAACCAATGCGGGGGCGGGGGCGGCAGGCGGGGCAGGTGCGGCCATGGCTGCAGCAGGGGCCACCGTCGCTGCAGGGGCGGACTTGGCTTCAGCGGGCGCAGAGGCGTAGGGGTCCGCTTGCGGGGCTTGTGCCAGTGCGGCAGCAGCACCGGTGAGCAGGCTCAGTCCCAGCGCCAGGGTAACAAGTAATTTTTTCATGTTAGTGTTCTCTCGAATAGTTGGGGACAGAGCTTGCTTTCACAAAGCTTCTTTGCCGGTCTCACCGGTACGGATACGCACGACTTGCTCAAGGTTGTATACAAACACCTTCCCGTCACCGATTTTTCCGGTGCGGGCCGCGCCTTCAACAGCCTCGATCACGCGGTCAACCAGGTCGTCAGAGACGGCCGCTTCAATCTTGACCTTGGGTAAAAAGTCGACCACGTACTCGGCACCGCGGTACAGCTCGGTATGGCCTTTTTGGCGGCCAAAGCCCTTGACTTCGGTTACGGTGATGCCCTGCACGCCGATGGCGGAGAGCGCCTCGCGCACTTCATCGAGCTTGAACGGTTTGATGATGGCGGTTACGAGTTTCATGGTCAGGTTTCCTCCAGGATTGTTAAAAGGGGCGGCAAACTCGAGGCTTGCCGCCTTGGTGTATGCGACAAGCACTTACCGTGCCAAAAATATCACATGCCTTCAAGACGTTTGCCGTCTACCCTCGGTGTCTACCCGTAACATCTATGGCGCGTTATTCCATTTCCAGATCAATACGATATGTTGTTGCTTCGCCTTGCCGTGCTACAGCACTGTCTGCGGCTTCGCGCCTAATCTCGTATCGATCTGAAAATGGAATTAGAGGTAACGTCGCATAAAAACCACTGGAAACAGTGATGCACCAAGTTGGCCCTCCTAACGCCCGCTTTTGATGCATTTTTATAAAAAGGAAGTCCCTGATGAGCCTGTCTTTAGTGCATAGTCGCGCGCTGCTTGGCATGGAGGCCAGGCCGGTATCGGTGGAAGTTCATCTGGCCAACGGGCTGCCCAGCTTCACGCTGGTGGGGCTGGCCGAAACCGAAGTTAAGGAAGCGCGCGAGCGGGTACGCTCGGCCATCCAGAACTCGGGGCTGGAGTTTCCGGGCAACAAAAGAATCACCGTCAATCTCGCGCCTGCAGACTTGCCCAAAGATTCAGGCCGATTTGATTTGCCGATTGCGCTGGGCATTCTGGCGGCCAGTGGGCAAATTGATTCGAAAAAAATGTACGGCTACGAGTTTGCCGGCGAACTCTCATTAGGCGGGGATTTGCGGGCTGTGCGCGGCGCTTTAGCGATGAGCTTGGCGATTAACCGTGGCTTGCCCTCTCAAACCGGTCCAGCGCCGAAACTGGTGTTACCCGAAAGCAGTGCGCAAGAGGCAAGCCTTGTGCCCGGTGCCGAGATCTACCAGGCCCAGCATTTGATGGATGTGGTCAGGCAGTTTTTGCCCGGCGACACGACACCCGACATATCGGGCGGCTGGAGCCGGGTACAGGCTGAGCAGAAAGCGCCGGTCACACCGTACAAGGACATGGCCGACGTCAAAGGCCAGGCCGCAGCACGGCGCGCGCTGGAAATTGCTGCAGCCGGTGGCCACAGCGTGCTGATGATGGGTGCGCCCGGCTCGGGCAAGTCGATGCTGGCGCAACGCTTTGCCGGCCTGCTGCCCGCCATGACCACCGAAGAAGCGCTCGAGAGCGCCGCCGTTGCCTCACTAGGCGGGCGTTTTTCACTCGACCAATGGGCTGTCAGGCCAACCTGCGCACCGCACCACACCGCCAGTGCCGTGGCCCTGGTTGGCGGCGGCTCACCACCACGCCCGGGTGAAATATCGCTGGCACACCGAGGCGTTTTGTTTCTTGACGAGCTGCCCGAATTTCCAAGGGCGGCACTTGAAGCGCTGCGCGAGCCGCTGGAGTCCGGCCACATCACCATCTCACGCGCAGCGCAGCGGGCCGAATTTCCGGCGCACTTCCAGCTGATTGCCGCCATGAACCCCTGCCCCTGCGGTTACCTGGGCTCCAGCCTGCGGGCCTGCCGCTGCTCGCCCGACCAGGTGTCGCGCTACCAGGGCAAACTCAGCGGGCCATTGCTGGACCGGATTGACCTGCATGTCGAAGTCGGCGCGCTCGCCGCTGACGAGCTCATCAACACGCCACCCGGCGAAAGCACCGATGCGATTCGCCTGCGGGTGGTCAAGGCCAGGGAGCGTGCGATAGCTCGTCAAGGCAGTACCAATCAGGCGCTCGAGGGCCAGGCGATTGACGAGCAATGCCAGCTCGACGAAGCTGCGGCAAAATTTTTGAACACCGCTGCGACACGCTTAGGCTGGTCAGGTCGCAGTATTCACCGCTGCTTGAAGGTTGCCCGCACGATTGCCGATTTGGTCGGCGCACGTAGCGTGCAAGTGACCCACGTGGCCGAGGCGGTGCAGTATCGGCGCGCGTTGAAGGCGGCGCATTAGTACCCTAAAGGTTGGGTGCCAGTAGCCGCTGCAAGTCTTCTGCCCGCTCGCCACGCCGCTGGGCCAAGTCCTGCAACTGGTCATTGCCGATCTTGCCGACGTTGAAGTAGGTGCTGTCCGGGTGGCTCAGGTAAAAGCCGCTGACGCTGGCGGCCGGTAGCATGGCCAGGCTCTCGGTCAGCGTCATGCCGATGTCGTCGGCTTTAAGCAACTCGAACATGTCTTTTTTCACGCTGTGGTCAGGGCAGGCCGGGTAGCCAGGTGCCGGGCGTATGCCGCGATATTTTTCGCCAATCATGTCCTCAACGCTCAAGGCTTCAGATGCGGCGTAACCCCACAGGTCTTCTCGCACCCGCTTGTGCAGGCTTTCTGCAAACGCCTCTGCAAGCCGGTCAGCCAGCGCCTTGAGCATGATGGACGAGTAGTCGTCGTGGTCGTCCTGAAAATACTTTTCTTTCTTTTCAGCGCCCAGACCGGCAGTAACGGCAAACAGGCCGATGTAATCCGACTTCTGGACCGCTTTGGGTGCGATGAAGTCAGCCAGGCAGCGACTGGGACGCATAACGCGGTCGAGCGCTGTTTTTTCGCTTTGCTGGCGCAGGCCGTACCAGGTCATGGCGACTTCGCTGCGCGACTCGTCGGTGTAGATCTCGATGTCATCACCCACGCTGTTGGCGGGGTACAGGCCCATCACGCCGCTGGCCGTCAGCCAGCGCCCGTCGATCAGGCGCTTGAGCATGCGCTTGGCATCGGCATAGACGCGCACCGCCTCCGTGCCGACGACTTCGTCTTTCAAAATCGCCGGGAAAGGCCCGGACAAATCCCAAGTTTGAAAGAAAGGCCCCCAGTCAATGAATTCAGCCAACTCGGCCAGATCAAAATTCTTGAACACGCGCCGGCCGATGAACTTCGGCACGGGCGGCGTGTAAGTCGTCCAGTCAATCGGTGTGGCGTTGGCGCGTGCCTTGGCCAGTGGCCACATCGGCGGCTGCTTTTTATTCGCGTGCTGGGTCCGCACCTTGACGTAATCGGCATTCAGCGCATCAATGTATTGGGTGGCGTTGTCTGAGAGTAAGCTTTGCGCCACGCTGACACTGCGCGATGCGTCGGGCACATACACCACCGGGCCTTCGTAATGCGGCGCAATCTTCACCGCTGTATGCACACGGCTGGTGGTGGCACCACCAATCAGCAGCGGGATTTTGCGGAGGCGGAAATGGTCGTCCTTCTGCATCTCGGCCGCCACATACTGCATCTCTTCCAGGCTGGGCGTGATGAGTCCGCTCAATCCGACAATGTCAGCACCTTCAACCTTGGCGCGCCCCAGTATCTCGTGGCAAGGCACCATCACGCCCATGTTCACGACCTCGAAGTTGTTGCATTGCAAAACCACGGTCACGATGTTTTTACCAATGTCGTGTACGTCGCCCTTGACGGTGGCGATGATGATCTTGCCCTTGGTCTTAACGTCGCCGCCTGCGGCTTCCAGCAACAGTTTTTCAGCTTCAATGTAGGGCAGCAAATGCGCCACGGCCTGCTTCATCACGCGGGCGCTTTTAACCACTTGCGGCAAAAACATTTTGCCTTGGCCGAACAGATCGCCGACGACGTTCATGCCATCCATCAGCGGGCCTTCAATCACATGCAGCGGACGGCCGCCTTCAAGCAAAATGGCCTGATACACCTCTTCGGTGTCTTCGGTGATGAACTCGTTCATGCCATGCACCAAAGCATGTGAAAGGCGCTGGCGCACCGGCAGGGCGCGCCATTCGTACTTCTTGCTGTCGTCTTTCGCGCCGCTCTTTGCCGTTTCAGCCACTTCGATCAGGCGCTCGCTAGGCGTGAGTTCCTGCTCGCCGGGTTTGTATGCCGGCTGGCGATTGAGGACCACGTCTTCAACCCGCTCACGCAGCGTTGGCTCCAGGTCGTCATACACGCCAACCATGCCGGCGTTGACGATACCCATGTCCATGCCCGCCTTGATGGCGTGGTACAGAAAAACCGTATGAATCGCTTCACGCACCGGGTCGTTGCCGCGAAAGCTGAAGGACACGTTGGACACGCCGCCCGACACCTTGGCGCCAGGCAAGTTTTGTTTGATCCAGCGCGTGGCGTTGATAAAGTCCACCGCGTAGTTGTTGTGCTCTTCAATACCCGTCGCAATGGCAAAAATGTTCGGGTCAAAAATGATGTCTTCGGGCGGAAAATCCAACTCGTCCACCAGCACGCGGTAAGCGCGTTCGGAAATTTCAATCTTGCGCTCGTAGGTGTCAGCCTGGCCTTTTTCGTCAAACGCCATCACCACCGCCGCCGCACCATAGCGCTTGAGCAACTTGGCCTGGTGCAGGAAAGGCTCCAGCCCTTCCTTCATGGAAATTGAATTGACAATGCCCTTGCCCTGGATGCAGCGCAGGCCGGCTTCGATCACGCTCCACTTAGAGCTGTCGATCATGATGGGTACGCGCGAAATATCGGGCTCACTGGCGATTAGGTTCAAAAAGCGAACCATCGCGGCCTGGCTGTCGAGCATGGCCTCGTCCATGTTGATGTCGATGATCTGCGCGCCGTTTTCAACCTGCTGCCTGGCCACTGCCAGCGCCGCATCGAACTCGCCATTCAAAATCATCCGCGCAAAGGCCTTCGAGCCAGTGACGTTGGTGCGCTCGCCGATGTTGACAAACAAAGTCCTTGGGGACAGACCTTCAGCTCTGTCCTCAACTGAATAGTCGGGGCCAATCGTAAACGGCTCAAGGCCGGACAGCTTCATGGGGGGAACAAGTTGTTGGTTTCCGATTTCAGACATAACTCACCTTGAGAGCACTTTGCAGTGAAGGTGAGCGTCGTTGCTGCGGGAGTTCCTGAACAGAACCACCCGTAACCCAAGCCTGACGAAACAATGGTTTCGCTGCAACGCTCCTTGGATTGCCATCATTTTAGTCGCTGGCTGTGACTTGCGCCTTACTCAGGGAATACTCAGAAAATACTCAGGGAAGGGGCAGGATTAAGGGTATGCCCCTAGCCCTGCATGCAGTAATGTCGTCTCGCCTGGCCGTCCAGGCAAATGTAGCGAAGCCGTAGCTGCCGGGGTGTGAGCCAGCAGCTTGCCACGGCGAAAAACCTTCAGCCGTGTGGCCCGCAGCCGGATCGCCTCGATGCTGTCCCGCGCCTGTAGCAGCACAAAGCTCGCCTCACAGCCCGGCTCCAGACCATAGCCGGGCAAGTGCATCACCTTCGCCGCATTCGTCGTCACCGCGTCAAAGCAGGCGCGTATGCCGTTCTGGCTGGTCATTTGTGCCACGTGCAGGCCCATGTGCGCCACTTCGAGCATGTCGCCCGAGCCCATGCCGTACCAGGGGTCCATCACGCAGTCATGGCCGAAGGCGACGTTGACGCCTGCTGCCATCAACTCGGGCACGCGGGTCATGCCGCGGCGCTTGGGGTAGCTGTCGTGACGGCCCTGCAGGGTGATGTTGATCAGCGGGTTCGCGATGACGCTCACACCACTCTCGGCAATCAGCGGAATCAGCTTGCTGACGTAGTAGTTGTCCATGCTGTGCATGCTGGAGCAGTGCGAGCCGGTGACGCGGCCCTGCAAGCCCAGGCGCTGCGCCTCGAAGGCCAGGGTTTCGATGTGGCGCGACAGCGGGTCGTCGCTTTCGTCGCAGTGCATGTCCACTAGCAGGCCCCGCTCGGCCGCGATCTCGCACAGCAGCTTGACGCTGGCCGCGCCTTCGGCCATGGTTCGCTCAAAGTGCGGAATGCCGCCGACGATGTCCACGCCCATGTCGAGCGCGCGTTTCAGGTTCTCCACGCCGCCTTTTGATCGCAGCACGCCGTCTTGCGGAAAGGCGACCAGTTGCAGATCGATGTAGGGCGCGACGCGGCGCCTGACTTCCAATAGTGCTTCGACGGGAAGCAGGCTCGCATCACTCGTGTCCACATGGCTGCGAATGGCCAGCAGGCCCTTGGCCACCGCCCAGTCGCAGTAGGCCAGGGCGCGCTCGATGATGGCTTCGGCCTTGAGCGTGGGCTTGAGCTCGCCCCACACCGTGATGCCTTCCAGCAGGGTGCCGCTTTCGTTAACACGCGGCAGGCCATAGCTGAGCGTGGCGTCCATGTGGAAGTGCGGGTCGCAAAACGGCGGGGTAAGCAGGTAGCCAACTGCGTCAATGGTTTCATGCGCGGGCGCTTGCAGGCCCTGGCCCACCTCGGTGATGCGGCCGTCCTGCACGGCGACGGACATGCCGGTGCGGCCGTCGGGTAGCGTGGCGTTGGTTATCAGTAGATCAAGCATGGTGAATCCCGAATGTTGGCATCAGCGTTCGCCCTTGCGATAAGGTTTCATCAGGGCCTGAGGGTAACTGGCTTTGCGCGCCACCAGCACCAGCGCCACGATCGACAGCACGTAAGGCAGCATCAGGTAGAGCTGGTAGGGTAGCGCGGCAGAGCCGGATTGCTGTAGCCGCAGTTGCAGCGCATCAAAAAAAGCAAACAGCAAGGCGCCCAGCAAGGCCTTGCCCGGCCGCCACGAGGCAAACACCACCAACGCAATACAAATCCAGCCGCGTCCGTTGATCATGTTGAAGAAAAACGCGTTGAAAGCCGACAGCGTCAGGAACGCACCGGCCACGCCCATCAAAGCGGAGCCGGCCACGATGGCCGCGGTGCGCGTGCCGGCGACCGAGATGCCCTGGCCCTCGGCCGCTTGAGGGTTTTCGCCGACCATGCGCACCGCCAGGCCTGCGGGCGTTCGGTACAAGACATAGCTGATAGCGGGCACCAGCAGCAGGGCCAGCAAGGTCAGCGCTGTCTGGTGCTGCAAAATCGGCAGCGGCAGCCAAGTCATTTCAGCAAAAGGCGTGATGGTGGGCGGCGTGCTGACCTTGGGAAAATTGACGCGGTAAGCGAAATAGCTCAGCGAGGTGGCGAGCAGAGTGATGCCCAGGCCCGAGACGTGTTGCGACAGCGCCAGCCCGACCGTCAGCCCCGCATGCAGCAAGCCAAACGCCGCGCCGGTGAGGGCTGCTACACCGACCCCGGCCCACAGCGATGCGCCCAGGTAAACCGCCAACCAGCCAGTAAACGCGCCGGCGACCAGAATGCCTTCAATGCCCAGGTTCAGCACGCCGGCGCGCTCACACAGCAAAACGCCCAGCGTGCCCAAAATCAGCGGCGTGGCAATGCGCAACACCGCCGTCCAGAACGACGGGTTGGCAAGGATGTCGAGCAGATCCGTCATGACGCGGCTGTTTTCATTTCAGTTTCACCCGGTATTGCGTCAGCAGCGTGGCCACCAGCACCGAGATCAGCGAGGCCGCGACGATGACGTCGGCGATATAGGTCGGCACGCCGACGGCGCGGCTCATGCTGTCGGCGCCGACCAGCACGCCTGCCACAAACACGCTGGCCGCCAGCACGCCCAGCGGGTGCAGGGCCGCCAGCATGGCGATCACGATGCCGCTGTAGCCATAGCCCGGTGACATGTCCAGCGTGACGTAGCCGGTGCGGCCTGCCACTTCGATGGCCCCGGCAAGACCGGCCAGGGCGCCCGACAGCATGGCCACCATCACCACGGTGCGCGTGACCGGCACGCCGGCAAAGGCGGCGGCGCGCGGGTTGGCACCGACGGCGCGGATGTCAAACCCCGGCACGCTGTATTTGAGCAAGGCCCACAAGGCGACGGCCAAGGCCGCAGCCCACAGCAGGCCGGTGTGCAGGCGGGTTTGCGCCACCAGCTTGCCAAGCTCAAGATCGCTTTTCAGCGCCACGCTTTGCGGCCAGCCCAACGCCGTCGGGTCTTTCATCGGGCCGTCCAGCATCAGCGAGACCCCCAGCAGCATGATGAAGTTCAGCAGCAAGGTGGTGACGACTTCATCCACGCCGAGCCGGGTTTTCAGCAGAGCCGGTCCCAATAGCAGCAGCGCGCCGGCCAACGCTGCGGCGGCCATCATCAGCGGAAACAAAATCCAGGGGGAAACCTCAAAGCCGGTGCCGCCATGCAAACCGCCGACCGCCACCGCCGCGAGTGCGCCAGCATACAGCTGCCCCTCGGCACCAATGTTGAACAGCCGCGCCTTGAATGCGACGGTGGCCGCCAGGCCGGTGAGGATCAGTGGAATCGCGCGCGTCAGGGTTTCGCTGAGTGCAAACACCGAGCCAAAGCCGCCCTGGAGCAGCAGCCCATAGGTTTTTGCCACCGGCGCGCCGGCCCACAGCACCAGCAGGGCGCTGACCAGCAGCGTGAACAGCACCGCACCCAGCGGCGCGAACACCAGCGCTGCGGCAGAGGGGAGGGTGCGTTTTTCGAGTCTCATGCTTGATTGGTCTCCACGCCTGCCATCGCCAGACCAATGGCCTCTCGCGTCCATTCAGCGGCGGGACGAGTTGCGCTGAGACGGCCTGCGTGCATCACGGCCACCCGGTCGCCCAGCGCCAGCACTTCGTCGAGGTCGTCGGAAATCAGCAGCACGGCGGCTCCGGCGTCACGTGCCGCCAGCAGCTGGTTTTGCACATAGGCCACGGCACCGATGTCCAAGCCCCAGGTGGGTTGGTGCGCGATGATGAGGCGCGCTGGTTGGCCGTGCGGATTGACCAGTGCGCGACCCAAAATCAGTTTTTGCATGTTGCCGCCCGACAGTGATCGAGCCGGCGTATCGATGCCACCGCCGCGCACGTCGAAGGCCTTCATCACGCGCTGTGCATGGGCGCGTGCCGCCCGCTGCCGCACCCATGACCAGCGCGAAAACAGCGGGCTGCGCAGACGCTCAGAGACCACGTTTTCCCACAAGGGAAAGTCGCCAATCACGCCGACGGCATGGCGGTCTTCGGGGATGCGCGCCACGCCCTGCGCCACTAACCAGGAAGGCGAGGCGTGCAGCGGTTTTCCGAGTAGCGTGACCTGCCCCGATGCAGCTTGTCGCGTGCCGCAAAGCAGTTCGGCCAACGCGACCTGACCGTTGCCCGAGACCCCGGCAATCGCCACAATCTCACCGCTGTGCAGGCTCAGTGACACTTGCTCCAGTCGGTCTCGCCGGTCGCCTCCTTCACCTCGTCCACGCCCGGCCGGGGCGGTGCTGACGGCATCGAGCACGCAGACCTCGGCGCCAACGGACTGCGCGGTGCTGTCACGGGCAGTAGTCGGCGCTGTGACGGCATGGCCCACCATCCATTGCGCCAGCTCTGCCTGCGTGGTGTCGGCGGCGCGCGCCTCGGCCACCAGCCGCCCACCCCGCAACACCGCCACGCGCTGCGACACGCGCAGCACCTCGCCGAGCTTGTGGCTGATAAAAATAATCGACAAACCCTGGGCCACCATCTGGCCCAGCACGCCGAACAGCGCCTCGGCCTCGGCCGGCGTCAGTACGGCGGTCGGCTCGTCAAGTATCAGGATGCGGGCGCCACGGTACAGTGCCTTCAAGATTTCGACGCGCTGGCGTTCACCGACCGACAGACTGCCAACCCTGGCGTCAGCCTGTACGGTCAGGCCAAAACGCTGCGCCACGCCCAGCAGCCTGGCGCGTGCTGCAGCGCGCCGCGTGAACGGCTGCCATAGGGGTTCAGAGCCTAGCATCACGTTGTCGAGCACGCTGAGGTTGTCGGCCAGCGTGAAATGCTGGTGCACCATGCCGATGCCGGCGGCCAGGGCCGCCGCGGGGTTACCCGGCGGCAGCGGCTGACCGAAGACCTCGATGCTGCCCGTGTCGGCAACGTAATGCCCGAACAGGATGGACACCAGGGTTGATTTACCGGCACCGTTTTCGCCAAGGAGCGCCAGCACCTCGCCTGCCTGCAGTTGCAGCGAGATGCTGTCATTCGCCACCAGCGCGCCGAAACGCTTGCTGATGCCGGACAGCCGCAGCACCGGCGGCGGCGAAGCAGCTTCTGCCACGCGCGCAGCAGCGGTCAGGCCAGGACCGTTAGGCCGTTTCTGGGAGGAGTCATTATTTTGCGGTCGATTTAGGTTGGCTGTCATTCACCTTGACGGTGAAGCTGCCGGCCAGAATGGCTTTTTCTTTCGCGCGCATTTTTGCCACCACGTCAGCTGGCACTTTTTTCTCAAAGGTGCCCAGTGGCGACAGCGAGGAACCCTTGTGCTTCATCATCGCGTAGGGGCCGTAGTCTTCGGCAGTGAACTTGCTTTCCTTGACCAGCTTGATGGCCCGGTCCGCTGCCGGCTCGAAATGCCACAGCGCCGAGACCACCACGGTGTCCGGGTACTGAGGTTGGGTGTCAATCACGTTGCCAATCGCCAGCTTGCCTTTGTCCTTGGCCGCGTCACTGACGCCAAAACGCTCGGCATAGAGCACGTCGGCACCCTTGTCGATCATCGCAAAAGCGGCTTCCTTGGCTTTCGGTGGGTCAAACCAGCTGTTGATAAAGCTGACGCTGAATGTAACCTTGGGGTTGACCTCTTTGGCGCCCGCCATAAAACCGTGCATCAGGCGGTTGACTTCCGGAATCGGGAAACCGCCGACTAGGCCGATCTTGTTGCTCTTGGTCATGCCGCCGGCGATCATGCCCGACAGGTAGGCTGGCTCCTGGATGTAGTTGTCAAACACCGAAAAGTTGGGCGCTTGCGGTTTGCCTGAAGATCCCATCAGGAAGGAAGTCTTAGGGAAGTCCTTGGCGACTTTGCGCGCAGCAGTTTCGACCGCAAAGGCTTCACCGACGATCAGGTTGCTGCCGCCGGTGGCGTACTCACGCATGACGCGCTCGTAGTCGGCGTTGCTGACGTTTTCGGTGGCTTTGTACTCAATTTCGCCGCGTGCTTCAGCGGCCTTCAGCGCCTGGTGAATGCGGCCAGCCCATTGCTGCTCAAAAGGCACGGTATAGATGCCGGCGACCTTGGGTTTGGCCTGCGCCATCAGCAGGCCTGGGGTGGCTGCGGCCAACGCGACCGCAAGAGCCACGGCGTGGCGACGGGTGAGGAAGGTGCGGATCATGATTTCTCCTGGTTAAAGTGAACTACTACTCTACTACTACAAAAATGATAGTCTCTTGCTCCTGTATCCATTGGGATAGAGGCTTATTTCGTTCCGAAAATACGGTCACCGGCATCGCCCAGGCCCGGCAGAATGTAGCCGTGATCGTTGAGCTGGCGGTCGATCGCGGCGGTGTAAATCGGCACGTCCGGGTGCGCTTTCTGCAGGGCAGCAAGGCCTTCCGGGCAGGTCAGCAGGCAGACGAACTTAATGGACTTCGGGCTCAACTCCTTGAGTCGCTCCACCGCCGCAATGGCCGAGTTGCCGGTCGCCAGCATCGGGTCGACGATGATGATGTCGCGCTCGTGCATGTCGTGCGGCATCTTGAAGTAATACTCCACCGCCACCAGTGTTTTCGGGTCGCGGTACAGGCCCACATGGCCGACGCGAGCGCCAGGCACCACATTGAGCATGCCTTCCAGGATGCCGTTGCCGGCGCGCAGGATGGACACAAACACCAACTTCTTGCCGTCAATGACCCTGGATGTCATGGTTTCCAGCGGTGTTTCGATTTCGATGCTCTGCATCGGCATGTCGCGCGTGACCTCATAGGCCATCAACGCGCTGATTTCGTTGAGCAGACGACGAAAGGTGTTGGTGGAAGCGTCCTTGCGGCGCATCAGGGTCAGCTTGTGCTGCACCAGCGGGTGGTCAATCAGGTGAACGTTGCTCATGGTGATTTTTTGGGGCTCTGTAAAAACTTCGAAAACTTGAAAAACGTGGAATAGTCAGCAGTTGTCAAAATACGGTTCCATCACTTTCAATGCGTAGAGGCGGTAAACCCCCACGCAAGCGCTGTGCCAGCACGCGGCCCGCGGCCCAGGTGCCGCCTTCCAGCACGCAGGCCAGCGGCATCTGTTCGGCGCTCAGGCCCAGTTGCGTGCGCACCAGCGGCGCAAGCTCGTCAAGCAGGGCCACCGTCAACGCGCGCCATTCTACGATGAGCGGATCACCTGCGCAATAACTGCGCGTGGCGAGCTCCACGTCCTTCAGTTGCAGCACACCCGCGTCAAGCAGCAGGCCGCCATTGCGGTACTCTGGCAGGCCGGTCAATGCGTCCAGGCCCGTTACCGTCACACCGGCCCACTCCAACGGCTCCAGCAGCGAATAGGTGAGCCACTGCGACAGCTTGTGAAAAGGCATCCAGCCTTGAGTTAGCCCTTCGCCCGCCACAGCGGGGTGGCGCCAGCAGTCGCCCAGCGCGATGCCGTTAATCGCGTTTTGTGCCGGCCAAATGCTGGACAGGCCCGCGAGCAGCAGGGCCAGCACGTCATGCGCGGCCACGCTGGGCGCGTCTTGCTGGCCCGCGGTGAGGGTATCAAACAGTCCGCCGGGCCGGGCTTGCGCGCCAAACCGTGCGGGCTGTTCCTGCAGCGCCTGCCCGAGTCGGCGCAGCAGAGCAGCCCGGCCCTCCAGTCCGACCAGCGGGTTGCCTGGGCCGACCTGAAAAGCCTGCGCCAGGCGCTGCACGGTGATGGCCTGCAGCCCTTTGGCATCGGCCCGCAGCGGCTGCGCCGGGTCGCCCGAAAACAGCCCGGCCATGAAGGCATGAAAACTTGCGACACCCAGGCCTTCCGAGCGGGTGATGATTTGCCCGCTGCTGGCCTCGGTATAGGCCCAGTCGGCACCGGCACCAGCGTCCAACAGCACGCTAACCAGCGCCAGATCAATCTGGGTGCGGGCACGCTCGGCAGGCTCTGTCGATGCCAGCGCCGTGTCGAGCAGCGTCTTGCGATCCATGCCGCCGGCCTCAAAATGCCGCCAACGGCTGTGGTACGGAATCTTCAGGTCAGGGTAGCGCCCGCGCGTGACAGCGACTACGGCGGCGGCAGCTTCGTCCAGCAGCAGGTCGTTGACAGTGAACCAGGCAGAGGCGCCGCAGCGTGCGCGCGCCAGCAGCGAGCGGGCGCGTGTCCGTATCGTGTCTGTAGAGCGTAATTCGGCTACAGCCCTTTCCAGGCGGGCGCTGGTAGTTTCTTTTTTTATAGCGCTGGCAGGCTGTGTCGGTTCAGGCATTGATCCCCCGTCCCTTGGCTTTTTTCAGTTCCTCAGCATCGGGCACCGCACCTGACGTGAAATAACCCGCTGCCATTTTCGCGTCCATCTCGACCTGCGCGTCTGCGGGAATCAGCCCTTCAGGAATATTGACGCGCTCCACCACTTCGATGCCGGCGCGGGTGATGGCGTCGTATTTCATGTTACTCATGGACACCAGCCGGTGAATTTTGCGTATGCCCAGCCAGTTCAGCACGTCGGGCATGAGTTCCTGAAAGCGCATGTCCTGCACACCCGCCACGCACTCGGTGCGGTTGAAATACTGGTCGGCCGTGTCGCCGCCGACTTGCCTCTTGCGCGCGTTATAGACCAGAAATTTGGTTACTTCTCCCAGCGCTCGGCCCTCCTTGCGAAAATAGGACACGAGTCCGACACCGCCGCGCTGCGCGCCCTGAATGCACTCCTCGATGGCGTGCGTCAGGTAGGGGCGGCAGGTGCAGATGTCGGAGCCGAACACGTCCGAACCATTGCATTCGTCGTGTACGCGGGCGGTGAGCTCGACCTCGGGATTCGCCAGGTCACGCGGATTGCCAAAGATGTAAGCAGTCAGGCCACCGATGGGCGGCAAAAAAACTTCCAGGTCGCTGCGCGTCACCAGCTCCGGGTACATGCCGCCGGTCTCTTCAAACAGCACGCGGCGCAAGTTGGCTTCGCTGCAGCCAAAGCGTTTGGCGACCTCTGGCAGGTACCACACCGGTTCCACTGCGACTTTGGTCACGATGGCGGCACCGCCAGCGGTCAAAAATTTGCCGTCGGCTTTTAGTCGGCCCGATTGCAGGGCCTCGATCACCTCGGGCAGGATGACGTGCGCCTGGGTCACGGCGATGGTCGGGCGGATGTCGTAGCCCGCGGCCAACTCGGCTGAGAACACGTCCGCCACCGTGGCACCCCAGGGGTCCATGGCGACGATGCGGCCGGGCTCGCTCCATTGCGGGTAGGGGCCAATCACGTCGGTCGGCGAGGTGTTGGTCAGGTCGGCCCTGTGCTGGGATGACAGTGCACCGGCGGCAACGGCCAGGGCGCGGTAAATGCTGTAGGAGCCGCTGTGGGTGCCAATCACATTGCGGTGCGAGCGCTTGGTGGTGGTGCCTACCACCGGGCCGCGCTCGGTGGCGGTCGCTGCGCTCCATTGAATCGGCAGTACGCCAAAGCCGCCCGCGTGGGAGGTCAGGCGGATATGGCTGGGCGTGGGCGGCGTGCCGGCACTGGCAGGCACGGCAGGACTGTCGTTTCGGACGGGATTGGCTGGAGCATCTGGAGACATGATGGGTCCTTAAAACCGTTGCCGTTGCGCCTGCGGCCTGGTGGAGCCAGTTCCGCGGCCCCGGCGGGTAAAGAAATACCTCAAGCGGCTTCTTTGTAAAAAACACCCGAAGACAACTGCCGCCGCGCAACCGGCGCAACCGCACTCGCAATCGCAGCAATGTGCTCCGGCGTGGTGCCGCAGCAGCCGCCCACAATATTCACCAGCCCCTCGGCGGCAAACTCATGCAACAAGCGCGAGGTGACGTCGGGCGTTTCGTCAAAACCGGTGTCGCTCATCGGGTTGGGTAGACCGGCGTTGGGGTAGCAGCTGATGAAGGTGTCAGGCGCGGCTTTGGCCAGCTCCTGGATGTAGGGGCGCATCAGCGCCGCGCCCAGCGCGCAGTTCAGGCCTACGGCGAGTGGCTGGGCGTGGCGGATGCTGTACCAGAAAGCCGTCACGGTCTGGCCGCTCAGGATGCGGCCTGAGGCATCCGTCACGGTGCCGCTGATGATCAGCGGCAGGCGTTCGCCGGAATTCTCGAAATACTCGTCAATCGCAAACAGCGCGGCCTTGGCGTTGAGCGTGTCAAAAATGGTTTCGACCAGCAACACGTCGCTGCCGCCTTTGACGAGGGCTTCGGTTTGCTCGTAATAGGCCTTGCGCAGCTCTTCAAAGCTGGTGTTGCGGGCGCCTGCGTCGCTCACGTCGGGGCTGATGCTGGCAGTTTTCGGTGTGGGGCCGAGGGTGCCGACGACAAAGCGCGGCTTGTCGGGCGTTGAAAATTTGTCGCAGGCGGCGCGCGCAATGCGGGCTGATTCGTAGTTCATCTCGACCGCCAGATCAGCCATGTCGTAATCGGCCTGGGCGATGGTGGTGGCGCCGAAGGTGTTGGTCTCGATCATGTCGGCACCGGCGGCGAGGTAGCCTTCATGGATGTCCTGGATCACGTCTGGCCGCGTCAAACTCAGCAGCTCGTTGTTGCCCTTCACGTCTTTGTGAAAGTCCTTGAAGCGCTCGCCCCGGTACTGCGCTTCGTTCAATTTAAAGCGCTGGATCATGGTGCCCATCGCGCCGTCAAGAATGGCGATGCGTTTTTCTAAAATCGCGGGCAAGGCCTGGCCACGGGTGTAGGTGATCGGTTTCATCGGTCCATTTTAGGGTTTTTGGGGTCAGAGCCCAAATTCGCTGAGCCTTCGGCTCGCCCTCCGGGGGCGGTGCTTCGCGCCGCTGCGAAATTGGTGTCTAACCCCAATAACCCCTTTCAATGACAATAGACACCCATCTCTTAGCAACGCTTCCGTGCCTCCCATCACCCTCATCACCACAGCGCTCGATATTTTGGGCGAAGTTTTTGGCTACAGCGACTTTCGCGGGCCGCAGCGCGCCATCGTTGAGCATGTGATTGACGGCGGTGATGCGCTGGTACTGATGCCTACCGGCGGCGGCAAGTCGCTGTGCTACCAGATTCCGGCGATTGCGCGGCAGAATGCCGGCCACGGCGTGACCATCGTCATCTCGCCACTGATTGCTCTGATGCATGACCAGGTGGGCGCATTGCATGAGGCTGGTGTGTCGGCGGCGTTTTTAAATTCAACCCAAAGCTTTGACGTTAGCAGCGCGATCGAAAAGCAGATGCTGCGCGAAGAGCTCACACTGGTCTACGCCGCACCCGAGCGCCTGAACACGCCGCGTATGAAAGACCTGCTGCGCTCGCTCAATGAGCGCGGCAAGCTGAGCTTGTTTGCGATTGACGAGGCGCATTGCGTGAGCCAGTGGGGCCATGACTTTAGGCCCGAGTACCGATCGTTAAGCCTGCTGCACGAGATGTTTCCCAACGTGCCGCGCATCGCACTGACAGCCACCGCCGATGCGCTGACGCGGCAGGACATGGTCGAGCGCTTAAAGCTTGAAGACGCGCGGCATTTCGTCAGCAGCTTTGACCGCCCGAATATTCGCTACACGATCGTTGAAAAGCTTGACGCCACGCGCCAGTTGCTGCGTTTTATTGAAACCGAACATTCGGGCGAGGCAGGCATTGTGTACTGCCAGTCACGCAAGCGGGTTGAAGAAATTGCCGACACCTTAGCCGCCGCAGGCATCAAAGCGATGGCCTACCACGCAGGGCTGGATTCAGCCGTGCGCCAGCAGCGGCAAGACCGCTTTTTACGCGAAGATTCAGCGGTGATGGTGGCCACCATTGCTTTTGGCATGGGCATAGACAAGCCCGACGTGCGCTTTGTCGCCCACCTCGACATGCCGAAAAACATTGAAGGCTACTACCAGGAAACAGGCCGCGCCGGACGCGACGGCTTGCCCGCCAATGCGTGGATGACCTACGGCCTGAACGATGTCGTCAACCAGCGCCGCATGATAGACACCAGCGATGCGGCCAGTGAGGAGTTCAAGCAAGTGATGCGCGGCAAGCTTGATGCGCTGCTGAGTCTGGCCGAAGACACGCGCTGCCGCCGGGTGAGTTTGCTGCACTACTTTGGCGAAGACAGCACGGCATGTGGAAACTGTGACAACTGTTTGTCACCCCCTGCGCTGTGGGATGCGACGGACGCAGCACGCAAGATGCTGAGTTGCATTTACCGCGTGCAGCAGGCCAGTGGCATCAGCTTTGGCGCAGGCCATTTGATGGATATTTTGCGTGGCAAGAGCAGCGAGAAAATGACGCAGTACAGCCACGAAAAGCTTTCGACCTTTGGCATAGGCGCAGATTTATCTGAAGCCCAATGGCGCGCCGTGCTGCGCCAGCTGATTACGAAAAACATGGTGCACGTTGATACTGAGTTCAGCACGCTGCAGCTTTTGCCTGATGCGCGCCAGGTGCTCAAGGGCGAGGCCAGCCTGGTGCTGCGCGAGCAGCTTGACAGCAAAGTCAGTCGGGCCAAAAAGGTCACCAAAACATCGGTCAAAGGCATGGCCGAAGCAACGCTCAATGCAGGCGCACTCGAGCGGCTTGCCAAACTAAAAGCCTGGCGCGCCGAAATCGCGCGTGAGCACAACCTGCCAGCGTTTGTGATCTTCCACGACTCCACCCTGCGCGCCATCGCAGAGCGCGCACCGACCAGCACCTTTGACCTGGAAGGCATTGCCGGCATTGGCGTGAAGAAGCTCGACGCTTATGGGGCCGAGGTTTTGCGGGTGTGTGCATCGAGTTAATGGCCCCCACAGTCGTTCACTTCGTGTAACTCCCTGCCCCCCGAGGGGGCCGCTGCGCCTGCGGCCTGGCAAAGCCAGTTCCGCGGCCCCTGCTTGAGGGGATAACCGACGACGGGCTATATTCATTACAGTTCGATTTCAGTCGCGAGCGGCGCGTGGTCTGATAAATGCGTCCACGCCGTGTTACAAACTCCCCCTAATCCGAAAGAAGATCTTGAAATTCAAAATGGCTGAAAAGTCGCTCTTTGCCGTCCTGCTGCGCTCGCCGTGGTGGATCAGTTTTGCCATCGCCGGGGGATTTGCGCTGGCCGCCAAGGCCTTGCTGCCCGCGGAGTATTTTGTGATCGGTGTACTTGGCGGTTTTCCCTTCGTGGTGATCGGTGGGATCGCCGCGTGGAAGCAACTCAACGCGCCCAGCACCGCCCATGTGCAGGGTACGCTGGCGCAGCTGGAAGCCATGTCATGGCGCGATTTTTCTGCCACCGTCCAGCAGGCGTTTGCGCACGCGGGCTACGGGGTGCAGCGCCTTGATGGCGTGGCAGCGGATTTTTCGCTGGTCAAGGCGGGTCGCACCACCCTGCTCAGTTGCAAGCGCTGGAAGGCTGCGCGTCTGGGCGTGGAACCGTTCCAGGCCTTGCAGGCCGCGATCGGCGTGCATGAAGCAGACAGCGGCCTGTGCATCACAACCGGGGACGTCACGGACAAGGCGCGCCAGTTTGCGGCAGCGCACCAGATTCGCGTGATGCACGGTGCCGAGCTGGCGCAGTTGCTCAAGCCTGTGCTGGTGAAAAGAACGAAAGCCTGAGAAGGCCGCGCCTGCTCTATTTTGATGGCTGTCTGCGGGTTCTGTCGCTTTAACTAAAACATTAGCATCTCATTACTGCTCCGCAAAAGCCCGCTCAACCACAAAGTCACCGGGTTTGGAAGTATTGCCTTCCTTGAAGCCCCGGCCTTCCAGCAGGTGCCTCAAGTCCTTCAGCATGTGCGGGCTGCCGCAAATCATCATGCGGTCATGGGCTACGTCGAGTGCGGGCAGTTTTAAATCTTCAAACATCTTGCCGGACTCGATCAAGTCCGTCACCCGGCCCATGGTGCGGTAAGACTCGCGCGTCACCGTGGGGTAATACAGCAATTGCTTTGAAACCATCTCGCCCAAAAACTCATGCTGGGGTAAATGCTCAACCACCAGATCGTGATAGGCCAGCTCGTCAGCCTGGCGCACGCCGTGTACCAGAACGACTTGCTCAAACGCTTCGTAGGTAGCCGGGTCGCGGATCACGCTCATGAAAGGTGCCAGTCCCGTCCCGGTCGACAGCAAATACAGCCGTTTGCCGGGCAGCAGGTAGTCAATCAGCAGCGTGCCAGTTGGTTTGCGCCCGACGATGATGCTGTCGCCCACCTGGATGTGCTGCAGGCGTGAGGTGAGTGGGCCATTGGCTACCTTGATGCTTAAAAACTCAAGGTGATCTTCATAGTTGGCGCTGACGATGCTGTAGGCCCGCAAGAGCGGCTTGTCATTGACGCGCAGGCCAAGCATGGTGAAGTGACCATTGCTAAAGCGCAGTGACGGGTCACGGGTAGTGGTGAAGGTAAACAGCTTGTCGGTCCAGTGGTGGACGGACAGGACTTTTTCTTCGTTAAAAGCGCTCATGGTGGATGCGGACAGTAAACAGGGACTACCAAATTTTAGCGTTTCGTAAGTAGCCGAATCCGCATAAGCTTATTTGCACGCTTCATCACTAGTGTCCGGTAAATTTCATGACTAACGTGTCGAAACGCAAGCTGGATACGGCTTGCAGCCGGATTTACGATTCCGGCGATTTGAAACGCGATTTTTGCCAATCAGCGTACCGTCACCTCTTTTTCCGAGGTTTGCGGTATGAACTCTGGCCGAACGGTATTTGCACAACTGCTGCGCTTCGTGCCTTTTGGTCACTTCGAGCACCTCGTGGACATTTACCAAGCCAACCGCTGGACGCGCGACTTCACCGCCTGGAGCCACTTCATCTGTATGGCCTATGCGCAGTTCACAAGGCGCGAGGGTTTGCGCGACTTGATTGCGTGTTTGAATTCCCAAAGTGCCAAGCTCTACCACGTCGGCTTGCGCAATCGCGTCACACGCTCCACCTTGGCGGACGCCAACGAAAGACGCAACTGCGAACTCTTCGAATCTTTGGGACAACGCTTGATCGAGATCGCCACAGCCCTGCACAAAGACCAAGATATTGGGCTGGGTTTGAAGGAGCCGTTGTATGCGATGGACTCGACCACCATCGATCTGTGTTTGAAGCTGTTTCCATGGGCCGACTTTCGTTCGACAAAAGCAGCGGTCAAGGCGCACACCGTGATCGACTTGCGCGGGGCCATTCCAGTGATGATCACCATCACAACGGGCAAAGTTCACGACGTCAAGGCGCTCGACGCCCTGCATCTGCCCGCAGGCTCCATCGTGGTGCTCGACAGGGGCTATGTGGACTTTGCGCGCCTGTATGCCTTGGTTCAACGCCATTGCAGCTTCGTGGTCAGGGGCAAAGACAATTTGAAGTACGCAACCATAGACTGCCATGCGTTCGATCCCAGTACGGGCGTGCGCGCCGACCAGACCATTCAGTTGCTTACCCAGAAGTCCAAGAAAGCCTACCCCGGACCGCTGCGGCGGGTAGCGTTCTTCGACGAGAAGTCGCAACTCGATCTGGTGTTTTTGAGCAATCGACTGGACTTGCCAGCACTCACCATCGCGGCCATCTACAAGCAACGCTGGCAGATCGAGTTGTTCTTCAAATGGTTGAAACAGAATTTGACGGTCAAGCATTTCTTTGGCAATTCGCTCAATGCTGTGAAGTCCCAAATCTGGATTGCAGTTTGCGTCTATCTGATCGCCTTGATAGCCCACAAGGAAATCGGCATGGGCATCTCGCTGCGCAACTTCCTGCATCTCGTGGAGGTCAATATGTTCGAGAAAATCACACTCAAACAGATGGTCTCCAACGCGCTTCAAGGCGAGGATGCCAGCGTACTGCAGTCGCAGGAAGAAATGTTCTGAAATCGGCATCAAAATTTACCGGACACTAGTGACGCTTCATTGGAAGATTAAGCAAAGTGTTCAAACGACGCGAATCTGCTGTCGACCAGTTGGCCTTGCTCATCCACAAGCCGCAGCCCCGGCAACTTGTCGATCTGGCCTATGCGTGTAACGACGGTCTGGCTTTGCAGGGATGCCGCCTCGACTGCGCTGCGCGAGGCGCGAGGTGCTGTAAAGGCCAGCTCGTAGTCGTCGCCGCCTGAAAACACGTAAAAAAGCGGATTTTGAAGCTCTTTCTTACCCTTAAAAGTGCATCTAACCCAATCAATACGGGCGTGAACGGCTAGCAAATTAATGGCGCATGAGGTGTCAATCGTTGCCCCCATACCGGATGCTTTCAGGATATGACCGAGGTCACCAGCCAGCCCGTCGCTGATGTCTATGGCTGCGCTGGCAATGCCGCGTAGGGCTTGCCCGAGTGCGACACGTGGCGTTGGCCGCTCCAGCCGCGCCCTAGCATGCGTGAATACATTGTCTGGCAAAACAACATGGCCACGCATGACCTCCAGTGCCAGCCGCGCATCGCCAAGCGTTCCGCTGACGTAAATGTCGTCACCAGCCTGCGCGCCCGAGCGCAGCAAGGCTTTACCTGGCGGCACTTCACCGAACACCGTGATGCAGATAGTGAGTGGCCCCTGCGTGGTGTCGCCGCCAATCAGCTCACACTGGTGCGCGTCGGCCAGCGCCCACAAGCCTTTTGAAAATGCAGCCAGCCAAGCGTCGTTGGCTTTGGGCAAGGCCAGCGCCAGCGTGAAAGCCAGCGGTGTTGCACCACACGCGGCCAAGTCGCTGAGGTTGACGGCCAGCGTCTTGTGGCCCAGCGCCTCAGCGTCAACATCGGCAAAAAAATGTCGCCCCTCAACCAGCATGTCGCTGGAGATCGCCATTTGCATACCGAGCGATGGCTGCAGCAGCGCGCAGTCGTCGCCCACGCCTAGCACCGCTCGTTTGGCTGGCTTGGTGAAGTAGCGGGCGATCAGGTCGAACTCATTCATTTAATTCCTTAGCCTTACCCCCTACCCCCTACCCGTAAGCCGCATCCCCCCTGAACCGCTGTGCCGCCTGCCGCACCACTTCGGCCAGCAAAGCTTCTTCAGCCTGCTTTTCGCGCAGCCATCGGGCATCGTTTTGGCCGCGCTCGACACCGCTGTGCAGCATGCTGATGAATGAGGCGGCACCTAGCCGCTGGGCATGTGCCTCAATTTGTCTGAAGGTCAGCCAGATGTGTTCGCGCAGCGGCATGTGCTTGCCTGTGGCAGGGTCAACGTACACCGCGTCCAGTCCGAAGCGGCAGGCCTGAAAGCGGTTGTAGGTGTAGACCAAATAGTCGTCTTCTTGCGGCATGAAGGGCTGATCTTCCATGAACCACGCTGCCAGCGACTGTACAAAACCCGACAACGCGGCAGCACGTGTAACGGTCAGCGGCGTGTCAAACACGCGGATTTCTATCGTGCCAAATTCGGGCTTAGGCCGAATGTCCCAATAAAAATCTTTCATACTTTTAACCACGCCGGTATGCGTCATTTTGTTGAAGTAAGTCGTGAAGTCGTCCCACGTCAATACAAACGGCGCGCGGCCCGACATGGGGAAGGCAAACACTGAATTGAGCCGGGCCGAGTCAAACGCAGTGTCTTGTCCCTGCACATAGGGGCTGGACGCAGACAGCGCAATAAAGTGCGGAATGTAGCGCGACATGCGGTGTAGCGTGAGCAGGGCGGTGTCTGCATCAGGGCAACCCACATGTACGTGCTGGCCAAAAATGGTGAACTGTTTGGACAGGTAGCCATACAGCTCAGACAGTTCCCGAAAGCGCGGCTTGTCGTAAATGCGCCGCTCATGCCAAGCTTGGTAGGGGTGCGTCCCGCCACCCACGATGGCGATGTTCAGCTTGTCTGCGCTTTTGACCAGCGCATCGCGTATTTGCGAGAGTTGCCCCAGCACTTCAGATGCCGACTTGCACACATCCGTCGATATTTCAATCATGCTCGATGTCATCTCAGGCACCACCGCGCCGGGCAACGGTATTTTTTTCATCAGGCGCAGCATGTCCTCGGCATAGGGGGCCAGGTCGTAGTCATGGGTGTTGACGAGTTGCAGCTCCAGCTCGACGCCGAGCGACAGCGCATCCGATTTTTGAAAGGCTTCAAGACTCATGAACGGGCCCTTTTGATGCGAGTCGTATTTGCAATTTGGGTGGCCGCGAGCTTTCACCTGCGCGCGTGATGGCCACACTGGCCAGCACAGCGCCCAGTACTTCCATTAGCAAAATGACCGGCAGCGCGATGCTTGCAATCTGCTTGCCCAGAACGGGCGATGCCACCATAAAAGTCGATACCAACAGCAGCGCCACAGATGACATCGGCGACATCGCGCAACCCACCCACAGCGCTTGCTGCCAGCTAGAGCCACTGCCCAAGTTGCCCAGTGCCACGCCGACTATTTTGGCCAGAATCCGCACGCCAGCCAACACGGCTACCAGCGCTGCCACAGGGCCGCCCCAATCGGCCTGCGCCGCCACCACCGACACCAGTACAAACATCAGCATTGTCAACATGCTGGATGCCGTGCCCATTTGTCGAGGCCAAGACCACGGGCGTGGGTTGAGCTGTTTGAGCAGCATGCCGCCCAGCAGCGCCGCCAGCGGCGCCGAGCCACCAAAGTGCGCTGCCAGCGCCGCACCCGCTGCAATCACCGCCAGCAGCAAGATGGCCGTGTTTTCACTGGTCGGGCTCATGACACGCAGCGCGGTACGCAGCACCAGCGCCAGCCCGGCACCCACCACGACTGACAGTCCCAAGACCACCAGCACCGGGTAAAAGCTGCCAGTCAATGTGATGGGGTCCAGCACTTTTTCACCGCGTGCCATCAGGCCCGCACTGGCGCTGCACAGGATCAAGGCATACAGCGTGCTCAGGGTTGAAAGCACCATCGCCCGCTCGCTGACTGGACCTGACGCACGGGTGTCTATCAGCACCCGCGCCAGCACCGCAGGCGATGCGACCATCGCTAGCATGGCCAGCGGCTGGGCTACCGCATCAGGCACACCCATAGCGTGCATGGCGTAGTACACGGCGATCAGCGTCAAACCTGATTCCAAAAGGCTTTGCACCAGCACCATCGGGTTGTATTTGAACCAGCGCAGCGGTATGCGCCCACCGGCTTCAAACAGCACCACCGCCACACCCAGCTCCAGCAAAAAAAGCCCAACGCCTTGCAGCGGCCACACCGCACCAGTAAAACCGGTAAAGCCTGCCACAGCACCAATGACCGAATAGCCGATGACTTTGGGCAGACCGGTATAACGCTGCACAAGATGGCCAGCCGCCGCCGCCAGTGCTAGCAGCACAGACCACTGCACGGTGGCCAAACCCGCCGAGGGTTTGATCCATTCTGCCCAAATATTTAAAAGCTCTTGAGTCAAAAATACCTCTCAAAGTTACCTTGTAGGGTGCTGGTGTTCATGACCAGACTGTGCAGGACGGCAGCGTGGCAGTCGTAACTGCTTGTAATAAAATTTACAGGCTCGTCACTAGGGACCCTCTGCATAACTCCCTGCGGTCTGTGATCGCACGGGCTCGGGCAGTCCGCTGCGTTGTTTTTCTTACCAATAGCCGTGCTATTGGCTGCAAAAAGACGCCTTGCGGCCCTTCCCGATCCGCACGCCACAGCCTCGCCAGAGTTATGCAGAGGATCCCTAGCTTATCACTAGCGAGGAACAAAAAAGCTGCTAGGCGCACTGCGCCAACGCGCCCAGATGGCGCGGCTAATGCGCGCTCTGTCAATGCCGCTGACGTTGTGGGCCTGGAGCGCCAGGCGAAACGCACAGTAAAAGCTCACCGACAGATTCAAAGCACCAATCAGAGGGATGGCCGCAATACACCACCACACCAGCGGCTGCCTGAAGGCGTCCAGTCCGAGTGTAGCGCCTGCCGCAGCGAGTTGTCCGGCAGACAGTGTGACGTGACGTGCTTGCAGCTCAAGACCAAAAAACCCCGTGAATGCCGGAATCAGGCCGAGCATAAAACCGAGCGAGATATTGGATGCAAACCCTGAGCTGTTCTCCCGCATGAAAGTAGACCAACGGCCAGCGCGGGCTGCGCCCAGCACGCGCGTAAAACGTGGGTTATGAGCAATCGCAGAATCAAGTCGGTGCAATACAAACCAGTTTTCAAACCAACCTCCCACCATACTGGCGGTAAATAAAATCAACCCGGTAAAAGCCGCCCAGAACAGCGTCGGGCCAAGCAGGGTAAGGGTAGTTAAAACATATACCGCTTCTTTTTGGCTAATCATGAGCCGGTCCATCAGCAATATCATCACGACATTCACCAATAGCACGCAGGGTACGACCATAAACACATTGCCGAACACCGCAGCAACTTGCGAGCGTACTAGGTGTGTGACCTCATCTACAAAGTCACCGATGGAAGTGGCTGAATTAATATCTTTGAGCTTGGCAGCCATCGCTGGTGCTGTCATGGCGGGCTGCTTGGTGGCCAATGTGAGGTGCAGCAGCTGGATCAAAATGAAACTTGCCGCATAGACAAACCCGGATGCAAAGCCGTCCCAGAATGCCGACAGCCCGACACCTACGACCGCAAATTTCAGCAGCGTCGTCAGCGCCGTGACGGCGCCGCCACCCATTGCCTTGCCAAGCATTTGCCGATACTCCGCTTTATCGCGGGTGATGTAGTGTTCACCGGTTTCGGCACTGCGTTTAGCCATTTTCGCGGACAGCAAGGTCGAGTTGGCGCTGATGAGTGCGCCAATGCTTTTACTGTCTTGCCCGATCGTGACGCGGCGCGCCAGCAGTTTGATGGCGGCTTGTGCTGGCGTAGCTGACGTCAGGGTGTCAAGCAATTCCCGTACCCGAACAATGCGCTCGCGCAGCTGGCGCAGCATGAACACCATACCGACAGAAATGCCGTTTTCTTCAAAGTGCGTGTACACCCCATTGACCGCCTGGCGGCAGGTCTCTAGCCGGGCGCGCAGTCTGGCAATCGCCGATTTCAGCTCCTCATCGCCCTGCGCCGGGTCAAAAAAGATAAGCCGCAACTCGGCCAGGTCATTGGACAGTGGGTGAAAGCCCCGGTCATCGTCGTTGGCCCTGTCCATACGCAGGCGCAGCTCGGGCGCAAAGCCAGTCGCCCGGATTTGCGCCGTGCAATAGGTCAGCGCGTCCATCAGGTGGTGCTGCCAGATCAATCTATCGGCACACGCATTGCTTGACAGCAGGGCGACCAACTGCTCAATCTGCGCATCAGGTATGGCGGCCAGCCACTGCGCATCAAACCGTGAGGGTGCTACCAGTGCAAAGAGCTCGGCTGCATCGATGGTTTCAGGCGTACCCGGCAATATTTTGCGGCGCAGGCGATCGGTCAGTTCACTGACAAACGCGGTACGCGGCGCAAACCCAAAGTCAGCCAGCAAGGTGGTCACGTCAACCGTCTGCAGCAAAACTTGCCACCAGGCTTTCAGGCGCTGTTGCAACTCTGGTTGCGCATGCACGGCATCGATAAAAGTTTGCAGCCTTGAAATGCTGGCTTCAGATGAGCTTTTATCACCGCGCAGCCACTCAAAAAGCGCAATCAGCCAGATATGGCGCGCGGCCAAGGTGGCCTCTGGATCCAGCTGGGCGAGCAGTGTTCGCAGGTCTTTCATTTAGTGCAGCGTGCGGCCAGTCGGTGCATTGCCGCTGGCTTCCAGTACAAACATGGGAATCAGCGCCTCAAAGCGCTCGCCATCTTCAGCCACACAAAAGTAAGTGCCATGCATCGCGCCCGTGGCCGTGCGCAAGCGCGAGCCACTGCTGTACTGAAACGACTCACCCGGTTTAAGCAGCGGCTGATGGCCCACCACGCCTAGGCCCCTGACTTCTTCGACATGGCCATTGGCATCCACAATTTCCCAGTGGCGGGAGATCAGCTGCGCCGTCATGTCCCCCGTGTTGGTAACCGTGACGGTGTATGCAAAGCCATACACAGAGTCCGCCGGCGAGGATTGCTCGGGCATGTATTGCGGGATGACTTCGCAGGAGAATTGGTATTTCGGCATGGTACAAAAAAGTGTTGGTTAATCTTAACTGCTGCATCTGATGGGAGGGTGTCAGTCAACTACGCAAGGGCAGGCGCATGCATTGAAATTTCATGACTTGCTGCGACAATCTGCTCATGCGCAAAAACAAACCCGCCTACAACATCGCACCCTCCATTTTGTCCGCCGACTTCGCCCGCCTTGGTGACGAGGTGAAGGCCGTGATTGCCGCCGGAGCCGACTGGATTCATTTCGACGTGATGGACAACCATTACGTACCCAATCTGACCTTCGGCCCGATGATTTGCAGCGCCCTTAAACCGCATGCCAAAAAAGCCGACGGCAGCGCGGTGCCGATTGATGTACACCTGATGGTGCAGCCCGTCGACGGCCTTGCAGCAGCCTTTGCAGATGCCGGTGCTGACCTCATCAGCTTTCACCCCGACGCATCAGGCCACGTACACCGCAGCCTGCAGGCCATCAAGTCTAAAGGCTGCAAGGCTGGGCTGGTCTTTAACCCGGCGGCATCCATGGATGTGCTCGACTGGGTGATTGAAGACATTGATTTGATCCTCATCATGAGCGTCAACCCCGGTTTTGGTGGGCAAAGCTTTATTGAGTCTGCCCTGCGAAAAATCGAACAAGCCAGAGCCCGTATCGACGCATCGGGCAAAGACATTCGGCTGGAAGTTGACGGCGGCATCAAGCTGGAGAACATCGCCCGCGTAGCCGCAGCTGGGGCTGACACCTTTGTGGCGGGTAGTGCGATTTTCGGCAAGCCGGATTACAAGGGCGTGATAGATGCTATGCGGAGAGAACTGGCGAAGTGAGGATTCTGTCGCATCCGAGTCTGCACTCCCACAGCAGTCTCTTCTTTTAATGCAATTCAATTTTTGAAGGTTTTTCAATGGGTGCTGATCCTCTTCCGCTCGACGCGGACCTGGTCCGTGTGCTGTCCGGCATCACGACCGCAACGCTGACGACCGTTTTACTGAAGAAAGGGCTGCGCAATGTCTGGATGCGTGGCACCAAGCCACTGCGGCTGGGACAGCCGCGTCTGGTCGGACGTGCCTTCACGCTGCGCTTCGTGCCGGTGCGAGAGGACCTAGCAACGCCGGCGTCCTGGGGCGCGCCGATTTCCACGCGTGCCGCGATCGAGGCCATGCCTGCCGGCTGCATTGCGGTGGTCGATGCCATGGGTGTCGTCGATGCCGGAGTTTTTGGCGACATTCTGTGCGCCCGCATGAAGAAACGCGGCGTGGTCGGACTCGTCACTGACGGCGTGATCCGTGACCTAGCCGGTGTGCTGACGACGCAACTGCCCGTGTGGTGCCAGGGCACTGCCGCGTCGGCCTCGGTGGTGGGGTTGACCTTCGTCGCCTGGCAGGAGCCGATCGGCTGCGGTGGCGTGGCGGTGTTCCCCAACGATGTGGTGGTGGTCGATTCCGACGGCGCGGTGTTGATTCCGGCCGCTTTGCTGGACGAGGTGGTTGCCGCGGCGGTCGAGCAGGAAAGGCTGGAGGGCTGGATCATGTCCCAGGTCGAGGCCGACGTACCGTTGCCCGGCCTATACCCACCCAACGAAGAAACCAAGGCGCGCTATGAGGCCTGGGCGCGCACCGTGCGCTGAGGCAGAGATACCCGGCATGCGCCGTGCGGCCACCGGGCCGTGCAAACCTTTTCGTCAGACCAGGAGTTTTAGTGTGAATAAATTAGAGGCTACGGCCAAAGGCGCTTATCTGATCGCAGTTAACGCCCTTTACTGAAAATGGCGCGCTTGATTTAGCCAGTACCGACCGCGCGGTTGATTTTTACCTGGACTGTGGCGCGACCGGCCTGACCATCCTGGGCGAGGCGACCAAACTGACCGCGGAAGAATCGCGCCGGTTCGCCAAAACAGTTTTAGCGCGAGTGGCTGGCCGGGTTCCGGTCGTCCTTGGCGCCTCATCGCCGGGCTTTGCGCCGATGCGGAAATTGACGGAAAGTGTCATGGCCATGGGCGCGGCGGGCGAGCGCGGCGAAGTCGGGCGGGTGGCTATCGGCAGAGATCGCCAAGATCGCGCGTTCGCCCGAGAGGCGTGACCAGTTGGTGGGGATGGGTTCAGAACCAGTTGGAAGTACGCCTGAAGAGTTCAAAGCGGTCATCAACAGTAACATGGCAAAGTGGAAGCCAATAGCCAAAAAGAGGGAATCAAAGTTGATTAAAGAAAGTCGTACCCAAACAATCGCCGCACTGGAGCTGATAATTGTCAACATCTCCCCCAAGACTAACTGGTCATTTATTGCCGTTACCACCGAGGACGGAGTAACCGGCTGGGGCGAATGCTCGCTCAACGGTTGGGAACCCCTTCTGATCGCCCAATCGGAGATGCTTGCGCACACGGCCCGCGGACGCAACATTGAGACACCCGGTAATCTCATAAGTTACCTGCCCCACACCCCTGGAGGATTAGTCGCGCATGCGGTAAAGAGCGCCACCGAGCAGGCACTCGTCGATCTGCGCGCTCGCCGCGCCGGAAAATCAGTCGCGGCCTTCCTGACCGCCACGCCACGCAGCAGTGTGCCGGCCTACGCTAATATCAACCGCGGCGTCATTGACCGCTCGCCCAAAGGATTCGCTGCCGGTGCACAGCGCGCAGTAGCGGCAGGGTATCGTGCAATAAAGCTGGCCCCCTTTGATGGCGTGACTTCTCAGGACGCTGAGCACACGCCGATCGAAAAACTTATCCGTGCGGGGCTTGACCGTATCTTCGCTGTGCGCGACGCGGTTGGCGACACCATAGACGTCATGGTCGATTGTCATTGGCGCTTTGATGTGGATCGTGCAAAGACGGTGCTACGTGAGGTTGCCCCGGCGCGCCCCTACTGGATGGAATGCATGACCTCGGAGCATCCGTCCTGCTTTTCTGCAATCGCTCACTTGACCGAACAGGCGCACGATCTTGGAATGCGCACAGCTGGCGGTGAGACCATTGCAGGCGCGGACATGGCCGAAGTGATGTGCAAGCGCCGTCTGTACGATGTATTAATGCCCGACATCAAATACGCGGGAGGATTTAGTGGCATGCTAGCGATCGCACGCGTGTGCAGCGATCACGGCATCGCCTATGCGCCGCATAACCCCACGGGGCCGATGGCTCATCTTGCCAGCATCCATGCTTGCGCTGCCGCGCCTACGTTACTTTGGTTAGAACACCAATGGGACGAGTCTTCGCTGTTCGACGAGCTGATCGGTGGCAACAAAGCACCGTTGGTGGACGGGGCGTTTCTTGTGCCGGACCAGCCTGGGATGGGAGCCACCATCAATCGCGCGCTCGCCAGCACATGTCCATACCAACCATTGCCCAGCGGTGCTGGACTCGATGAGCGCCTTGGATGAGGATAACGGACCCCGGTTAACTATGTTGCCGACCTGATCCCGATTTCGATCTCGGCCATGTCGATTCAGGTCGCGCGGCTGCTTTTCAGGTTGTGCGTGTGCACATGTTCGCCGGCCTGGATGTCCTGTGTTGCGTGCCCGATCGCCTCCCCGTACTTGCGCACGATGGCTCCTTTCGCGATGTCGCGCAGTGCAAATTTGTGACACAGCCCGATAGCATCTCGCAGCCAAACGCCATCATGCTGACCAGCGACACCCTGGATCGCGACCATCTCTCCGGCCGGCAGCGCCCGCAGGGTGGTGGCGACGTCGTCGAGCGGATGCATGACCAGCGCCATCGCGGCGCCCGGCATGGTTGGCGTCGTCGGTTGCGCAGCCTGGGTCATAGGGCCTCTCCGATCCGGCTCACCACTTCGTCACCTTCGCCCAGAACCTCGCCCCACGTGAGGGTGCCGCTGGCGATGTCGACGATCCGCTCCAGCAACTCCCGCGCGGCGGCATCGATCGAGTGTTCACCCCGGAACACGGCGCTGGCGTCGAAGTCGAGCTGCTCGCACAGGCGTTGCGCCGCCACCGGGTTCGCCGATAACTTCACCGTGGGTGCCAGCGTGCTGACGTAGCTGTTGCCCACGCCAGTGGAGAACAGCAGCATCTGCGCGCCCGCGGCGACGAAGCCCGACAGCGATTCGGGAGCGTAGGCCGGCGCATCCATGGCGTACAGGCCGGGCGCTGCCGGTTGCTCGCCATACTGCAGCAATCCGTTGATCGGCCCGCTGCCGCTCTTGGTGATCGCGCCCAGTGACTTTTCCTCGATCGTCGACAACCCGGCGGCGATATTGGTCGGTCCCGGGTTGTTGCCCAGCAGGTCGACACCTTGTCGGGTCGCCAGTTGTTCGCGGCGCAGCACCGCCTGTACCAGCGCATGGCCGACTGCAGGCGTTGCCGCGCGCCGTGCCAGCAGATGTTCGGCGCCTAGCCACTCGAGTGTCTCGCCGAACACGGCGCTGGCGCCGTGTTCGCGCAGCATGTCGGTGAGCTTGCCGATCAGGGGATTGGCCGCCATGCCGGAACTCGGGTCCGAGCGGCCGCATTCGAGGCCCACGAACAGCTGTGCCAGCGGCACCGGCAACCGCCGTTGCCGCGACAGGTCACGGTGCAGTTTGGCGCCGACGCGGATCGCACGGTCGCTCAGGGTCAGGATGTCATGGCCGCAGTCGTCGAGACAGACGGATTCCACCGGCTTGCCACTCGCGCCGATGGCCTGGGACAAGCTGGCAATCTTGGGCAGGTCGCTGCCGATCAGCAACACAGCACCCACGTTGGCATTGCGCCCTAGGCCGGCGAGCGCGCGCATGTGCAGCTCCTGGTCGGCTCCGATCAACCCTCCGCCATACGGCATGCAGACCAGTCGCGAGCCCGGCAGGGCCTGCGCAACCCGTCGCGCCGCAGGCCCGGTGAGCCCGGCGATCGACAGCACTAGGAGGTGGTTGCGCACGCCTGCTGCGCCGCGCGCGCGCGCGAAGCCGAGAAATGTCGGTTCCGTCATGGTCACGATGCTAGGCCAGTCTGCCTGCCGTTGATGTCGTCAGTCCACCTTGGCGTCGGAGGCCTTGCCCACTTCAACGATTCGGCGTCGAGCCAGCTGGCGAACTGTGCCGGTGTATTGGCGATCGGCTCGGCGCCGAGTTGGGTCCAGCGGGCGCGCACGTAGGGTAGCTGGATGATGCGGGCGATGCTGCTGCCGCCGGCGCCAAGCTTATTGTCAACCATGAGTTGCTGGCCCAGACTTTCCGACAGCTTTTGTGACAGCACCCGCGCCAAGATGTCGGAGGCGCAGGGAACGACCAGGCGCACGGTCTTGTCCGGATACCCGGCGGCTTGCGCGCCGACGCTCGCAAACAGTGCGGTGCCTGTGGCAACGGCGGCTATCAACAGCTTCTTGAACATCGGTGTCTCCATCTGATTCTTGCTCTGGGTGTCAGCGATAGGAAATTCAACCGCATGAGCCCAACTATCTCACCGTATCGCATCCTCAGAGTACGTGTTTACCCTCTAGCGGCAGGCTGACTCGCCAAAATTTTCCCCCCATTGGGCACCAGCGGGATGTCGACCTGCCAAATAGTGCAGCCTTACCCCGGCGGAAGCTTCAACCACTACCAAACATTCACCAAACGGTACGCTGATCTTCGGGGTAGTCGGGTGGTGATTGGTTTGCCATGCCGATCCGGCTCGCCCAGGGCACCATCGTCCGGCTCCTGCGCACCATGGTCATCCGACAGCGGTGGCCCGCGTGCCGGGCTCGATTAACACTTCGCTGATGGCGCCCGTATAGCGGAACGCGCCATGCCGTTCGTACAGTTCCCAGAACACCGGCGCGCGCCGGTCCAGGCCGACATCGAGGCCTTCGAACAACCCGACCATCAATGTCGGCGACAACTCGAGCCAGTCCACCTTTGTATCGCCGTCGACCAGCAGCCGCCCGCGGCCGCGGCGCTGGCCCAGCGCTTCGTACTCGAGCACCGCTTCGTGATCGCCCGGCGGCAACGCGACCGGCGGTAGGCTGGTCGGCTCGCCGAAGCCGTTGTAGTGAAAGTTCAGGCGTTCCGATTCCACATACAGCACCATGCCGCCGATGATGTCGCCCAGCGCCCAGAGCACGCCCTGATCGCCGGCGCGCTGGCTGAAGCGGGCGCGGATGCGGAAACTGCGATTGGCGATCATCGGTACCACGTCGCTGCGGTGCACGCTCTGAGCGCCGGGGAGGAAGCGCCGCGGCTGGTCCGAGCGCTCGCGCAGCCAAGCGGGGGTGTCGCTGAATTTCCCCGGCCGGCCCCGGTTGTCGAGCGGATAGACCAGGTATTTCCATGCCGCCTGATCGAAGGCCTCGACCAGCTCGTTCAGCTTGTCGGGGTATTGCGCCGCGAGGTCGGTGCTCTCCGAAAAATCCTCGCCCAGGTTGTGCAGGGTCCAATTGTTCATATCGATGGGTTCGTCGCGAATCTGCAGCGAGCGCGCCACCCAGTCGCTGCGGTAATACGCACGATTGGACCAGCACTCGTAGTACTGCTCGCTGCGCGGGGAGGGCGTATCCGCCAGCAGCAGCCCGGCGCAGCTCATACCGTCAAGTGCGCGCGCGGGTTTGCTATGGCTCGTTTCCAGCCGAGGGACGCCGGCGAGTTCGAGCAGAGTCGGCATCACATCGGTGACGTGCATGAACTGGCGGCGGACGCTGCCCGCGTCCTTGATGCGCGCCGGCCACGAGGCGATGAAGCTGACGCGCCGGCCGCCGGCGCCGGTGTAGGTCTTGAAAGAAGGGAAAGGCGTGTTCGAGACTTCGCCCCAGGCAGTCGGGTAGAGCGAGACGCTCTTCGGTCCGCCCAGTTGCGTGAGCATTTCGCGCTCGTGCGCCAGCGGCTGCGTGGGCAGGCCGGAATAGCGCCGGTTGTTCATGATCATGCCGTGCTCGCCGCCGGCATCGGTGCCGCCGTTGTCGGAGGAAAACAGGATGATGGTGTTGTCGAGCTCGCCAATCGACTCCAGAAAAGCGACCAGCTTGCCGACGTTCTGGTCGGCGTTGTCGAGCATGCCCGCGTAGGCTTCCATGTGGCGCGCGTACAGCGGCCGGTTGACCGGATCGGTGTCGTTCCACTTCGGCGCACGCGGGTCGGAGACCGGCAGTTTCGTTCCCGCCGGGATCAGGCCCATGTCGAGTTGGCGCTGGTGGCGTGCCGCGCGGGCCGCGGTCCACCCGGCGTCGTAGTGCCCCTGGTACTTCGCCATGTCCGAGGGCTTGGACTGCAGCGGCGAGTGCATCGCGTTGTTGGCGACATAGAGGAAAAACGGCTTGGCCGGATGGCTTTCGCGCAGCTCCTTCACAAAGCGTATGCCCTGCGCCATCCAGTCATCGCCCGAGTAGTAGTCGTGCGGGTACTCGTCGATCGGCAGCAGCTGGTTGTCGAGCATCAGGCGCGAGGGGAAGAAGTGGTGGGTCTCGCCGTCCATGAAGCCGTAGAAGGTGTCAAAGCCGCGCTGCGCCGGCCAGTTGTGCCTGGACCCGCCCGGGACGTTGTCCGCGGCCGGGGTGTTGTGCCACTTGCCGACCATGATGGTCGCGTAGCCCGCCGCGCGCAGGGTCTCGGGCAGGGTTGCCGCCTCCAGCGGAATCTCGCCGGAGTAGCCCGGATAGCCCGGGTGGTTGTTGGCCAGCCAGCCGGTGCCTACGGCGTGCGCATTGCAGCCAGTGAGGAGCGCCGCGCGCGCCGGCGAGCAGATCGGATGGGTCGTGTAGTGGGTCAGGCGCACCCCGCGCGCAGCCAGCGCATCGATGTGCGGCGTGTCGATTTCCGAGCCGTAGCAGCCGGGATCGGACCAGCCCATGTCGTCCATGTAGACGATGACGATGTTGGGCGCTCCGGCACGCGCCTCCTTGCGCACCGGCCACCAGGGCGTGGATTCCTCGCGCGTACGACCGATTGTGCCGCCGAACTCGCTGCTCTCTGCTGCCATGCGTTTGTCTCCTGGGTATTCGTGCTGCGCTGTTTCCTAGGGATAGAAAATTCAATCGCATGAGCCGAACTATCTCATCGTATCGCGTCCTCAGAATGCGCGTTTTTTGAACCACGCCGACGAAGGTGTTGTCGGGCGACTTGGGATTGACCGTGATGACGATGGACACCGAAGTCACGAGGCTGATCGGCGCCAAATCCTTCTGCGGGTTGTAACCGGACGCCGGGGTTGGCGATGGGCGCGATCAACTTGATCGGGCGATTCGGATACGGCTGTGCCGACGCAAAACTTGCGCCCAGCAAGGCAGTGAGCACGCCAACGATGGCAAATAGGCTGGCCAAGGCGTCCCTTTTAATGATCATTTAGTGCAGCGAGCAACGCGGCGCCGTTGTCGGCGGCACCGGTTTCGCTGGTGGTAACGACTACGCGCGATAACTTTCCGGTAAAGCGAAACGGTGACACGTAGTCCGGCGTGACCGGCACTCCCGAGTCATAGCCGCAGCACAATCCCTCGCCCGAGGTTTCGATCACCGCAGGGATCATGCGTGGAATCTCACCTTGGCCCACCTGCCGGTCGTTGTAAAAGAGGGCACCTTGCCCACGGTGCTCACCGGTGCGCGTGAAGACGAACGATAGGGAGACCTTGCCCACAGGCACGGTGTCCGATGCAACGATGCGGTATTCTTCAAGACCGAGATAGTTGTGGACATAGATCAGGCGACCGCCCTTGACATAGAGCGAATAGCCGGCAAACCAGCTGCCGTGGGCCAGTAGCACGCCTTCGGCACCTGTGTCGGGGACTTCGACCTCGGCGACGATCGCGTGCGAGCGATTCTTCAGGTTGACGGCGGTGTACTCGAACTGCGGCGCCATGCCCGGGTAGTAGACATGGCGGTTGCCCTGCGAGACGGTCGAGGGCTTGCGTTCGCCCATGCGCAACTGCATGCGCGAGTCCAGCGGCAGCACGTTGTATTTGCCGGCCTCAATCCACCAGCGCTCGATCAACTCCTTCAATTTTTCCGGGTGCGTCGCCGCCAGATCGTTGCTTTCCGAAAAATCCTCGGCGACGTGATACAGCTCCCATTTTTGCTGGTCGAGCATCTCTTCGGTCATGAAGTCGCCTTGCGGCTGCTCGACCACCGCTTTCCAGCCGTCGGCCCAAATCGCGCGCGAGCCGATCATCTCGTAGTACTGCACCTGTTTGGCTGTCGGCACCGCAGGGTCATTGAAGCTGTGGGCAAAGCTGGTGCCTTCGAGCGGTGTCTGCGCAATGCCGTTCAGCACCTGCGGTGCTTGCAGCCCGAGTGCCTCCAGCAACGTGGGTGTGATGTCCACTACATGGGCGTACTGGCCGCGCACTTCGCCGCGTGCCTTGATGCCCTTGGGCCAGTGGACAATCAACGGGTCGCTCATGCCGCCCTGATGCAGATAACGCTTCCAGCGCCGCAGTGGCGTGTTGCCGGCCCAGGCCCAGCCCCAGGCGTAGTTGGTGAACGACTTGATGCCGCCCCATTCGTCGAGGCGCTTCAGGTTGTCTTCAATACTGGGCTCGACGCGATTCGGAAACTGGCACTCGTTGAACGAGCCATGCTCCCCACCTTCGGCCGAGGCGCCGTTGTCGGACGCGAGCATGATGAGCGTGTTGTCGAGTTCGCCCATGCGTTCAAGGTGATCGATCACCCGGCCGATATGGTGGTCGGTCTGCGTCAGAAACGCGGCGTACACCTCCATCTGGCGGGCATACAGGCGCTTTGCGCTTTCTGAAAGGGAATCCCATGCCTTGACCTGGTCCGGGCGTCCGCAAAGCTTGGTGCCGGGCGGGACGATGCCCATTTTCAATTGGCGCGCAAACACTTCTTCGCGCCATTTGTCCCAGCCCATATCAAACTTGCCGCGATAGGTCTCGATCCATTCGCGCTCGACCTGATGCGGCGCGTGGCCAGCACCCAGGCAGTAGTACATGAAAAAAGGTTTGGATGGCGCCACGGTGCGCAGGTCGACCATGTATTCGATGGCGCGGTCCGCCAAATCAGCATTCAGGTGATAGCTCTCGTCGCCGGTGAAAGGCGGCGCAATGTAGTGGTTGTCGTGGATCAGCGTCGGCGACCACTGGCTGGTCTTGCCGCCGATGAAGCCGTAGAAGCGCTCGAACCCGCGCGACAGCGGCCAGCGCGCCTTGGAGGCGCCCGATGCATATTCACCGGCCAAGGTGAGATGCCACTTGCCGATGCCGAAGGTGGCATAACCTTGCGCCAGCAGCATCTCGGAGATAAAGCCGTTCTCCTTTGGCACCATGCCGTTGTAGCCGGGAAAGCCGGTGGCCATTTCCTGGATGATGCCGACGCCATTGGAGTGATGGTTGCGCCCGGTCATCAGGCAGGCGCGCGTTGGCGAACAGATCGCGGTGGTGTGGAAATCGCGATAGCGCACGCCACCCGCGGCAAGACGATCGAAGGTCGGCGTGCTAATGTCCGAGCCGTAGCAACCCAGCTGCGCGAAGCCGACATCGTCGAGCAGAAACACCAGCACGTTGGGTGCGCCATCGCGCGCCTTTTGAGGCATCGGCCAGGCAGCTTCCGAGGTGGCGGCGGTGCGACCGATCTTGCCGGTAAACGGCGTGCCTTCGGGATAGGTCTTCAAATCTTTCAAGAGAACTCCATCGGCGCCAGCGCGCGCCATTCGACTGAACTCGGAAGTAAACGGATACGGATAGATGCAAGAGGCGTAGAAAGGTGGCGATGGCACTTCGAGATCAAAACGCCAGACCGAGCCTCAGTGCCGCTTGCGCAACAGCGTACGAATAAGTGGCCAGAACAGTAGCAGCACCGACACGATCATCAGCGCCAGCGTCAGCGGTTGGGTGAGCAGCGGCAGGTAGCTGCCATCCGTCATCATCAGGCCCTGGCGCAGTCGCGATTCGGCGATCGGAGCCAAGATGAAGCCGATCACGAAGGGCCCCAGCGGCAAGCCGCCGCGCTCCATCAGAAAACCGATCACGCCGAAGCCCAGCATGATCCAGACGTCGAACATGCGGTTGCTGGACGCGAACACGCCGACTACGCAGAACACCATGATCAGCGGCAGCACGAACTGGCGCGGCACGTCAAGCACCCGGCGCAGGAAGGGGATCATCAGATACATCTGGCCGAACATCAACACGCTCGAAAGCAGGCAGGCGGCAAAGATGACATAGACGATGCTGGCGTGCTGCTCGAACAGCAGCGGCCCGGGCTGGATGCCGTGGATCATCAACGCGCCCATCAGGAACACGTCGATCACGCTGCCCGGAATGCCCATCGCCAGCAACGGGATCAACGCGCCACCGACGGTGGCGTTGTTGGCCGCCTCGGAGGCCACGATGCCGCTGGGCGAACCGTTGCCGAACTCTTCTGGCGTGCGCGAGACGTTCTTGGCCACGGTATAGGCCACCAGCGAGCCGACGCTGGCACCGATGCCGGGCAGGATGCCGATCCAGGTGCCGATGGCCGATGACCGCAGCAGGTTCCAGAATTGCGCCTTCCACTCCGACAGTTTCATCCACAGTCCGGACGACGAATACACCAGCGCCTGCGTCTTGCCATGCTGCTTGACCAGCTCAGCCATCACGGTGCCGACGCCGAACACACCCACCAGCACCGGCAGGATGTCGAAGCCTGACGTCAGCTGCCAAGCGCCCATCGTGAAGCGGGTGCCGCCGGTGTTGTCGTCCATGCCCGGAAAGGCCAGCAGAACGCCAATCATGCCGGCCAGCAGGCCCTTGGCCATGGACTTGCCGCTGACCGAGGAGATCAGCACCAGCGCGGCCAGCACCAGCGCGAAATAGTCAAAAGGCGTGAAGCGTACCGCAATGTCGGCCAGCGGCTTGGTCAGCAGCACCAGCGCGACCCACGCAAACATCGCACCGAAAAAGGATGCCGCCACACCGAGTCCGAGCGCGCGCCCGGCCTGACCCTTCTGCGCCATCGCATAACCGTCGAACACCGTTACCACGTTCGACGGCGTGCCCGGGATGCGCAGCAGCACTGACGACACGAGTCCACCGGTGATGGAGCCGGTGTACATGGACACTAACAGCGCCATCGCTTGCTCGGGCACCATCTTGAAGGTCAGCGGCAAGGTCAGCGCGATCAGCATTGCACCCGACAGGCCGGGTATGGCACCGACGATGATGCCCAGCGCGGTGCCCAGCACGCATAGAAACAAGGGCCAGGGCCCGAGCAGATAGAGGAAAGCGTCGATCAGGTCCATTTCAGCCTCAGGGTAGGTCGGCCACCAGCAGGTAACGGAACACGAAGTCCAGCCCCATGCCGAAAACGAGCGCCAGCGCAACGGCCCAGGGCAGATCTTGCCGCACCCGGTCGGACACCAGCAGGAAGCTCGCCAGCAGGTAGGCGATGGTTACATAGCCGTAGCGCACCGCTCCCGCATGCAGCGCCGCCGCATACACCAAGGTCAGGACGCTCACGCCAAGCAGCATGGCCCAGCGTTCGGGCATCGCCGGGTCAGCAGCGCCGACGGCAGCCGCCGTTGGCGATGCGCGCCAGCGCCCGATCAGGACCAGCAGGCTCAGAATGATGGTGACCACCGCCACACCCATCGGCACGGCCCCGGGGCCGATGGGCTCGAACACGCCGGGCTTGAGCTTCATGCCCTCGACCAGAAACAGCCCAGACAGCGCGATGGCGATCAACGCCAGGGTGGTTTCCGCCCTGGCTTCACTGGCGTCCATGCAGGAAGCCTACTTGTTGGCCACCAGCTGCTTGGCGATCGGCTCGACCGCCTTGTAGCTGTCGTCCAGGTGCTTCTTGAACGCATCACCCTTGAGGAATTCGGTGGTCGATGCGCGTTCGGCCTGCACTTTCCTCAGTGCCGGCGAGGCCATGGCCTTCTCCAGCGCATTGGCCATGCCGTCGATCGCCACCTTGGACGTGCCCTTGGGCGCGAACCAGTAATTGTTGATGCAGAACTCGTAGCCCAGGCCTAGCTCCTTGGTGGTCTTGACGTCGGGTTCGCTCGCTAGGCGCGCCGGGCCGGTATAACCGAGCGAGCGCATGCCGCCGGCCTTGAAGTTGCTGTATTCGGAGCTCGAGAGCATCGAGGTCTGGATCTGCGAGCCCTTGAGCGCCGCGTAGTTGTTAGCGCCGCCGCCGATCTGCACGAAGCGGAACTTGGCGCCAGTGGCCTGCTCCAGAAAGCCGCCACCCAAGTGGTTCAGCGCACCGATATTGACGCCGAACAAGATGGTGCTGGGCTTGGCCTTGGCCGCCTTGACCAGGTCATCGAGGGTTTTCCACGGCGCATCTTCGCGCACGATGTGGTGCAGGCAAAAGCCCCCGGTCATCGCCACCGACTCGAAGTCGCGGTAGGAGATGCCCTTGCCCGGATCGACCACTTCGCCCGACAACAGAGCCAGGTGCAGCACAAGGAAGTTGCTGCCGTCCGGGGACGCATTCTTGACCTGCATCGCACCAATCGAAAAATGGCCTTTCACGTTGACGATGGCCGTGGCCTGGGGCAGCAGCTTCTCGTCTTCGATCGTCTTTTGCAGCAGCCGCGCCATCATGTCGCTCGAGCCACCCGGCCCGAACGGCACCACCACCTTCAGCGGTTTGTCGGGCCAGGCCTGCGCCGCCGCGATTGCCGGAATGGCGCAAGCCAGCATCGTCATCAGGAACCGTTTCATCTCTGTCTCCTTTGAAGTATCAGTAAAGCAACCAGACGTCTGTGCACACCGGGATAACGCTGTGCCAGTTCGGCCAGCAAGGTCAGCGATAGGAAATTCAATCGCATGAGCCCAAGTATCTCACCGCATCGCGCCCTCAGAATACGTATTTACCCTCAGGCGGCAGGTTGCCTCGCCAAGAATTTTTGCCCCATTGGGCGCAAGCGGGGGCCGACCTGCCAAATAGCGCAGCCCAAAGGTAGTGCGCCGGAAAGCGCAGTTTGGCTGCTTGAGACGATCCATGGCGAATGGCGCGCAGGATGCGTTTGCGCACTAGCACGCGCGGACGGTGATGCATCGGCGGTGCGCCGTCAGCGCGGCACCACGAACCGGGCCAGCCGCAGCAGGTCTGGCGCCACCCCTAAGCCCGGGGTATCGGCCAAGATGACCCATCCGTCTTCAATCATGAACGGAAACACCTCCTCGCGCAAAGGGTTGGGGTTTGCATCGACTTCGGCATACCCCGTTTCGCTGCCCGAAGCAGCCAGAGCATGCATGGAAGCCGCCAACCCGACACCGCCGGCCAGCCAATGGGGGCAGTAGGCGGCGCCATGGTTCTTGGCTATGCGTGCGACTTCCATCCCGCCGCTGATGCCGCCCCATTTACCAACATCTGGTTGCACGAAGCGCAGATAGCCAGCCGTGATTGCCGTATCAAAAGCATCCAGACCGCGGAGGTTTTCGCCTGCAGCTAAGGGTATGGCGCTGGCACGGGCCAGCGCAAGCCAAGCTTGATGCGGTTCGTCAGCACCAATTGGTTCCTCGATCCAATGTGGGCGATAAGGCGCGAGTTCGGCAATGCGTTGCGCCGCTTCCTCTGCCGACCATGCTTGGTTGGCATCGCACATGATGGTGGCTTGTTCACCCACGGCTGCGCGCATGGAGGCTAAGTTGGCAACATCGCGCTGCGCACCGAACCCCACCTTGAGTTTGAAAGCGCGATAGCCTTCAGCCTGCTTGTTCAAGGCCACCTTGTCCACCTGCTCCGGACCAATGCCACTGGCATACACGCGCACCCGGTTGCCGCCCCCCAGATGGCGCCACAGCGGCTGGTTGGCACGACGTGCGGCTAGGTCCCACAAAGCCTGATCAACCGCTCCGGCAATCTGAGCAAAGGGGCCGGGCTCTCCACACTGAATCGCCATTTGCCTTGTCCGGTGCGCCAATAAATTTCTAACGGCCGCTGGATCATCGGTTCCGCACGCTTGCAGTAATGGCACAAATATGCTGTCAATCAGGCGCGCCCGATGTTCCGCACCAACCTGAGGGAAGTTGCAGAAGACCTCACCCCAGCCCCAAGCACCATCGCTGGCCGTGATGCGTAAAAACAAGGCGGGCCGGTTATTCATTGCACCAAAGGCATTGGCAACCGGATGCGCAATGGGTGCACGTAGAACCCAGCATTCCACCTTGTCGATTCGCGTGTTCATCGGAATAACTCCTGTTGCAGCTTCTGCTAGTATAGGTTTTCAATTTGCTAGAAAACACGACAATGAATCAAGTGGATCAGCTTGGCCTCCTTTTCATGAAATCAAGATGAGCACGATTGCCTTTATCGGTCTTGGCGCAATGGGTTCTCGCATGGCGCAAAACCTACTCGCTGCCGGCCACCAGCTAAACGTTTACAACCGCAGCCCCGACAAGACCAAGGCTTTCGTACAACCAGGGGTTCGTGTCTGTTCATCCCCGGCGCAAGCGATGGAACAGGCGGAACTTGCCATCGTCATGGTGGCAGACGACGAGGCAACGCGTGAGGTGATGATCGGCTCGGCCGGTTTGGTGAACACCGCTGCCGCAGGAACCCTCCTGATCGATTGCAGCACGATAACTCCCCCCATGGCGCGCGAAGTTTCCAGGGTAGCAGCAACCCATGGAGTTTGTTATCTCGACGCACCGGTATTGGGCAGCTTGGCACAGGCGCAAAACAGAGAGCTCGTGTTTCTGGTGGGTGGTGAAGCTGCCGACTTTGCGAAAGCGCAGCCTGTATTTGCCGCCATGGGGCGACTGGTACGCCACGTTGGCGTAGTTGGTGCCGGTGCAACCCTCAAGCTCATCAACAACATGTTGAGTGGCAGTGCCGGAGCCGCCCTTGCTGAAGCCGCTCGCCTGATCGAGGCCACCGGCATTGATCCTTCGGCTGCCGTCGAAATTCTGAGCGAAGGTGCTGCCGGCTCACGCCTGACGAAGACCAAATTACCCAAGATGCTGAATCGGGATTTTTCGCCCCAATTCCAACTTCAGCTGATGGATAAGGATCTTCGGTACTTTCTCGGCTTGGCCAAGGAGCTGCATCAGGCCACACCAATTGCCGAACTGGTGCGCAGTCACTACCAAGTCGCCTGCGACAACGATCTGGGACAGCAGGACTTCAGCGCGGTGTACCTCCGTCAAACCTGAGTCCCTCTCGCTCCAGTTTCTCCCCTCCTGAAGCCTTTCGCATCAAGCGCGTGGCACGCGCCACATCCGCCAGGCGCAGGCAGTGGCCAGCCAGAATCCGGTTGTTGGACGAGCCCGGTCCGTCAGCGCGGGATGTTCACTGCAAATATCTTTTTGGGGGGTGTTGAAGCTCCCGCCGGGGTAGGGCTGCGCCATTTGGTACCCCGCTTGTGCCCAATGGGGCAAAAATTCTTGGCGAGGCAACCTGCCGCCTGAAGGTAAATACGTATTCTGAGGGCACGATACGGTGAGATAGTTGACCTCATGCAGTTGAATTTCTATCCCTACAATCAGTAAAGGTAGTTCGAAAAATATAATCATGGAATACACAACACTGGGACGCACTGGTCTCAAAGTCAGCGTTGCTGGCCTGGGCTGTGGCGGTAGCAGTCGATTGGGGTTGACGGCAGGTCATGGCGAGGATTATTGCGTCGGCATCATCCGGCAAGCTGTTGAGCTGGGCGTCAACCTTATAGATACCGCTAAGGCCTATGGCACCGAACAGATTGTCGGTGCAGCGCTGAAGTCTATTGCGCGTGAATCGGTATTTGTTGCGACTAAACAGAAGGTAGCGGAAGGAAAAAATCTTATTTCCGCAACCGATGTCGTTGCAGGGCTGGATAATTCATTGAAGATACTGGGCACCGATTATGTTGATATTTTCTATCTGCATACGGTATTGCCGGATACCTATGACCATGCGGTTAATGAAATTCTGCCGGCGCTGCTTCGCGAGAAGGACAAAGGCAAATTTCGTTTTCTCGGGGTCACGGAAATGCCGCCTAAAGACGCTCGCCATGAAATGCTGCAGCGCGCGCTTAAAGACGATTGCTGGGACGTAATGATGTTTGCGTTTCATATGCTTAATCAAAACGCACGGCAGCAGGTGTTCCCGGAGACGCTGTCACGTAATGTCGGCACCATGATCATGTTTGCCGTCCGTAGCCTGTTCAGCACGCCCGGACGCCTGCAACAGGACCTTAAGGTGCTGGCGACCGAGGGCAAGGTGCCTGCCGGGCTCGCTGAAAAATCGCAGCCATTGGATTTTCTGCTCCATGATGGCGGAGCGCGGAGCGTCATCGAGGCTGCTTATCGCTATGCGAGATATGAGCCGGGTGCAGACGTCGTGTTATTCGGCACCAGCAATCCGGTGCATGTGGAATCCAATATCAAGGCAATTTTGGCGCCTCCGTTACCACTGGCTGATGTGCAAAAACTTGAGGAATTGTTTGGGAGTCTTGTGGGTGTTGGTCTGGATAAGCCCAACCTGAAGTCTTAACGCCATCGATGATTTGTTCCATGGTTATCGTTCGCCGGCATCAATGGGCGTTGCAGATTGTTTTATCTGATCAAAACCTCGCCCAGACCCCCGGGGTTCGACAGCTATCGACCATAAACACACCTGCATTTCAATGAACCTAGAAACCGCAGTTGACAGATCATGGCGGGGTTGATTCGCTCTCGCCGGTGAGGAGCAAAAAAGCCTGCCGCAGCATGTGCTCGTAGCGGGCCTTTTCCTGGCGGATCGAGTTCTCATCCCACTGCCACAGGCC
>Ga0209390_10001292_pt1 | contig 49357 bp, 37 predicted proteins | sample BON01_FD_187212 | JGI IMG/M metagenome (GOLD analysis project Ga0209390, IMG submission 187212) | Freshwater microbial communities from Lake Bonney liftoff mats and glacier meltwater in Antarctica - BON-01 (SPAdes) (version 2) | ecosystem: Environmental > Aquatic > Freshwater > Ice > Glacier...
CGCCGCCCGGCGCGCCCTTGAAGTGGGACCTAAGCGGGCCGGGTGGCTGGACCGAGCGCTGCTCTATGTGCTGGTGAGGAGGTGAGGAGGTGAGGAGGTGAGGAGGTGAGGAGGTGAGGAGGTGAGGGGTTGATGAGAAGGAACCACAGATGCGCTTCGCTTCACAGATGGACACAGATGGACACAGATGGACACAGATGGAGGAAAGGATGGCCTGGAACGGTAGTGGTGACGTCCACGTCGCCACCGCAGAGCGTTGGAGTGACGGCTTTAGCCGTTCGTTGGACACACACGAATTCTTCGTCCTCAAGGGCTAAAGCCCTCACTCCAATAAAGAAATCTGTGCCATCTGAGTCCATCTGTGTGAATCGGTGTGTTTTCCGATGGGTCGAGGAGAAGAAACCACAGATGCGCTTCGCTTCACAGATGGACACAGATGGACACAGATGGAGGAAAGGATGGCCTGGAACGGTAGTGGTGACGTCCACGTCGCCACCGCAGAGCGTTGGAGTGACGGCTTTAGCCGTTCGTTGGACACACACGAATTCTTCGTCCTCAAGGGCTAAAGCCCTCACTCCAATAAAGAAATCTGTGCCATCTGAGTCCATCTGTGTGAATCGGTGTGTTTTCCGATGGGTCGAGGAGAAGAAACCACAGATGCGCTTCGCTTCACAGATGGGCACAGATGGGGGAAAGGATGGCCTGGAAGAGTAGTGGTGACGTCCACGTCGCCACCGCAGAGCGTTGGAGTGACGGCTTTAGCCGTTCGTTGGACTGGCGCGGATGGCTTCGTCCTCAAAGGCTAAAGCCCTCACTCCAATAAAGAAATCTGTGCCATCTGAGTCCATCTGTGTGAATCGGTGTGTTTTCCGATGGGTCGAGGAGAAGAAACCACAGATGCGCTTCGCTTCACAGATGGGCACAGATGGGGGAAAGGATGGCCTGGAAGAGTAGTGGTGACGTCCACGTCGCCACCGCAGAGCGTTGGAGTGACGGCTTTAGCCGTTCGTTGGACTGGCGCGGATGGCTTCGTCCTCAAAGGCTAAAGCCCTCACTCCAATAAAGAAATCTGTGCCATCTGAGTCCATCCGTGTAAATCGGTGTCTTTTCGGATGGGGTCGAGGAGAAGAAACCACAGATGCGCTTCGCTTCACAGATGGGCACAGATGGGCACAGATGGGCACAGATGGGCACAGATGGGGGAGGAAAGTGGGGCGGACATTCCTGTCTGCCAGTTTTGCTTTAGGGGAGGAGGCAACGTGGGCGGAAAACAGGCAGACAGGAATGTCTGCCCCACATTGCGGGATCGATGAAACCAAATCCCCTCTCTCTTTCGCGATGTCTTTCGCAGTATGAAAATCGGCTTCGTCAGTGACTCGCTCAGTTCCACGGCCGGGGGCATCTTTGAGATCGAGCGCTCGCTCGCGCTCCAACTCCGCGACCTCGGAGCCAGGGTCACGGCCTGGGGCGTGAACGACCATCGCTGGGCCGACGATGAGGCGCAGTGGCAGGACATCGAGTGCCGCGTGCGGGACCGGATGGGACCCCGGATCTTCGGGTATGTTCCCGGCCTGGTGGGGGATCTCGTGCGCTCGGACAGCGATCTGCTCCATCTCCAGCATCTCTGGATGTATACCTCCATCGCCGTCCATCAGTGGCATCGCCGCACCGGGAAACCCTTTCTCGTCACGGCAAACGGCATGCTCGAGCCATGGACACTCTCGCGATCGCGTCTGAACAAACGCCTCGCCGCGCTCCTCTACGAAAACCGCATGCTCCATCGCGCGACCTGCCTGCAGGCGAACACGGAAAAGGAGGTCGCCGACTTTCGCGCTTACGGTCTGCGGAATCCGATCTGTCTCATTCCCAACGGAGTGAACTTGCCGGTGAGCGGTGGGCAGATGGCGGGAGGCAGTGGGCAGATGGCGGGAGGCGGTGGGCAGGTGGCGAATCAGAATTCATGGTTTCAGGATTTCCACATTTCAAATTCGCAGCAAAACGCGCCCCGCGTCCTGCTTTTCCTCGGCCGTCTCCATCCTAAAAAGGGACTCATCAACGCGCTGAAGGCCTGGAAAGAAGTCACGGGTCACGGGCCACGGGTCATGAGTGAGGGAGAGTGGCAGTTCGTCATCGCCGGCTGGGACCAGGGCGGGCATCTCGCTGAACTGAAACAGCTCTGCGGCGAACTGGGACTTTCCTACGCCGACTGCCCACCGCCTACCGCTCACCGCCAACCGCCCACCGCCAACAGCCAACCGCCCACCGCCAACAGCAAACCGCCAACCGTCCTCTTCACCGGCCCGGTCTTCGGGGAGGCGAAGGAGGCGCTGCTGCGGCAGGCCGATGCCTTTCTGCTGCCGAGCTTTAGCGAAGGGCTGCCCATGGCGGTGCTCGAGGCCTGGGCCTACGAACTCCCGGTGCTGATGACAGCCCACTGCAACCTGCCCGAAGGTTTCGCCTCCGGCGCCGCGATCCGGATCGGGACGGATGCAGCGAGTATTGCCGAAGGGATGCGGGAACTCTTCGCGAAGAGCGACGCGGATCGTCTCGCCATGGGCAACGCCGGACGCGCCCTCGTCGAGGAACGCTTCACCTGGCCGCGCGTCGCGGCGCAAATGAAGGAAGTGTATGAATGGATGCTGGGCGGGGGGGAGAAGCCGGGGAGTGTGGTTTAGTGCTTGGTGCTTGGTGCTTAGTGCTTAGTGCCTCCGAATCTGTGGTCATCCGTGCCAGCGAAGCGCATCTGCGGTTATCTGTGTTCTCTTTTTCAACACGGATGGACACAGATTTTCACAGATTTTCACAGATCTTACATTGGAAGTTGGCGGATCTTTGCATGACAAGGGGCAAACGGTCGCGACGTGGAGGTCCCTACGATTTCTCGTAGCGGAACATCTCAATGTTCCCCCGTCTTCGCTGAAGTTTCGCAGGGCAGGCAATCCGTGGTCATCCGTGTTGGAACGACATCGACGAGCATCTTCGGGTAGCCGCGTCGCGCTGGGGCAGCCTGCCGCCGCTCGACCGGTTCAGCGTCCGGCCATCCTGCGCGATCTTTTACAATTGAACGAAGCACGAAGCACGAAGCACGAAGAACGAAGAACGAAGAACGAAGCAGGCAGGCTCACCTGACCCCTGATTGACTTCGAAAATACCGCCCATTAGAGTAAGGCTACATGAATTATCGAATAAGGCTCGTGGAGACCGATGAGGGCTGGTCGGTTTCCTGTTCAGATCTGCCGGGGTGCCATTCTCAGGGCTCCACCCGTCAGGAAGCGCTCGAGGCAATCCGTGGAGCCATTTCTGATTGGCTGATGGTTGAGGCTGAGGAGTCCGGCATCAAGAGTGCAGAAACGCTCGAAATTGCCGTCTAATGCCAAAGCTTCCCGGAGTCAGTCAAAAGGACGCCGTTCGTGTTTTCGAGAAGTTGGGCTTTCGAGTTGCCCGTGAATCCGGGCATATTGTCATGAGCAACGGCGTTGTCCGACTGACGATTCCCCGACACAACCCAATCAATGCGATCACCATGGGTGCCATCGCCAGAGACGCAGGCCTTACCCCGGAGGAATTCCGCCGACTGCTCTGATCCCCCGCCAGAGCTCTCTGCTTAGCCCGGATTTCTGCTCATTTCGTTGTTCTTTGTGCGGCCATTCTCGTTTTCCCTCTGTGGTCATCCGTGCCAGCGAAGCGCATCTGTGGCCGTCTGTGTTGAGATCGTGAGCGTTCCGCCTCTCCTTGCGCCATCAATTCCTAAAGTAGAACGGGTCTCCAGGCCCGTTCATCGTTGACCGGGCTATCGCGGAAACGGGCCGGGAGACCCGTTCTACTTTCAAGACATTCCGCGATCCGGTGGCGATAGGGACGTCCGGGCTACGAGCGACTCGTTTCCGATCGCGCTCATTCGCGGAAGCGAAGCGAATTCGCGGCCATTCGCGTTTTCCCTCTGTGGCCATCCGTGCCAGCGAAGCGCATCCGTGGCCATCTGTGTTCTCTTTTCCAACACGGATGGACACAGATGGACACAGATCTTCACAGATCTTCACAGATCTTCACAGATCTTACATTGGAAGCTCGCTGTTCTTCGGATGACCAAAGACTAATAGTGGCGACGTGGAGGTCCCTACGATTCCCCGTAGCGGAACATGCCAATGTTCCCCGTTGCGCGTCCAATGAAGAGGGAACTTTAGCAAGTTCCGCTACAAAGCCCGAAACCCAATGAACAACGCACGACGCACCGGGAACAACGCACGGCGGCTGCGCCGCCTCGTCTTCCTCGTTCCATTCGCTTTGTTCGCGGCCTGGGTGATGTGGTGGCCGTGGCCGGGACCGGAGAACCGCGCCTGCCCCTGGGTGCCCGATGCCATCGTCGTACTGGGCGGAGGCGACCTCGTACGGGTGCGGGTGGCCTCGCGCCTCGCTCTCGCTTTTCCCGGGGCTCCCCTCATCATCACGGGAGATGGCGGATACCTTTTCGAGAACCTGCTCACCTATCCGATCGACAAGTCCCGAATTCTCATTGAACCGGCGGCGGAATCGACCCGGGAAAACGCGAGCCTGAGCGCTCCTATTCTGCGTGAGCTAAAAGCTCGTCGGGTCGTGCTCGTAACCAGCTGGTTTCACGTACCGCGGGCCGAGGCCGTCTTTCGAAACCAATACCCGGACTTGGATTTCGTGGTCAACTTCGAGCCCGCAGTCTATCCTCTCCCCCCATGGGATCGCATGACCCAACGTCGCGAAAAACTGGCGGCGATGTGGTATCTGGTGCGCTATGGCGTGAATTCGTTCTTAGTTATTAGTTCTTAGTTCTTAGTTCCGAAAACTTGAAACTTGAAACTTGAAACTTGAAACCTGAAACTTAAAACCTCCCCATGTCCCCCGCCCTTATCACCCCTCTCATTCTGACCTGGAACGAAGAGGCCAATCTGCGCCGTTGTCTGGAGCGGCTCCCGTGGGCGCAACGAATCGTGGTGATGGACAGCGGCAGCACGGATGACACGCTCGCGATCTGCTCGGAATTCCCGAACGTGGCGGTCATCTACCGGGCTTTTGACTCATTTGCAGGGCAATGCAACGCTGGTCTTAACCTGATCGACTCTGAATGGGTGCTGTCACTGGACGCCGATTATCTAATTCCTTCGGAGTTCACGCAAATCGCCACTACCCTCGCGAATAATATAAGCGGGTTCCGCTTTCCGTTTCGCTACTGCGTTAACGGGCAAGCACTTCGCTCCTGCCTTTATCCACCCCGAACGGTTCTCTACCGTAAGGAAAACGCCCGCTACGTAAACGACGGCCACGGACACCGCGTGCAGATCGACGGTGAGATTTGTGATGTGGCATCCGTGATCGCTCACGACGACCGCAAACCGCTCTCCCGCTGGTTTGATTCTCAACTAAAATACGCCCGACTCGAAGCGGAAAAGCTGGAGTCCGAGCCCCATCCCGCCGGACTCCCTGACCGCTTGAGGAAAATGATTTGGCCCGCTGCTCCCGCCGCCTTTCTCTACACCCTCTTCGTCAAAGGCGTCATCCTCGACGGCTGGCCGGGCTGGTTTTATGTGCTGCAGAGGACGTATGCGGAACTGGTGCTCTCGCTCGTTTTGCTCGAAAAGCGTTTGTTTCGGGATTAGTTCTTATTACTTAGTGCTTAGTTCCTGCCCCTTCTTCGCGGAAGCTTCGCCTGGCAGGCCATCTGTGTAAATCTGTGAAGCGAAGCGCATCTGTGAAGCGAAGCGCATCTGTGTTCTCTCTTTTCAACACAGATGGGCGCAGATTTTCACAGATTTTCACAGATCTTACATTGGAAGCTCATGGATCTTCGTGCGACCAAAGGCTAACGGTGGCGACGTGGACGTCCCCACTGCCATTCCCGCCCGCTCCCCGTAGCGGAACATGCCAATGTTCCCCCGTCGTCGCGGAAGCTTCGAAGGCCGGGCCGCTCCGCATCCGACGAGAGGGAACTTTTGCAAGTTCTACGGGGGATTTTGCTGCATCACGGCGCCGGAACGATGCGATGGATCGCGCCGCGCCAGTCGAGGACGAGCACTTCGCCCTTTTCATCGGGGAAAAAGCCGGTCGGCTGGGTCGTCGGATTCGCGACGTCAGCGGGCTTGTCGATGAGGTGATTCACGACGGTCTTGCCGGCGGCGTCATACGCAAGTGCCCAGAGGTTGCCGAAGCGCCAGTCGCCGTAGACAAAGTGCCCCCGGAGAGCCGGGATCGCCGAGCCTCGATAGACAAATCCGCCGGTGATGCTGAGTCCGTCGGCGCGATTGTATTCGTGGATGGGATCAATGAAGACGGCGTCCTTGGGCGGGTCGGCTTTTTGTCCGAGCGCGGCCATGAGCGGTTCCCGGCCGGGGAAATCGTGGGCCGCCTCGCGGTAGTTCCAGCCGTAGTTGCCGCCTTTTTCCACCAGATTGATCTCTTCGTAGAGGTCCTGCCCGACATCGGCGAGGTAGAAAAGTCCGGTCTCGGGATCGATCGCCGCTCCCCACGGATTGCGGAAGCCGTAGGCCCAGATCTCGGGTGCCGCGCTCGGCGTCTGCACGAAGGGATTGTCTGCCGGGATCCCGTAGGGGAGCGAGGCGGTGCGGCCATCGACATCGAGGCGCAGGACCTTGCCGCTCCAGCTCGTGAGCTTTTGCGAGAGCATGTGGACGCCGTTTTTCATGCCGCCGTCGCCGACGCAGAGGTAGAGCATGCCGTCCTTGGGCCCGAAGAAGATATTGCCCGAGTTGTGATTCCACTCCGGCTGCTGGACTTCGAGGAGGACCCGCTCGCTTGCCGGGTCAGCCGCATTGGGATCGCTTTTCGAGACGGTGTACTCGGCGAGGACGAGCCGCTTCGGTCCCTGGCGGGAAAAAGTGAGGTAGAAACGACCGTTTTCCTTGTAGTCGGGGTGAAAGGCGAGCCCGAGGAGCCCCTCTTCGAAGTCTTTCTCAACCCCGATACTTTTTGTCATGTCGAGGAAGAGGGCCGCCTCGGTCCCGGCCTCGTCGGCGGGGAGGATGCGGATTTTGCCGGTCTGCTCGACGAGAAAACGGCGTCCGGTCCCGTCGTTCGGGATCTGGAGGCAGACCGGTTTTTCGACCGTGATGCCTTTGTAGACGGGCTCGAGTTTGATCTTCGGGGCCTCGGCGGCAGAGGTGGCAGAGCCGGCAGCGGAGGCCAACGCGGCGAGGATAATCAGTACGGGGGTGAGGGCGGTTCGCTTCATATCTGCGAGGGTAGATAAATTTCTCCGCAAAGGCAACCCCCGTCATCGTCGTGAAAAGGCCATGGATCGCTCCGATTTCGGTTCTGCGCAGGCCCGCCTTGTCGCATCGTGAAATCGGGGATAGGATCGATCACTTTCCCCATGCGACTCCCCACCCGGCAGGATTTGGTTCGATACTCCCGTGACCGCAGCGTTCTCCTGCGATCATCCCTGACTCTGGTGGTGATCTCCACGGCGCTGGCGTTCCTGGTGTCCCTGATCGCCCCGGCGGGGGGCGCCCGACTCTACGAGATGGTGGCGGCAGGGCCGGCGCCCGAGGGAAAGAGCGAGCTCATTTCCCTGATCCGCTTCGGTCTGCCGCTCGAGTCGGGGTCGCGCTCGGGCACTTGTGCCCAACTACTCGACGAGGGGGACGAAAATCCGTTTGCCGGCTCGATCGAGGCGGCTCTCGCAAAAAATCCCGACGAACTCATCGAGACCTGGTGGAAGGGCTTGAGCAACGGGAACGAGACCGAGTCCATCGCACGACTCGAAGCGGCGGAGGAGACCGCCCGCTACCGGAATGAATTTCTCGGCGATCTGAAGCTGCGCGCGGGAGACGACGAAGGCTCTCTCCGCCACTATCTCGCCGAGGCGGCGCTGTTCGCCGATGCTTCCTATGCCCGGCGCAGCGCCCTCTTCCTCGCCCGGTTCAGGGAGGACAGGGCTCTCACCCGCGAACTGCTCGGCGATCCCGCGATGCGCAGCGCCTTTGCGCCTTCGGACCTGATCCCCTATCAGGCCTACGCAAAAAGGTATGCCGGACTCGCCCGCTCCGTCGTCGCAACGGAGTGGCGGATGCTCGGCACGGTCTATGTCCTCCCGGCGCTCTTCACGGCGGCGATCTGGTTTTTCATCCTGCTCACCTTCCGCGACCGCTCGACAAAAAATGTCGTCAGGGCGCTCGTCGCCTTTGCCCTCGGGATCGTCAGCGCGGGGCTGACGCTCTACGCGGTCGCGCTGCAGCAGCATGTCCTCGGTCAGGAATTTCATCCGGAGGATCCCGCTCTGGCTCAGTTCGTCTTTTTCCTCTCGGGCGTAGCGTTGCGGGAAGAAGTGCTGAAGCTGCTCTGCTTCCTCCCTCTCGCGTTCCTGATCCGCAAAAAAGGCAGCCCGATCGAGGCGCTCGTCCTCGCGGGCATGGTGGGGCTGGGCTTCGCGTTTCAGGAGAATCTCATCTACTTCCAATCGGGCTCGGGCACCTTCACGGCGTGGCTGCGCCTGCTCACGGCAAATGCCCTGCATTTCTCACTGACGGGCGTGGCGGGGTTCTATCTCTGGCAGATGCTGCACCGGCGCTTCCGCGGGTGGGAGGAATTCCTCGTCAGCTTTCTTGCAGTCGTTTTTGCCCATGCGCTCTACAATGCGCTCCTCGCGATGCCGGCGATGCGTGAGTATGCGCCCCTGAGCCCGATTCTGATCGCGGTGATCGCCTATTATTACTTCGACCCGGTCCGGCATCACATGGAGATGGCGGGGCAGCACCGGCAGCTCTCACCGCTCGGGATTTTTATCATGGGTTCGGTCGTGCTGACCTGCACGATCCTCGTGAGCTCGGCGATGGTGGAGCCTTTCCGCTTTGCCCTGGGCGCCTTCGCCTCGAGCGTGGCCGCGATGGTGCCGCTAGCTTTTGCTTTTATCAGCCGTTTCCGCGACTTGTAGATCGCCCCATTTCTGGAGCGCGTAGGCCTCGCGCGAGGTCAGACGGATGAAATCGTTGTGATCGCCGGCCGCAAATCGCCCGAAGAGTCCCAACTGGCTGCGATGGCACTCGAGCGAGCGGCGGCGGGACTCCTGATACGGCGCGTTGTCGACGCGGAGAAAGGCGGGATCGTCCCAGTTCACGAGATCGGGCAGCGGATGCCCGATCTGCCGGGCGAGGAAGGTCATCCAGGTCGGGGACGCCGCGCCGAGGGAGTCGATGACCTGCTTCACCGCCCCGAAGACGAGAAGGTGCGCGGGATGCCAGTACTCGCCGCTGCTGCCGTGGGAAAGGACGAGATCGGCTCCCTCGATGTACAAGCCGATCTGGCCGGCGAGCGCCTCGATCGAGACATCGGGGGCATAGACTTTGAAGCCTTTTGCAACGGGGTCGACGTGCCCGAGGAAGACGAGTTCGTCGATGCCGAGTTCATCGCAGGCCTTCTGCATCTCGACGGATCGGATCTGCCCGAGTTCTTCCCGGGAAAATCCCTCGCACGGCCCCCCTTCTCCGCGTGTTAGGCAGAGCACGGTGACGTGGCAGCCGAGGTGCTTCAGCTCGCAGATCAGTCCCGAGCAGAAGACTTCGTCATCCGGATGGGCGACCACGACGACGGCGTGCTGGAGGTCGGTGAAACTGTCCAGTTGCAGCGGCTTTTCGTGATCGTCGAAAGAGCGGAAACCACGGATCAGGTCACGAGTCCGCTTGCGATAGAAAATGGGATCGGTGATCCGCTGGCAAATTTTCTGTACTAATTTGATGAACATGCCGCATCCCCGGAGCCGGAAAACTCTAGCACGACTTTCCGCAGTTGATCGATAAACTTTCCGGGGCCGAACTGCTCCATCCGCGCGGGGAGCAATTCGCGGAAATAGCGAGTCCGCTCCGGATCGGCGAGCAGCGCGAGGATCTTCGCGACCGCTTCGTCGTCATCTCCGAACTGTAGCTCTGGAAAAGAGACGATCTCCCCCGCCCCGCCGGTATCGGGGACGAGAGGGACACAGCCCATCGAGGCCATCTCGGCCACGGCGATGCCGAAGGCCTCGATGCGGCAGGCGTGGATGGCGTAGGTCTGACTGGCGAGGAGACTCTGCTTGGCCTCAAGATCGAGGAATCCGGTCGGGGTGATCCAGTCGCGGTGCGGGGCAATCGAGGTCGCGAGGGCTCGGCTGTAGTCCGAGTCATCGAGGTTGCCGATGAGCTGGAGAGTCACGGGGCAACCACTCTCGCGCACGCGACCGAGGATGCGGATGATGCGCTCGAGTTCCTTCTCCGGCACGACCCGCCCGAGGCAGACGAAGCCGAGCGGGTCGCGCGCGATGCCTGCGGGCGCCCGCGGGAGGATCACCGGCGGGTAGATGACTTCGGCACCGCTCAGCCCGAAGTGGGTCTCGAGCTGTCCGGCAGACCAGGCGGAGTTCGCGAGGACGAGATCGCCCCATTCACGCAAAGGCGGCTTTTTCACTTCGATGAATGATCCCGCCGCGAGGTAAAATTTTCTCAGGAGACTCTCGCGATGCTGGAATTTTTCCGTCCCGTGAATGTAGAGCCGCTTCCGCATTTCTTCGCTGAAGCTGAAGTCGCCGATGAGATGCATCGCGCGCCGTCCGAAATAGATCGGATTGTAAGCACTGAGACAGAGATCGTAGTCCCCGGCGATACCATGGCAGTAGCGTTCGAAGTAGCGCCCCTGGAGATGCGAGAACCGCAGGGGACTGTCGACCGTGGGCAGCGCGGGTGCCTTGAGCAGCCGGATGCGGTCCGGCTTCACCGCGGCTCCGTAGGCTCGATTGAGACCGTCCCAGTCGACTGTCGCGGCGGTGACAAAGGTGATCTCGTAGTCATCCTGCAGCGCCTCGAGCGTCCACATCGCGGTTGCTTCGGATCCGCCCCGTGCCATCCAGGGATGCGCTACCAGCAGGGAGAGATGCTTCATCGGCGGGCCGCAGCGGGTGCCTTGGCTGGTCGCGCGGGGGCGGCTTCGCGCTTTGTCGGTTCCCAGACACTGTTGCCGACCCCTTTCGCAAAGGCGACAAACCCAAGGAAGAGCGCCGCGTTCATCGTGTAGAAATAGCGGATAAAACGGAAGAGTTTCACGTGACGACCATTCTCGCGCCGGCTCATCCTTTTATCAATCCATGCGACGAAAAATGTCCCTGACAGACCAATAAGAGGCAGGAGGTAAAGCGGCGAAAAGAAGGCGAGAATCGCAGCGGAGACGATCATCCCGATGAGGAGAAAGGGCCCGCACCAGCGCAGTCCCTTGTGCGACCAGAAGGCGAAGAAGGTCGCGAAGTTGCTGTTCCACGGCTGAATGAAGCTCCAGAAGCGCCGGAAGTTCTGAAAGTTCCCCGTGGCGATGCGGCGCTTGCGGCGGAACTCTTCGCTGATCTCAGTCGAGACGGCCTCGTAACAGACCGCGTCGAGATCGACGATGGCGGTGCTCCCTTTTTCGAGGCACTGGAAGGTGAGATAAAAATCATCGACGATGTGGTGAACCGGCACCGGGGCAAAGAGCGACGCCCGCATCGCGTAGCAGGCCCCGAAGGCTCCGATGACATTTCCCCAGAGGACGCCCTCGCGGTATTTCACGAGATTCTCCTGACCGATGTAGGCCTCCTCCTCGTCGCCGATCCCGGCGTGCTCGCGCACCTTGTCCTTCACCGCCGCCCCGACGAGACCGACATCGGGCCGCTTGAAATGCCCCGCAAGGCGACGCAGGAGCGGGGGCGTCCAGACGACATTGGCATCGCAGAGAACATAGATCGCGGAGGCGGGATCGGTGAAATGCTCTGCCGCATCGGTCGCAAGCTGATTGATGATGCGGATCTTGCCGTTGCGACCGCCGAAGACGGTGAGGTGGAGATGCGGATGCCGCTCACGGAATCGATTCACGATGGCATCGCTGCGGTCGGTCGACCCGTCAGAGCCGATGAAGACTTTCACCTTTTCCGCCGGATACTCCGACGCGAGGATGGACGTGAGGGTGGCCTCGAGGACCGCCTCTTCGTTGTAGACGGCCATCAGCACGGCGACCTCGGGCAGGTCGGCGGCGTGCTCGAAGCGCTCGGGCGGCAGCGTTTTCCCGCGGGCGAGAAACCCCAGAAGCAGGGGATAAAGAGCGTAGGTATGCCCGATGAGAACGAGACATCCCCAGAACACGACCGAGAGGAAGACGAAAAAGAGAAGCGTCATTTCCCGTGGACTCCCCTGCCCGGAGGCGATTCGAATTCGTAGCGACTGTTGACGAGGTGATGCCCCCCGCCGCGCCCCACATCCCCGACGGGTGCGCGATTTTGAAAGAGCGGGGCATCGTCGAGGGCCGCGGCGGTCTCTTCGTCGAGGATGATCTGCGTCGCCGACTGCCCGAGCGCCTCGCGATACCGGAGGTAGAAGGCACGATTGTAGAAGAACTGCGGCAGCGCCATCATGAAGCCAAAGAGCACCCCGGTGAAGCGCTCGTCAAACGGGTTCCGCGTGATGCTCTCGCTCATCGTCGCCCACATCGAAATGAAGGGCAGGAAAATGAGAAACGAGTCCCACGCCCGCGGCCCCATCACGGTGCGGGAGTTCAGCCGCGCCGCGTGGAGGCTGAGCCCCATCGGGAGGAAGAACGAGAGCAGGACGATACCAATCCCGATGAAGCCGGTCGAGAAGAGCGTGTAGGTCCAGATGCTGTGCCCGGCGCTGAAGATCTCGTCGGGGAACTGATGCCGGTCCTCGGGATAAACGAGGAAGAGTTCGGGGTAGTAGTCCTCGTCCCAGTAGTAGGCGGCCCCGAGACCGCGTCCGTAGAGAAAGCTGTGCGGTTCCTTCGCGAGGATGTCCCACATCGATTTCGCCTCGGCTTTGCGCATCAGTGAGGAGAGATCCTCTGTCGTCGCGCCGCCTTCGCCGCGGTTGTCGAAGATGCGCTGATACCAGCGGTCGGCGAGGTTGGGCTGGGCCAGCGCGACCCCGAAGATGACGAAGATCATCGCCGCGCCCATCGCGACGAGCGGCCCGATTTTGCGGAAGGGAAAACGCAGGTCATACATCCTCCATAGCATCGCGAGGGCCAGACAAAAGCCGCCCGTGAGGAACGAGACGATGATGGGCAGAGCGAGGCTGCGCGTGATCGAGATCGCGGCGACCGCGAGCGGAACGCCGAAGATGATCATACTCCACCAGGTGAACTTGTGACGGAGGAGGAAAGCGCAGCCGACCCAGGCGAAGAGGAATCCCATCGCGGGGCTGAGAATTTCCATGCGAATCTCCGAGAGCGGGATGTCGCTCGCGAGAGCGCCGAAAGCGAAACGCCAGATCACATTCGTGAGCGCGGCGAAGAGGAACCAGCGCACCGCCTCACCCGGTCGCATCCCCGTGGCCGCGACGATGAGCGTGGTATTGATCCCGAATCCGACGAGGAGCAGCGGGATCGCGAGACGCAGGATACGGCCCGGCTCATTTCCCCAGAGGAAGGCCACCGCGAGACTCATCGCGACATAACCCCACCAGAGCAGGACGACATAGACCCCCGGCCGCACGAGGAGATGCCTAAGCCCGAGAATCGTCGCGAGCCCACCGGAGGCCAAAGCAATACCGAGGAAGGCGTATTGAAAAAGCGATCCCCCCGTCGCGACCGCGCCGAACTCGAGATCGGGCGATTTGTAGTCGAAGACGAAAGAGAAAAGAAAAAACACAAAGAGCCAGCGGAACCCCTTCAGCATCGGCGCCGCGGGCGCATCGATCTCCGCCTGATCGTTGGCAATAACCTGTCGGACCCAATTCAAAATACTTAACACCTGAAACTTGAAACCTAAAACCTTAACAAGCCCCTTCCCGTTTGATGAATGTCAGGAACATGATCTGGAAATCGAGGAGCACGTTCCAGTTCTCGATGTAATGGAGGTCAAAGCGGATCCGCTCGGAGAGATCGGTGTCGCCGCGCAGTCCGTTGACCTGGGCCCAACCGGTGATGCCGGGCTTGATGTGGTGACGGGCGTTGTAGTGCGGGATCTCCTCTTTGAACTGCTCGATCAATTCGGGCCGTTCGGGGCGCGGACCGACGAGGCTCATGTCGCCCTTGAGCACGTTCCAGAATTGCGGGATTTCGTCGATGTTCCAGCGACGCATGAAGGCACCGACCTTGAGGCAGCGCGGATCATCCTTTACGGTCCAGCCGACGCCCTTGGTCTCGGCATCGAGTTTCATGGAGCGCAGTTTTACCATATCAAAGGTGGATCCGCTCGCCCCGAGACGACGCTGACGGTAAAAGATCGGACCGGGACTTTCGCGGTAGATTAGCACTCCGAAGACCGCGATGACCGGCGCGGCGAGGCACAGACCGACGATGCCGCCGACGAGATCGACGAAACGTTTCATGTAGCGGTTCACCGTATTGTGCAGTGGCAGCCGCGAGATCCCGAGGATGGGGATGCCGCCGACGGACTCGAGGTGGAGGCCGCTGAGGAGAACCTGGAAGCAGGTCGGGACGAGCTTGAACTCGACCATGGACTTTTCGCAGACGGCGGCGATGTGCATCAGCGTTCCTGTTTTCAACGCATCGTCCGCCACGATGACCATCTGGCAGACGCGGAGTTGCAGGAGCGCCTCGAGCGATTCGTAGGACCCCATCACCGGCATGTGGGCGGGGACAGGCTCCTGGAACTCGCCCTCGGGCGGACAGATGACCCCGACGATGTCAAAAGGACGATCCGGCGCTTCAGTGAAGGTCTTGACCGCCCGCGAGAAATCTTTGCTCCAGCCCACCACGAGTGCACGCTGGCGGAGACTCCCGGCATTTTCCTCACGGCTGATGACGCGCCAGAGTATCCCCCTCCAGATCGGCAGCAGCGTCAGGGTCGTGAGAAGCCCGATGCCGCAGAAGACCCGCGAGATCTCGGGATCAAATTTCAGCATCAATGTCAGGGTGATGTAAGAGAGAATCCAGACGAGCGACGACTTGAAGATGATGCGCAGCGTGTTGGTGTAGGAAAGGAGATGCTCCCGCGTGTAAAAGCGGAAGTTCAGGAGCGCGACCATCATCAGGACGACGCCGAGGATGATGTGCCCCATATAATCGATCGCGCGGAAGTCATCCTCCGCCGGAACCCCGAAGCCGGCAATGGGCGTCTCGAAGCGTATCCACTGCGCGACGAGGAGCGCACAGGTGACGGCGAGCATGTCGGCCACAAAAGCACCGGCGACGAGACGATGGTATCGTGCTCGCGATGTCTCGGCCGTTTGCAGGAGGGGGCGCCGGGTGGCGTCTTTGCTTCTCTGACTCGCGCTGCTCATGATGGAAAATGGGATTCCGGGGAAATGTCACGACTCGTCCGTGACCCTGATCAACCGGTAGTTCCGGCCGGGCTGTATCCGGGAGCACCGACGGAAGGCAGGGCTCTCGTCGTCCCCTCGACATAGGCGGCCTGCGCGCTGTTGGTTCCCTTTATACCGTTGAGGACCGTGCCGACGAGAGGGGCACGCATCCGCTGCAGTTCCCGCATCGCCCGCCGGGCGGAGTCCGCATTCGTCTCTCCCGCATTCACCACCAGGACGACGGCATCGGCGTGGCGGGAGTAGGTGAGACCATCGCTCACGACATTGATCGGACTCGTGTCAATGATGACGCAGTCGAAGGAAGCATAGGACTCGTGCAGCATCCGGGCGAAGATCTCGCTGTTCATCGGCTCGCCCGTATTCGAAGTGAAACGTCCGCAAGAGAGCAGATAGAGGTTTTTGAAAACGGTCTCCTGGCACATGTTCTGACCGGTGATGGCGCCTTCGGCCGGTGCCCCGCGAAGCGGATCCACGAAGATCCCGGCCATGCGCGGCTTGCAGAAATCGGCATCGATGAGCAGCGTGCGATAGCCCATATTCGCCTGGAGCACCGCCAGATTGGCAGCGCAGAAGCTCTTGCCCTCGCCAGGCGACGGGCTCGTGATCATGACACTGCGCGGCGCGTGGGCCGAGAGAGAGGTGCGCAGCGAACGAATACTCTCGCTCACGAGCGAACCCGGATCCCTCGTCACGAAAAGGGAGTCCTCGAGATCCCGGTTGCGGTCAAAAGCACGCGGGATCTCCGCGAGGACCGCGAGCCCGAGGGTCGACTCGACCTGCTTGCGCGTGTTCAGGGTGCGGTCCAACAAACCTAACACGATGACAAAGGCAAGGCCGAACATGGTCCCCAGGACACCCGCCGCCGCTACCGTGATCGTCTTTCTCGGCGAGACCGGCTTGGCGGGAATGAGCGGCTCGGAGAATGTCCGCACGACCGTCTCGTCCACTCCGTTCGTCACTTCGGTGTCATTGATACGGTCGAGGAGTCGCTCGTAAGTCGTCGATGCCGCCTCCACGGCGCGCTGCAGGGTGCGGAATTCCTTCATCACCCCGTCGACCTCGATGAGCTTCAGCTTCTGCTCCTGTACCGTCTCCTGAAGTTTTTTCTCGTGTTCGATGGCGCGGTAGTAGCCTGTCTCGATCGATTCCCCTATCCCCCGGGCGACGAGCATGACCTGCTCTTCAAGACCGGCAAGATCGCCCTCGTAGGACTGGTAGGTCGGGTGGGTCGGCTCGAACTGCGCCTTGATGCGGACGAACTCGGCACGCTTCTGGTTGCGGGCGAGGAGGATTTTCTGAATGTGATCCTGTCCGCCGTGCGAGCCGATCTCGAGGACACGCTCAATCTCTTCTTTGGGGATGCTCTGGTATTCCTCGAACTCGGCCTGCTTCAGCAGCACCTCATTGCTCGCGGTGCTGAGGAGTTTGTCGAGATCCTCCAACTTCGTGTTGGTGATGTCGTTTTTCTCGTTGAGCGCGATATCGGCGTGCTCACGGCGGAACTCCTGCAACTTTTCCTCCGCAGCATTGACTCGCCCGAGCTGCTGCATGGCCTCCTCCTCGAGAGTGCCGCGCGATTTATCGGCCAAGGCCTGGTTCTGCTCGCGGATGAGCGCCTGGAACTCTTCGATAAAAGCCGCCGTCATGTCACGGGCACGCTCGGGAGAGCGGTCCTTCACCGAGACATCGATGAGCCGGGTGCCGCGGCGCAACTCGGCCTCGACCTTCCTGCTGACGACCTCGACGATCTCGGCATCGGAATACCCTCCGGCCTTTGCGGATAGAAAAGTGGGATCTTCGCGGAGCTTGAGTCGATCAACGACGCGCAGGATAACGGTGCCGTTGCGAATCCCGTCGGCCATCGACTTCAAGGCATCGAGCGTTTCCCAGCTCGTCTGGCGCACGCCTTTGATGCCCTCGAAGACCGCTCCCTCGTTTTTCGGATCGATATAAATAACCGCAGAGGACTGATAAATTTTCGTCGCGGTGAGCACGTAGAGGATCGCCAGGCCGATGAAGACGCCGGCTACCAGCATCGCCAGCCAGAGCCGCTTCCAGACGACCGAGGCCAATCGTCCCAGATCCAGGGTCGGAAAACCCGGGAACAACGCCTCGGAAGATGCCGGCTGGGAAGGTCCTGCTCCAAATTGATTCATTTCAAGGATGTGCAACAACGAAAAAGAGTCGGGTCCGTCAAACTGATTATATTAACCATTATTTCAATAACATTATGGCACATTCACCTTTATTTCAAGGATTTTACTGAAATTTTAATAATTTCCATATTAAAGAAAGCTTGATCGTGTTATCCGGCCGAAAGTTCAATTTCCTTCCGATACCCTGACCGAGAGTTTGCAAGGGCGGAGAGTGAGGGTAAACTGGCGAGTCTCTTCCCGGGTCGGCGAGACCTGTGCCCGCCTCATTTTTTACGGAGCCCGCATCCGAGGTGCCTCATCGCTCCAACCCGTTTCCGAAAAAGTCTACTTCTGGATGAAATACCGCCTCTTCTTCGCGTTTCTCCTCGTTTCCAGCGTCCTGCGACCTCTCGCAGCGCAGGACCAGCCTGCTGCACCAGCTCCGGTTGCCGCTGCCCAGGCTCCGGCTGTTCCATCGGCGGCGGCCGAACCGGGAGTCCTTGAAAAAACACTTCCCACGGCGCAGACGATGCTCGACTACCTCCTCGAGGGCGGCCCCTGGCTGATGGTCCCCCTGCTCCTGCTCTCCTTCATCGCGGTGCTCCTCGTCATTTTCTACCTTTTCACGATCCGCCAGGGTGCCGTGGTGAGCGACAAATTCATGAACGCCGCCGACGCGCTCATCCGAAAGCAGGACTATCTGGGGCTCATCGCGGTGTGCAATCGGGAGAACGAGTGCATCGCCCGGATCGTCTACAAGACCCTCGATTTCGCGACCAAGAACCCGACCGCGAGCTTCGACGAAGTGCGCGAGGTGACCGAGGCCGAGGGCACCCGGCAGGCCAGCATCCTCGACAACCGCATCAGCTACCTCAACGACATCAGCCGCGTCGCCCCCATGATCGGCCTCTTCGGCACCGTCGTCGGCATGATCAAGGCCTTCGAGAGCATCGGCAGCGGCGTGCAGAACATGGACCTCGCCCCCGGCGTCGCCCAGGCCCTCGTGACGACCGCAGCCGGTCTCGTCGTCAGCATCCCCTCGCTCATTTTTTACTCCATCTTCCGCGGCAAAGTGCAAAAACTCATCGCCGAGCTCGAAGCCGCCATGACCCACATCATGGCCCTGCTCGCCGCCCAGTACAAGCGGGCCAACTACCGGGCCTCGGCCCGCCGCGAGACGGGTGAATCCGATTAATGCCTGCGGACCGCTCCGCCCGTCCCTGCCACCCCATCCATGAAATTCCGGGAAATCAACAGTCAGCAAGGCGCCGAGCTCGAGCTTGCCCCGATGATTGACGTAGTTTTTCTCCTCCTCATCTTCTTCATCGTCTCGTGGCAATCGGCCCGCTTTGAGCGCGACATGGACATCTCCGTGCCCTCGGCCGAAGAAGCCGAGAACAAAGACCGCCAGGCCGGCGAGATCATCATCAACGTCCGCAAGGACGGCACCGTCGTCCTCAACGGTCTGGAGGTGACCAATGCCGAGCTGCTCACCAAACTGAAAGCCGTCTCCGACGCGTATCCCGACCAGGCTGTGATCCTGCGCGGCTCATCCGAAGCGAGCTTTCAGGCTATCATCAATGTCCTCGACGAAGTCAAACGAGCCGGAATCTGGAACGTAGCCTTTGCCACGACAAGGCCCGAGCAATGAGTCCCCGTGCCGGCACCTCGCCGCTACTCCCGCCAATGTCACTGATCTCAATACCACTCCCCGCCAAAACGCAGCGACCCGCCCGCATCGGCCTGATCGCGGGAATCGTCTGCCAACTCGCCGTTCTCGCCGCGACGGCTCAGGTGCCCGCACCGGCCCCACCCGTTCCAGCCCCGCCGACCCAGCAGGCCACCCCAATCCCTGAGGATATCCTCTCCTACGCCGACCTCCTCTACAGCAAAGACCAGTTCGCCCTCGCCGCCCAGCAATACCAGATCTTCATCCGCGAGCAGCCCGACAGTCCCAATCTCCAGGCCGCCTGGTTTCGGCTCGGCGAGTGTTATCTGAAAGTGAATCAGCTCGAGGACTCGGTCACCACCTTCAACTACCTCATCAATACCTACCGCCGCGGCGTCTTCGTAGGCTCCGCTGCCTACCGGCTCGCCGTGTTGCGATTCAATACCAAAGACTACCGCAACGCCCTCGCTTATTTTAAGGTGGCACGAGACGAGCTCACCAATGCCGAAGCGGTCGTCCAGGCACGCTTCTACTACGCCCGCTGCCTCCAGCTCACCGCCCAGGCAAAAGAAGCCCTCGCCGAGTTCGACGCGGTCATGGCCTCGGGTCCGGCAGAGGGAAATCCCTTTTACGAACGCTGCCTCCTCGAGAGCGCCCGTCTTTTCTTCGAATTGGGCGACGCCGCCAAGTCCCTCGAGCGCTTCCAGCTACTCGCCGCGAGCGCCTCGACTCAGGAGTTCAAGGAAGAGGCCATCGTGCGCGGCGGGCTCATGGCGGCCGAGTCCGGTCAGGCGGACCTCAGCGAAAAGCTTCTCAACGAGGCCCTCGGCTTCGACGACGCCAGCCCCTGGAAATCCCTCGCCCAGGTGGGCGCGATCTTCAACGCCTTCTCCCGCGGCGATCACGACAAGGTCATCGGACTTTACAACACCGGTGCCTACGACGCCCCCGACGAGTCCCGTGCCAAGATGCTCCTCATCGTCGGGCATTCCTTCCGCATCAAAGGAGACCTCGCCTCCGCCCTGCGACTCTACTCCCTCGTCGAGGGCAAATATCCCGAGCGGGAAGAGGGCATCGAGGCCGGCTACCGCAAGCTCCAGATCCTCCATCAGGAGGGCGATCCCCTTCTCCCCGAGACCGCCTCGCGCTTCGCCGAGCGCCAGCGGAAAGTCGATCCCAACAGTAGCTTCATCGACATGGCCCATCTCATGGCCGCCGAGTGGCATTTCGGCCAGGCCGAGAACTCCGCCAGCGGAGCAGGGTCTGAGTTCGCCATCAAGCACTACAAAGACGCCGCCGCCGCCTACCGCAGAGTCCGCGAGGATAACATTGATAAAAAATACCACGAAGCCCGTCTCTACAAACAGGGCTGGGCCGAGATCGAGTCAGGTCAGGGATCCGAGGGCATCCTCACCCTCTCCCGGTTCATCCAGCGCCATCACGACAGCACCCTCGCCTCATCCGCCCTCGCGAAGCGGGCCATGGCCTACCAGGCGCAGGAAGATCACCAGTTCGCCCTCGGCGACTACCTCGACATCGTCAAACGCCATCCCGACTCGCCCGAGCTCGAGTTCGCCCTCCAGCAGATCGCCCTCATCTACGCCCACCAGCGCAAGATTCCCGAGATGATCCAGGCCTACCGCGACCTCCTCACGAAATTCCCCGAGACCGAGGGAGCCGGCGAGGCCCACTACTGGATCGGCGTCGGCCATTTCGACCTCGAGGAATTCGTCGAAGCCCTCATCGAACTTGAAAAAGCCCGTGAGATGGATCCCTCGAACGAGGACAAAGCCACCCTCCGCATCGTCATCGCCCACTACCAGCTCGAAGACATCGCCAAGCTCGCCAGCGAAGCCCGTCGCTACCTCGAGAACACCCCCGCCGTCGCCGAAGGCGCCGAGCCCGTCAAGCGCACCTCGATCCCCCCGCAGATCCTCGAGTATGTCGGGCGCAAGCTCGCCGAAGACGGCAAATACGAAGACGCCGAGTATTTCCTGACCTCCATTACCGATCCCGAAAAGCCCGATCAAACGACCGCCTCTGTCTGGAAACTCCTCGCCGACTGCCGCGCGAAGTTGAAGAAATTTCCCGAGACCATCGCCGCCTACGACCATTACCTAACCCAGACCGAGCGCCCCAGCGATCGCGCCGCCGCCTACCTCGCCCGCGGGCACGCCCAACTCTGCCTGCGTGACTTCGAAGCCGCCCGCAACAGCGCCCGGGAAAGCCTGCGCTCGCAGAAAGAAGGCCGCACCAACGCCGAGGCCCGCATCCTCCTCGGTGACATCTCCGCGGCCGATGGCAAGCTAGACGAAGCCGCCAAGGAATATCTCGTCGTCAGCCAGATCTTCATGGACCCCGAGGTCACCCCCAAGGCCCTCACCAAAGCGATCAACGCCTACCGCTCCCTCGGGAATCAGGCCCGCGCCGAAGAACTCACGCAGGAACTCAGCAAAGGCTACCCGAACTACGTCGCGCCCGAGAAGACGGACGAATGTTGATGGGGCGTTGCTCCCCCGGCATAGCGGGCACCATCGCGGGAAAATGGACCGGAATCCTACCGCGTTCGAAAGGTCCTACTCGCGATCATCAAAGACCTGCCAACCCGATACCCGAGCGCGGCTTTTCGATTGGAATTGTAAAGAATCGAATCAGAAAAGTCAAACAACTCGCAGCGGGTATTGGGGTTGGTCAGTGCCGTCGTGTTGTGCCTGTGTTAGAGTTAAATGAGCGTTTACGTGGCACTTCGCCAGCTACGGTTGAGATAAAGCCGAGTCAATGGCTCGTCGCACTCGCTTGGAAGATCCTTCCCTGCTTGGTCGTCGAGGAGTTGCCGTTTATCGAGAGACTGCTACCATCTGACGTCTGAACTCATCGACCACCAGCGCTATCCCCAATGAAATGATCCTCGCCTCGGCGGGTTCGGGAAAGACGTGGCAGCTCACGAATCGTTACATCGCGCTGATGGGCCTGCAGCTCAAGAGCGGTCTCCCGGTTGCGCCCGAGCGCATCATTGCGGTCACCTTCACACGCAAAGCGGCGGGGGAATTTTTTGACTCCATCCTTGTGAAGCTGGCCAAAGCGGCGGCGAGTCCGCAAGACGCTGCCGCTCTCGCTTCGGACCCGCGCGATCCGCTCTCGGCGACGCTGGCGACTTTGACGCCGCAGGACTTCGAGGCGCTCCTCCGCGTTTTCATCTCGCGGATGCCGCGACTGTTTCTCGGGACTCTCGACAGCTTTTTTTCCAACGTTCTTCGCTCCTTCCCCGCCGAGTTCGGGCTCACGAGCGACTTCGAGGTGATGGACGAATACCAGACGGCGGTTGCCCGGGCACGGGTCTACCAGACCGTTTTCGAACGCCAGCTCACCTCCGCCCGGAAGGAAGATTCCTCGCAAAATGCCTTCCTTGAAGCCTTCCGTCTCGCCACCTTCGGCAGGGCGGAAGTCAGGATCACCCGTCAGCTCGACGAGTTCATCGCGGACCTCCATGACCTCTACCTGAGCGCCCCGGGCGAAAAGCTCTGGGGAAATCCGGCCGCGATCTGGGAAGACGGCGGAAAAGACTGGTTCGTCACCGGTGTCGATTTCGAGGACGAATTCGCCCGCCTCTTCCGTGCCCTCGAAAATCTCGAAAAGGTCGATTGGAAGTACTGGGAGGAATTCCGCGAGCAACTGCCGCTGCATCGCCCGGGCACCCCGATCAAAGGCCGTGTCGAGTATATGATCGAGCGCCTCCTCCCCGGCTGGAGCGAGATCTGCGGCGGTGCCTTCACGGTGAAGCTGAACCGCACCGTTCACGAACTCGACCGGCCGTGCTGCGATCCGCTCCGGCGAGTCCTCCAGCGCTTTGTCGGCGCCGAACTCGCGATCAAGTTGGAACGCACCCGCGGAATCTGGGAACTGCTGCGCTTTTACGAATCGACCTACGCCGATCAGGTGCGTCGCCAGGGTCAGCTCACCTTTCAGGATCTCCAGCTGCTCCTCTCGGGCCACGACTACGGCGACCGGAGCCGCTCCCCCATCCTCACGCAGATGCCCGGCGAGGATGACAGGCTACAGATCGACTACCGGCTCGACGCCCGCTACGACCATTGGCTTCTCGATGAGTTTCAGGACACGAACATCCTGCAGTGGCGCGTCATTTCCAATCTCATCGACGAAGTCGTGCAGGATAACTCAGGGACCCGCTCCCTCTTCCAGGTCGGCGATATCAAACAGGCCATTTATGCTTGGCGGGGCGGTGACACGAGGCTCTTCACCGATATCGCGAAGCACTACAACGCCCTCGAAACGCGAGTCCATCCGCGCAATCTCGACGTTTCGTGGCGATCGGGCTTCGATGTGATCGATCCGGTCAACCGGGTCTTCGGCTGCCCCGCGACCCTTGCCGCGCTCGAGCTCCCCCCCGCGACGATCGCCCAGTGGCAATGGCACGACCACGAAGTCGCCCCGACCCGGGAAAAAGTCGAGGGCTGCACCCTGCTTTTGAACGCCGTCCCGCCGCCGGGAGAGAAGCCCGCCAAAGAGGACACCTACGCCCTCGTCGTCGGCATCCTCGAGGAGATCGACCCCGTCGTGCGCGGCATCAAGTGCGCCATCCTCGTGCAGTCGAACAAGCAGGGCACCGCCCTGATCGACTACATCCGAGCCCACTGCGGCATCCCCGTGGTGAGCGAGTCGGACATCCTCATCGCCTCGGACAATCCGCTCAACCGCGCTCTCATGAGCGTCTTCCAGTGCGCCGCGCATCCGGGAGACACTTTTGCCTGGGAGCATCTCCGGATGACGCCCTACGGAGCCGTTATCGAGCGAGACAGCGCCCGGGTCGAGACCTTTTCCCGCCGCGTCCTGAACGATCTTTTTGAAGGTGATTTTGAGACGGTGACACGAAAATTCATTGCCCTTTTTGAGTCCGAACTCAGTTCCCCTCTCGATCCTTTCACCCGCAGCCGTGCCGAAGAGTTTGCCCTCGCGGCCCGCCTTTTCGATGAAAAGGGGAGCCGCGATGTCGATGACTTCCTCGCCTACATCAGCCGCCACCGGACCCGCGAACCCATCGCCGGCAGCGCGGTGCAGGTCATGACAGTTCACAAGTCGAAGGGCCTCACCTTCGACGCCGTCATCCTGCCCGAACTCGGCGGCAACTCCCTCACGACGGCGCGACGCGGGATCGGGGCAAAGGAGGACGAAAACCGCGAGGCCCTCTGGGTCTTCGATCTGCCGGTGAAAGAGATCGTCAAAGCGGACCCCGTCCTCGGCGCCTACGCCGCCGAGTGCGAGGCCGCCGCCGCCTACGAGTCACTCTGTAAATTCTACGTCGCGATGACCCGGGCGAGCCACGCGAACTACCTCATCGCCGATCCGCTGGGAAAATCCTCGACGGCGAAAAACTTCGTCAAGCTCCTCGAACTCAGCCTCGACGAAGAGCCCGCTGAGACCGACTTCCATGGCGTCCCCGCCGCGATCCGCTACCAGAGCAGCACACCACGCTCGAACCGGCGCTGGTATGAAAATTTTGCTCCCGCCGCCCCCTCGCCCGACGCCCCTGCCGACGACAGCGTCCGGGTCGATCCCGCCCGCGCCCGCCTCAGACCGCGCCGACGCACTCCGAGCGGATCCGAGATCGTGACCGTCAGCGCGGCCCAGATCTTCAGCCCGCGCGGGGGAGAAGCCCGCGAGTTCGGGACTCTCGTGCATGCGATTTTTGAGGATGTCGAATGGGCCGACGAGGACAGCCTCCTAGATCTGCGGTCGAAATGGGAAGGTGGCAGCGCGGGCAGCCCCGCCGTCCTCCGCGACGCCCTCGAGCAGGTCACCGGCAGCCTCGAAAATGCAGAGATCCGCTCCGCTCTCTCCCGATCTTCGGAAAACTCCCTCGTCTGGCGGGAGAAAAGTTTCGAGATTCTTCTCAAGGGCGAATGGCTCTCGGGCACCTTCGACCGGGTCCAGATCGAGCACGATGCCGCCGGGAGCCCGACCCTGGCTACAATCATCGACTTCAAGACCGACCGCGTCACCACCGCCGAAGAGATTGCCGAGACGGCCGCCAAGTATCGCCCGCAGCTGGAGACCTACCGCGAAGTCGTCCAGCGCATGACCGGGTTGCCCTCGACGGCGATTCGCTGCTGCCTCATTTTTACCCGGTCCCGGGTGCTGAAGACACTCTAATGTGAAAAAAATCGCCATTCCCGTGAATCACTATTGCGATTTACGCGCCACTTCTCTATAACCTGTCCCTAATCACCCCGGGCTTCAGAGACGTGTACGAAAGATATTCCATATCAGGCATCAAAGAGTCCTACAGTCACGTTCAGGGAACGAAGACAGTGGTGATGCCCGTACTAATCTCGATGCTGCTCTTCGGATTGGTCGCCTTCTACTTCCATGGCAAAGCGACCGCCGAGCGCGCCGCCTTGACGGCTCCCGAGGCCACTCCCAGCGAACTGACTCTGACACCGGCGTTGCCGGAAGAGGGATCCATGGAGATGGCGAGCCTCGTCCTGCCGCCGTCGGCATCTGCACCGTCCGCCCTCACTCCCCCGCTAGCCTTGCCTGCAAACGGCCCCCCCCTCGTCTCGAACGACCTCGTGAGCGAGGGCGATTTCATCCCGTGGATGTCGCCGCTCGCCCTCGACACCTACATCCGTCAGAAAAACCGCGGTTTTAAAAAGTCCTTCTGGGACCGGGGGCACTGGATCGAGGCGATTGAGGGACGCTGGAGCGAAGGCCGGCACGAGTTCCGCATCGCCTTTGATGCCATCCCGGAATCCGACCGTTTTCAGTGGTACTATCGCATCGACCAGACCGAGGCGGTGTATCGCGACACCCTCTCCCGTCTCCGTCGCGAGGGCTACACCCTCGTGCAGAGCCAGGCCTACGAGCGCCCTGACAAAACCAAACGCTACCAGGGAGTCTGGCATCGCGAGATTCCGGAAAAACCCTCAACTGCCGAGGTCCCCGGTCTGCTCGGCACCGCCCCCGGCCTGCGACCACTCGAGGTGGGGACCCTGCATTTTCAGTAACCGGGCCACTGCCACGACCGCTCTCATCGAGCGGAAGGTTACCGACCAGTGCCAGCTCTTTATTGCTACGGAATCATCCCCGCGACGCGGTGGCACCAGCTCGCGAAGATCTCCCCGGTGAGACCATGTGCCTCGTCGTGATCGACGTGCTCTTTCACCTCTTCGGGAGCGGGAAGCCAGTCCGTGGTCGCCTTTTCCCCGAGATGATCATGCTTCATCGACCGCAGAAAGGCGCAGAGACCCACCGTCAGCATGTTGCTGCTGCGATCGTGGTTCGCGGTGGCCTCGGCACAGACCTCGAAAGGTTCGCCGTCGATATCGAGGTGACCGATGACTTTAGTGGTGTCGAGTAGGGAGAGCATCGTGTTTCAATCTAACACGAAAAGGCGGGGAGTTTGCAAACTGATTCAAGGACTCGCAACACGCAGGCAGGGAGGCAGGCAGGCAGGCAGGCAGGCAGGCAGGCAGGAACACCTCCTCACTCACCTTTTCACCGGCACGAGCAAGCGGGAGGCGTGCCCCGCAGAATGATAAATCGTGTTCGTCGCGACGACGGCATCGTCGGGCATCACGGCGGGGAAGTCTTTTCCATTCTGCGGGTTCGGCTCGTAGTAGGGCGCACCCGTGCTTGCGATCGTGACCCGGATGCGGTGCCCTTTCGCAAAGACCTGACTGATCCAGCCGACGGGGAAATTCACCGGATAGATTTCGCCGGGCTTCATCATCACCTCCCGGTCGAAGCCCTCGCGGTAGCGGACCCGCTGCGGGTAATCGATGATCAGGATGGAGCGCCCGTCCGGATAAACATCGCTGACCCGCACGATCACATCGGTATCCACCGCCGTGGAGGAAAGCAGCAATTCCGCCTGCACACGACCGGTCCACTCGACCGGCTCGGTCAAAACCTGCGTCGTAAAGGTGCGGACCTCTGCCTGCTCCTCGAAGGAACGGGCGTCCTTCGCCCCCGGGAATCCCCCCGCCGGGATCAGCATGGGAGCACGGGGATCACTCGCCAGGCTCGTCGTCGAATCGGCCGCCGTCGGTGCCCGCCCGTTCAGCGACCCGCCCTCGTGGAGGTAAAGAGACCGCATCTCCGCCGCCGGGGGGAAATCCGCCGCCTCGTGCCAGACATTGCCCCCGGCGTCGCCCTCCCCGACCGCCCCCATTTCGTACCAGCGCACCTTCGGGTCGTCGGTGACGCCGTTGGCCACGCCCTTGAGCCAGTGATCGAACCAGCGCAGCATGTGTGCGTCGGTGTCCCACGCCGCGTTCGCCGGATACTCGAGTTCACCGTTCTTCGTGCCTTTGTTAGTGCGTCCGTGGAGCCACGGTCCAATGAGGAGCCACTGCCGGCCCCTCGACCCGGTTCCGCCCTCGTGCTCGCGTCCGACAAAACTCGCGATCGATCCCTGATTCATGAAGTCATACCAGCTCCCAATCGTGAAACAGGGAACGTCCATTTCCCCGAAGTGCGGGGTGCAGTCCTCGGCCGCCCAGTAGTCGTCGTAAGTCGGATGCTCGTCCCATTCCCTGAGCAGGGCCTCGTTGTCCAGCGGATTCCGGCAGACTTCGCCAAGGCTTTTGAAACGCTCCGGCCTCGCCGTGCCCCCGATGCGGTAGCCCTCGTGAAAGAGGCTCAGTCCCGTGTCGACCATGTACTGGCAGACGAGATGCGGTGGCTGGGTTACCGCCAGATAGTTCTGCGCATAACCGCCCTGAGAACTGCCGAAAGTCCCTACCTTGCCGGTGCTCCAGGGCTGCACCGCGAACCACTCGCAGACGTCGTAGCCATCGCGCAGTTCGCCGAACTGCATCGCCCGGTAGCCGACCCAGGTGCCCTCGGAGAGATGCGTGCCTCGGTAGTTCACGAGGGCCACGACATAGCCGCCCCGCGCCAGTTTCGCGGCTGACTCCCGCGTTCCTTTGGCCCGGAGAGAGGCATAACGCTGCTCGAAGATCACCGGCCACGAACCGCCGCCGGCAGGCCGGTAGAGGTAGACCGAGAGCCGCACGCCGTCCCGCATCGGAACCATGACGTGCTCTTCCGTGACGTCGCCGAAGTCCATCGCGATCTCTTCCGCCCCGTGAGAGGAGGGAGAACACCAGCGGCCGATCACGATCAGAACAAGCAGGTAAAAAAAGCACTTCTTCATACGGTAAAAAGAATCGCGAATTCGCTGCAAAAGGTCGATCTTCGAATGTACGATTACGTCTATCCGTGAGGGCCGTCCTGACAGGGTGCGGTCCACCACCTTACCCTCTCCGGTCCATGCCCGCCCCCACTCCCGAGCAACGCGAATCCGTCCGCCACCGCCCTACCCACGAATTGCCCGCGATGCGGCAGACCTGGGCAGAACTGCTTTTTCTCCACTGGAAGGCCGATCCGGAACCCTGGCAAAAAACGCTCCCGCCCGGACTCCACCTCGACACCTTCGACGGAGCGGCCTGGATCGGCGTCGTGCCCTTCCGAATGGAACGCATCCGGCCCCATTACCTGCCCCCGGTACCGTGGCTCTCGTGGTTCCTCGAGCTGAATGTCAGAACGTATGTCCATGACGACGAAGGCCGTCCCGGGGTCTGGTTTTACTCTCTCGACACAAATCGCTGGCCGGCCTACAAGATCGCGCGAACTGCCTTCAAACTGCCCTACTTCCACTCCGCCATCAGCACCTCGCGGCAGCCCGACGGGTTGATCGACTATCGCTGCCGACGCCGCAGCGAGAGCGACACCGCGCACTACCGCTATCGTCCGGACACGTCCGCCTCACCGAATGAAGCAGTAGCGGGCACGCTCGAGTTTTTCCTGCTCGAGCGTTACCTGCTCTTCAGCCACACCCAGCGGAATGGTCGATTTTTCACCGGCCAGGTCCACCACCACCCCTATCAGTATCAGCCGGTAGACGTGACGGAATGGTCGACCCTGCCTGCGATCTGGGATGGCCTGCCCGCCCTCGAGGGACCGCCCGTCCACACCTGCGTCGCCGGGGCCGTCGATGTGGAGGTATTCGAATTGCGGGGGATCACAGCTTCCTGATCGCGATGTTGCGGAAGGAGACAGGGTCATTGTGACCGGCGAAGCCGAAGAAGCCTTTCGCGAGATCCTTGCCGGGATGCTTCTTGTCTCCGTGGAATTCGGTCACCTTGGAGAGATCGGCGTCGAGGATGACAGAGCCATTGAGCTCCACTTTGATGGTCGAGCCTTTCACCGTCACTTCCTGGTAGTTCCACTCGCCGACGGGACGCTGATAGCCGCGATGCGCCGCCGCCATGCCGTAAGCGCCGCCGTGATACTGACGCGTATCCAGCTTCGCGTATTTCTCCGCGTCGTTGTCGAGGACCTGGAGCTCGGTCATGCCGGTGTAGGCCGGGTCACCCTGACCGGGGTAGCGGATCGCGAGACCGTTGTTGCCTCCGGCGGGCACCTTGAACTCGAGCCGCACGACGAAGTCACCGTATTCTTCCGTCGTGTGCAGGACGCCACCCTTGCCCGCCCGGCACTGGATCGCTCCATCGACGACCGAGTAGTTATCCGTCGCACCCGCCCAGCCGCCGAGGTCTTTGCCATTGAAAAGCGAAGTGAAGCCCGCCGCCGCGTCATCGCCCCGGAGCCGTTCGTTGGCCTCGTCAGAGGTGAACTCGCGCACCGAGAGATTGCGCCAGCGGATCTCGCCGCCGTGGGTCTGGAGATGGATGGGGCCTTTTGCCGGGAGCGGCCTGGTGCGATCCCAGAAGTTCTCCATGATCACATTATCGACGACGGCTTCTCCGTTGAGCCAGACCCAGGTGCGAGCGCCGAGTTGCTGGATCTTGAAAGAGTTCCACTCGCCAAGGGGCTTGTCGGCCTTCACGAGGGGGTCTTTGCCCGCCGCGCCGGCGCCGTTGTTCCAGAGACCGCCCGAGCCCTTGTCAGAGCCGTGCTTGATCGAGGGCGGATGCGCCGTATCCCAGATCTGCACCTGCGGAGCACCGCGCAGGTAGATGCCGCTGTCGGCGGTGGGCACAGTCCTGTATTCGACGAGGAATTCGATGTCGCCGTAGTCCTTGTCGGTCGTGGCGTAGGGACCGTGGCCGTCGTTGACGAGTTCGCCGTTTTCGACGGACCAATGGGCCTTGAACTCGACCTGCTGATCGGCGAGGGATTTTTTACGCTCCTCCGGAGTGGTCGCCTTGACGGTAGTGTGGGGATTATTGCCATGCCAGCCGGTGAGGTCTTTGCCGTTGAAAAGGGAGACGGGCTCGGCCTGGGCGGAGAAGGTGAACGTGGCTGCGGCGAGAAGCAGGATCGGGGGTTTGTGCATGGTAAAGAGGAACAATGCGAGGGGAGAAAGAGCAATACGGGAGTTCGGCGGATGTGCGGGATTGGGGGATTGCGGATCGGGATATCGTATAAATAGTATCGCATGACGGAACGAAAGAGCTCATTCGCCGGGCGACATGCGGTGCTTGCGACGATGCACGGGAAGGAAAGTGCGATCGCACCGGTGTTCCTCGCCACGCTGGACTTGATCGTGGTGCCTGCCCCGGGGATCGATACGGACACTCTCGGGACTTTCTCGGGCGAAATCCCCCGACATGGCAGCGTGCTCGAAGTGGCCGTAGCCAAGGCTCACCTGGGAATGGAGCTCACGGGACTGCCCTTCGGACTGGCGAGCGAGGGTAGCTTCGGGCCGCACCCGCGCTTCCTGTTCGTAGCGGGAGGCTTTGAGCTGCTGGTATTCGTGGACGGGGAGAGGGGGACGACGATCCACGAAAGCGTGGTGATTGACGAGACAAACTTTGCGCATCTCGTTACCGCGCGGGGGGAACCGATCGCAAAATTTCTGGCTCAGGTGGGATTTCCCTCTCATGGCTTGATTGTGCGGCCCAACGTCGACGATACCGGGGCGGAAATCGTAAAAGGAATCGTCGATCCGGACACCCTCGAGACCGCTCTTGCCGCGGCCGCGGCACTCTCTCACGATGGACGCGCACGCCTCGAAACGGATATGAGAGCGCACCTGAACCCGACTCGCATGAAAACACTGACCGACCTCGCAAGACGACTGGCGGAACGCTTGGCGAACGCTTGTCCGGCCTGCTCGGCACCGGGGTGGGGACGCATCGACGTGGTTCGCGGCCTGCCGTGCGAGGCGTGCGCGAGCGCGACCGAATGGGTCATGTTCGAAGTCTTTGCCTGCGCGGCCTGCACGCACCGGGAGGAACGACCACGCAGTGACGGTCTCACTCACGCGGGCCCCGCGCATTGCCCGGCATGCAATCCTTAGCCCGCACTTCTCATGCGGGCCATACCGGCCTGGCGAACGCTGTTTCACCCCTGAAAATCGTTGACTTTCCAACGGTAACAAGGCGACTCTTCTCCCCAATGATCCCAATCGGCCCCAAATTGCCCGACACCCCGCACCGCCCCCTGGTCTTTGGCGGGATCAGAGCGGAAGGGTGTAAAAAGAAGTTCCTGCCATGTCTACAGTGGGGGAGCATCCGCTTCGGGCTCTCGATCCTGATGGCTCTGCCGTCGGTCACGAGAGCGGAAACGGATTTTGAGACTCAGGGCAAAAAGGAGCTGCCGCCTTCCGAGCAGCGCGTCGGGGATGCCGAACGCGGGCGTGACTACCTCATCAACGGTGACTACCTCGCCAGTGGGGCACCCCTCGCGCTCTACCGAAAAGTTCGAGGTGTCAGCAAAGGCAACGAACTCAATCGCACAGGCGAGAACGCCACTCTCCCGCCCAACGCGACGGCGGTGCGGGCCGCCAACGGGGAAATGGTCGTCGTCGCCAACTGCCTCTCGTGCCACAGCCAACAGCTGAATGGAGAGTTCATCATGGGCCTCGGCAATAGTCTGCGTGACTTCACCGCCGACGCCAGTGCGACGACCAACTTGATCGATCAGATGCTCATTTTCACGGGTAAGGCGAACTCTCCCGAGCGTGAGGCGTTCGCGCCGTTTCGGGACGTGATGAAAATAGTGAGTCCGCACATTCGCACGAAAGTCGTGGGGACGAATCCGGCGATCAAGTTAGCCTATGTTTTGGCAGCGCATCGTGACCCGGTCACATTGGAGTGGAGCTCTGAACCCCTGCTGCCCTTGCCGCCTGCCGACGAGGTCATCCCCAGTGACGTGCCGGCGCTTTGGCTGATGAAAAAGAAGCGCGCGCTGTATCACAATGGCATGGGCCGGGGTGACTTCGCACGCTCAATGATGGCCGCGAGCTTGATGACTCTTCGCAGTGATGAAGAGGCAGCCGCGATTGACGAACATTTTGTCGATGTGCAATCCTACCTCAACAGCCTGACGCCACCTCTCTATCCGAAGACGGTGGATGAGCAATTACGCGCCCGCGGCGAGGAGATCTTCTCGCGACGCTGTGCCAGTTGCCATGGGGACTACGGTGACAATCCGGATTACCCGAATCTCCTGGTGCATTTGGACAAGGTGGGGACTGATCCGGCCCTCGCGGAGGGGGCGGCGGAAACCTATCACGGGCAAGCGGATGCCTACAATCAGGGGTGGTTCGGTCAGGGACCCCATGCGGCAAAGATGGTGCCTGAACCGGGTTACGTGGCCCCGCCTCTCGATGGCGTGTGGGCCACCGCTCCCTATTTGCACAATGGCTCGGTGCCGAATCTTGAAGCCCTGCTCGACTCCACCCGGCGCCCCACATACTGGAAGCGAAGCTTCAAAGCGGACGACTACGATCTCGAAAAGGTAGGCTGGCGCTTTCAGGAAGAAAAAGCAGCGGGCGACAAAACCATCTATGACACCACATTGCCCGGGCACTCGGCCCGGGGACACACCTTTGGCGACACGTTAGAGCCTGAGGAGCGAACTGCCGTGATTGAATATTTGAAGACCTTGTAAATGGCCGGGGCAGGTTCACTCGACCGTCAATTTTTCCATCGAAAAAGTCCCGTCGCCAACCAAAAATGCAGGCTAAGCGACTTTATCTTCGAGCATTTCACGGGGAAATTCCATTTCCAGGGTGAGTTCGCCGATATCATTGATCACTAAATCCGGCTGGTATCCAAAGTTCGCTAGATCCTCCAATTTGGTGCCGCCGGAAAGCACGAGGACGGTGCGGAAGCCCAGTTGCACACCGCCGAGGATATCCGTTTCCATTGTGTCGCCAACCATCACGGTCTGCGCGGTGGACAGGTTGAGTTGCTTCCGTGCCTCACGCATCATGAGTGGACTTGGTTTGCCGAGTGAGAATGCCTGTTTTCCGGTGGCCCTTTCGATCATCGCCACAATCGCTCCACATCCGGGGCGGATCCCGTTGTCCGTAGGACAATTCGGATCCATATTCGTGGCGATCAACTTCGCGCCGCGATCCACCAATCTCACTGCCTTTTCGATCATTTCAAAGGTGAAGGCTCGTCCCTCGCCAATGATTACATAGTCCGGAGAATCCTCAACGATCGAATACCCGTTGCGGTGCAGTGCATTGAGCAGTCCGCCCTCGCCGATAACGTATGCGGTCCCGCCGGGTTTCTGGCGTCCAACAAACCGGGCCGTTGCCATGGCGCAGGTAAATACGTCGTCTTCGGTAGCTTCTATTCCCATCCGGCACAACTTGGTCGCCATGTCACGCCGTGTTCGCTGGCTGTTGTTCGTCAGAAATAGAAACGGTGTTTCAGTCAAGCGCAATCGATGGACAAAATCCACCGCTCCTGGAATTACCACACCGCCACGGTAAATCACCCCATCCATATCCAGCAGATATCCCTGTTTCATATTTCCGCTAACAAGCCGCTTTCATGCCAATGACCATCTGCGATACGTGAAACAAATTGTATCAACGACGCGCTGACATGAGCTGCGTATCTTGCCCGAACCTTAACTCCGCCGACAAGCAGATGAGATTCAACGAGCTCTGGAGCGGATAGATCATGTCGTCGTTTTCGTAACTACCTCAGTGGCGATTACGACGCGGAACGCATCCGCGAGCGCCGGTTGCGGGGTATGAGGCAGAAAACGGGGCTGAGTCAGTCCATTCGCCGCCGTGTCTTTCCAGTCTACTGCATGACGCTGTCAATCCATCGGTCGTAGCTGGCGTCAGCCCTTGATGAGTAATCCTTCCATTTTCTCTCGCGGGCGACCTCGCGATCGCGCGCCCTCGCTGCGGATTTTTTCATCTTTTCATCCTGTTTCATGAGGGAACTTTCCAAACTCCCGGGCTCTGTCGTGGCGCAGGCGGAAAAGAAAAGCGGCAGCGTGCCCACCGTGAAGAGGAGGACGAGGCGGAAAAGGAGTCGTTTCATGCTCCGACTCTGACGAGTCGCCGGGGCATTTTCAATCTCAATCGAGGAGACGCGAGCAATCCGATTCCGGGAGTGGACGCCGATGCCGCCGATGCCGCCGATCCCCGCATGAAGCGCCTCCAGACGCGCTGGGGATCCTCCTCGCTCAGACCCGGACCGGAATCGCGCACATGCACGCAGACGGTGTTTTCATCGACCTCCAGGGCAATCTCGAGTTTTCCTCCCTCGGGCGTGAAGGCGATCGCGTTGTCGAGAAGATTGCAAAGCGCCTGCTGCACCCGCTGCCGATCGAGCATGAGCGTCGGGTCCGTCCCGACCTCAGGAAGTGCCGGCGACAAGAGAAGACCCTTTTCCTCGACCGCCGCCGAATACAGGTCGGAGGTTTCGCGGATCAAAGCGGCGAGGCTCATCGATTCGAGATTGAGGCGCATCGTGCCCGAGTCTCCGGCACGGATGCTGAGGATGGACTCATCGCCCAGGTCGTCACGAACCAGACGAGCAGCATGACGAAGGCGACAACGCCCAGCATCATTCCGGAAAGTTTCCAGAGCGAGGAGGAGGCCCGCCTATACATCACTGCGGAAGGTGTGGCCGCGGCCGCGGATCGTTTCGAAACGGGAGGGGCGCCCCGCTTCGTCGAGTTTGCGGCGGAGGCGGCAGATCGTCGCGTTGATCACGTTCGTGCCGGGATCGAATTGGCGCCCCAGACTCGGTCGAGCAGGAATGAGTTCGTCAGGACTTCTCCCTCGTGGTCGAGAAACAGCTCGAGGAGGGACCACTCCCGCGGTTGCAGCGGGACGGATCGACCGTTCGTGGTGAACTCGCGCAAGAGAGAGTCGAGGTGCCAGCCCTGCGGGAGTTTCCGCGCCGCCACCGTCGCCGCCGCCGGGGTTCGTCGTCTCGCGAGGGCATGCAGGCGGGCTTTGAGTTCGTCCATGGAGAAGGGCTTCGCGAGGTAGTCGTCGGCCCCGAGGGAGAGTCCTTTGACCCGGTCGTGGACCTCGTCTTTCGCCGAGAGAAACAAGACCGGGGTCTCGATCCCCGCTTCGCGAATCTTCCGGAGAATCTCGAATCCGCCGACGCCGGGGAGCATGACATCGAGAACGATGAGATCCCACTCGTCCTTCAAGGCGGCGGCAAGACCGCCTTTGCCATCGCGCTCGACGGTCACCCGAAAATCGGCGCCGCTCAAGCCGGTCAGGAGATGGTTCGCCAATTCAGCTACGTCCTCGACGAAAAGCAGGTTCAATTCCATACGAGGGTTCATTACCAAACGATAACGTGCGCGTCACACCCCGTCTCCGACGATCCTGACGATCCGAACGACGCGAACTGGCGCAACGGCGAGCCCGACGAAATCGAGGCGGAATGGGAGCTGCTCCAAACCGAGTTCTCGAAACCGGGTTTAGGCAAGGGGCTACTTATGGCCGGCGCCGAGAATCTCGACAACGGGGACGAGGTGGTGACCCGCCGTTACGAGTTCTTTGAATACTCGGGTCCGTTCGACGAAGAAAGCGGCGAGGCAAAAGCGGGCCGGGGTGGTGCCGATCGAGTCCACGGGGAGGGCGTGACGCTGATCGGCGGAGTCGAAGTCGATCTCTCCACCATCGAGGTCGTCGGTGCCTATCGGGGAGCCCAGATGGCGGCAGTGATCGCGGATGCGTCCGTGGGCTTGATCGATCACCTCGCCGACGTGAATCACTCCCTCGTGGCCCAATTCGAACCCGCGCCGCAGCCCGATCTCACGATCGGCTCCACGCTTGCGGTGCAAGTGGGAGACGGGATCTACAACAACGACGCGACCGGGCAGACGATCCGCCAGGCCGCAACCAAAAAGAGGAAGGCGGTCTTCTACTTCAAAGTCGAAAACGACAGCGCCGCGCCCGATTCGATCACGCTGACTGCAACGCGAAGCGACAAGCGGATCGGCGCAGCATATTTCGACCTCTCAAACGGCCGCCGGAACGTGACGGCGGCGTTGACAAAATCCCTCCTTCCCGCAGAGCTCGGCGCTTCTGGTGGGAAATCCTTCATGGCCGTCGTCGCCGTTCACGGTAAAAGAGTTCGCAGGGTGAAATCGTTCTCGATCGCAGCACGCTCCGCGGGCGATGCCCGGGACCGTGCCGCCTAGGTCATTCGCTTCAAATGAATCGAGAGCCCCGAAACAGGACCGCTCACGAAGCCCAACAGCCGGGACGGCGACATCGACGGCGACATCGACGGCGACGGCAGGAAGAATAAGGTCGATTCGACTCCGAACGGACGATGACCCAGGAGGGTCAGGTCGAGCAATCAACCCTGTCTCCCATTTTCGCGCCCGTCGACCTCCCCCGACGCGGCCGAAGAGGAGAGGCGGGGCTTTTTCTCCGGTGAAGCAGGCGGCCCTGATGGAAAGTCCCAGCGGCTCCGGGACCTTCCTCTGGTCGGAAGCGGAGATATGGGAGGGGACGTGGATTTCCTCATTTGTCGGCATCAACGGAGACGGGTCGATGCAGGTGAACGTCACCCATTACCTCAGCGAGGAACCGATGCGCACTGGCAAGGCCAACGTCACCGTCATCGAGGGAGGCTTTCAAGTGAGAGACTGGACGACCCCGCTAAAGCAGGTCGTTTTACACAAATCACCCGCCGGGGGCGGGACGGAGGACGTGCCTCTGGTCTCGCGGTAAGGCAGGGCGGCCCGGTCTTTTCCTCTTTCCGGACTATCTGCCGAAGTTCAATGAACACCCCCCGCGGCAACGCCCCGGTTTTGTGAACAGTGCGGTGCCGTGATCGAGATCGGGTCGAAGGGGGAAGCCCCGGGGGCGACAGTCGCTGGAGGCGGCTCACGAAGATTTCTCGGAGTTCGACGAAACCAACCGACTGCGGCATGGTTTACTTTCATGGATCGACCTTACCGACATTGCTGCATGAACCTCTCGACTCGTATTTTTCTGCTCACTCTTTGCGGCATCGCCTCCGGACATCTCATCGGGGCTGAGACGACACAGGGGGCCCCTCTCCCGGACGAGGCGATCATCGCTGCGGCCGAAAAAATTGACGCCCTCGTCGCGAAGTCCTGCGAGACGAATGGGGTCGAAATGAACGCCCCGATCGACGACGAAGTGTTTGTCCGGCGCATCTATCTGGACCTCGTGGGCCGGGTGCCATCGATCTCGGAAACCCGTGATTTTCTCGACAGCATCTACGCGGCAAAGCGTGAGCGTCTCATAGAGTCCCTTCTCGCGTCCGAGGGCTACGTGAGCCATTCCTACAATTATTGGGCCGACATTCTCCGTGTGAATGACAAACTCGGGAACAACGACATCGCCAACGAGGCGGCCTACCGCCTTTGGATCAAGGATGCCCTGCGACAAAATAAGCCATACGATCAATTTGTGACCCAACTCGTCTCTGCCAAAGGGCATGTCTGGGAGAATGGCGCGATTGGTTACTACCAGAGAGATCGGGGCATGTCGCTCGATAACATGGCCAACACCACCCGGATTTTTCTCGGGACCCGTCTCGAGTGCGCCCAGTGCCACAATCATCCCTTCGACAAATGGACTCAGCTCGACTTTTTCAGCATGGCCGCATTCAGCAATGGAATGGAGGGCAACCGCTATAGCTTTCCGAACCGGTCCGCTTTGACTGAGAGCCAGAGAGAGGGCAAGGGACGTTTCCGGAATGAGCAACTGTTAGAAATCCGCACCCGCCTACAGGCAGAGATCGGGACTGACAAGGTGGCCCTCCGCGCCGCCGTCAAGGAAGAGCTGAAGAAGCTGAGAGAGAGTGACGAGAAGCCGAAAAAGAAGGAACAGGGCGACGAGTCACTGAAGCTCGTCATGAACGAACTCTACAAGCCGCTGCGTTACACGGCCGTCGCCGAGAACGACAAACCGCTCAAGCTGCCGCACGATTACCAGTATGATGACGCGAAGCCCGGCGATATCGTGCCGGCATCGACGATGTTCGGGGCACTCGCCGTGGCGGAGAATGACCACAGCAAGATCGAGACCTACGCGGCGTGGATGACCTCGACCGAGAATCCCACCTTCACCCGGGTGATCGTCAACCGGCTCTGGAAACGGCTCTTCGGTCACGCCATCATCGAGCCGCTCGACGAGCTCACCGAGCAATCGGTCGCAACCAATCCCGAGTTGCTCGCCTACCTCGAGGTACTGATGAAGGACCTGAAGTTTGACATGCGCGCCTTTACACGTGTCCTCGCCAACACCCGGACCTATCAGAGATCGGCTACGGCCGGAGAACTGGAGCCGGGCACTCCCTATTACTTCCAGGGCCCGCTCCTGCGCCGCCTCAGCGCCGAGCAGGTCTGGGACAGTGCGCTCACCCTCCTGATCGACAATCCCGATCAATACAAACCGTCGCTGAATCACGACATCGCCCGCATCGAGGAACAAAAGCAGATCTTCGACAGTCTCGAGGGCATCCCCCTTGAAGACTACCGTGCCATGATCGACCGACTCACCGTCTCGATCGGCGATCGCTCGAAAGTCGCCGAAGAAAAGCGCAAAGAAGCCGTCGCCGCCCGAGCTGCCGGTGAGGAAGAGAAGGCAAAAGAACTCTCGCGGGAAGTTCGCGCCTCCCAGAATGAAGTCGAGAAGACGATGAGGAGAGAAGCCTTTGCCCTGGTCGACCCGGGCGCGGATCAACAGGACCTCTACGCTGTTTTCGGAATCACAGAGGAGGTCCTGCGCGATTCCGTTCTCGAACCCGGCCAGCTCGGAGCCTCGAAAGAAGAGATGACGGAGGAACTCTCGAAGAAAGAACGTCGCGCCCTCCTCAAATCCAGGCAGGGGAAAAAGAGTACCGACGCGAAAAAAAGGAGAGGAGCAAAGGGTGAGGCGAAGGAAGGTGACCTGGGCACCCTCGCGAGAGCTTCAGAGATCACGGCCCGGCCGGGCAGTTTTCTGCGGACCTTCGGGCAGTCAGATCGTGAAGTTATCGAAAATGCCAGTGACGAGGCGACCGTGCCGCAGGCATTGGAGTTGCTCAATGGTCCCGTTGCGGCGGCCCTCGCCAGTTCGGGCTCCGTCCTCGGCAAAGCGCTCCTTGAATCCCCCTCCCCCGAGGCGAAAATCACGACTCTCTACACCGCGATGTTGTCGCGGGCTCCCGTGGAAAAAGAGACATCGCGCCTCCTCGAGGAGATCGCCGCGCGGGGTGACGAGGCCTACGAAGACGCCGTCTGGGCCCTGCTCAACAGCCAACAGTTTCTCTACATTCAATAATCGCACGCGATCTCCACTGCTCCGACTCAACTCCACCTCTCTCTAAGCCATGAACCCGCTCCTCCTTCAGGATACCAATCGTCGCCTCTTCCTCGCCAACGCCGCCAAAACGCTCCTCGGAGTCGGGGCGGCACCCGCCTTTCTTCAGGGCATCCCCGGGTCGGCACGCGCGGCCCTCGGTCCCGATCTCGGACTCCCGGAACGGGTGAAACCCGCGAAAAGCGTGATCTATCTCTACATGGCCGGCGGCATGACCCACATGGACACCTTTGACCCCAAGCCCGGCCACGAGAATCAGGGGCCGGTCAAGGCGATCCGCACGAAAGCGGACGGCGTCGAGATCAGTGAATATCTTCCACGCCTCGCCAACCACATGGACAAGGCGGCGGTGATCCGATCGATGACCTCGACGGCAGGCGCCCATGCGCAGGGCAACTACTTCATGCACACGAGCTACGAGATGCGCTCGACGATTCGTCACCCCGGGATCGGTGCCTGGCTCCTGAAATACAAGGGGCGCCTCAATGAGAATCTCCCGGGCAGTGTCTGTATCGCCGGGGGGAGCCGTGTCGTCGGCGGAGCCGGATTTTTTGAAAGCGCCTTTGAGCCCCTCGCGATCGGTGATCCCGAGTCCGGTCTCCGCAACAGCAAGATAACTCCGGGAATCACGGGCGAGCGATTCGACTCGCGCCTCTCGCTCGCGAATGACCTCGATCAGGAGTTCCGGGCGCGCTATGACCTCAAACGAGTCCGCGCCTATGCCTCGATGTACGACGACGCGGTCCGCATCATGAACAGCAAAGACCTCGAGGTCTTCGAACTCGCGCAGGAGAGCGCGGAGACTCGCGCCGCGTATGGCGACTCCTCGTTCGGCCAGGGCTGTCTCCTCGCACGGCGCCTCGTCGAACGGGATGTCCGCGCCGTCGAAGTGACGCTGGGCGGATGGGACACCCACAACAACAACTTCCTCGCCGCTCCGGAAAAAGCGGAGATCCTCGACCAGGGGATCTCGGCTCTGTTGGACGATCTCGAGCAACGCGGACTCCTCGACCAGACCCTCGTGGTCCTCGCGACAGAGTTCGGGCGCACGCCCCGGATCAATCAGAATGAAGGTCGCGACCACTATCCCAAGGCCTTTTCCTGCATGCTCGCCGGGGGCGGGGTGAAAGGCGGCTACGTCCACGGCAAGACCAGTGCCGGAGGCGAAGAGGTCGAGGAAAGTCCGATCAAGATCCCGGACTTCAACGCGACCGTCGCCTACGCACTGGGGCTGCCGCTCGACCAGGTTCTCTACTCTCCCAGCAAACGTCCCTTCACCGTGGCCGCCAAAGGGAAACCAGTCCTCGAGGTGCTGACCTGACGACCACGGGCCATCGGTGAGGGTTTCTTTCGCCTTGCCGGCGATGCCGGTCAAGCCTGCGCCCGAGACTCACATCACCTCGCTCAAAGGCACCTCGCGCCCGAGCTCAAGGGATTTTTGCCCGGCCTCGAGCGCAGCGATGAGTTCGACCTCTTCCTCGAGGGGCACGCTCACCTTATCGCGGAGGACTAGATCGAGGAAGGCTTCGAGAAGGTAAGCGTAGAGATCTTTCAAATCCGGCTCGACGCGCAGGTTGCCCTTTTCTCCAAAGAGCTGGATCGAGAATCCCGACCGCATCCGCTCGCGCGCGCCGACGAGCATCACGATGTCGAGATCTTTCTCGTGACGGAGCCGCACGATGTGGCCGCCCTCGCGACCGGTGTTGTGGGCGCTGACGACTCCCGCCCCGAGCACGGCGTAGGCCATCGAGAGGGCGTGGACGCCGTAATAGATCAGGTCGCCGGGGCCGGTCACGGTGCAGAGGCGGATGGGTCCGATCGCGGCGGCGTCCTCGCGCAGCTTCACGATGTCAGGGACAAACCGCAGGCTGCTCGCGGACATGAATTTGGTCCCGGTCTCGCGGGCGATCTTCGCGATCGCGGCGGCCTCTTTCGCGGTCATCGCGAGGGGTTTGTCGCAGAAGGTGGGAACGCCCGCCCGCAGAGCTGCTTCGGCATACTTCCACTGGGCGCCGCTGCCGTCGTCGATGAGCAGGGCGAGATCCACGTCCTCGATGCACTGCCCGGGCGAATCGGCGACGGTCTCGATCCCGCAAATGTCGGCAATGGCGGTCGCGGCGGTTTTGTCAGGGTCCCATATCTTCACGACTTTGCCTCCCTCGATCCGCTTGGTCGCCTTCACGAAAGTTCCCTGAAAGGCCTTGGCTTTTTCCTCGTCGTAGCCGTTGAACGTCGTGGCAAAGGCGGTGCCGTGATTCGAACCGGGCGTGCGCGGATGGGGATCGGGTCCGTAAGCGGGACTGTAGCTCGCGGCCGAGACGAGCCCGATGCGGAGTGGCTTTGTCAGGGCATCCTGGGCGAGGGCGGAAACCACGGGTGAGGCGGCGGCGAGCCCGGCGAGGGAGTGGCGGACGAAAGAGCGGCGAGGGAGATTTTGGTTCATGTGCAGAATAGTGTCAGAGTGTCAGGGTTTTGGTTCGCGAGATTTGCCGAGGGCGATGCGGAAGCCATCGCGGGAGTCGGAGTAGGCCGGACCGCGCAGCCCCAGACGCACGGCGCAGCGGGCGTTGCCGGGGACGTCATAGTAATTGCCGCCGCGACAGACCGGACGCGGATTTTCTACGGCGGGGTTGAGCTCTTCGTGGCCGCCGGTCGGATCAAAATGATCGAGCACGATCTCCCAGACTCCGCCGCACATGTCAGCGAGACCGAAGCCGTTGCGTCCCTTTTCTCCGTAGTGATCGACCGGCGAGACGAAGGCAAAACCGTCGCTCCACGGGGCCTTCGCGAGCGGCCAGGTCCTCGTGCGGCCGGGAAGCGGGTCGATCGCGGAGATATTGAGCCGGTCCTCCCCTTCCTCGAACTCATTGCCCCACCAGAAATAGTGGCTCTCTTTGCTGCCGCCGCGGCAGGCATATTCCCACTCGGCCTCGGTCGGGAGGCGGTACTCGAGACCGTCGGGTAGCCGAGCAGCGGCCCGCTCGCGCGCGGTGAGCCATTCGCAGAAAGCGCGGGCGTCGTTCCAGCTCACGCAGACGACGGGGAAATCCTCGCGCAGGGGCAAGGGGAAATTCGGATCGCGCCAGCTCTTGCCCTCCATCTCCTTCCACGGCTGCACCACGGTCGAGCCGAATCGGTAGCCTTGCCACTCGGGATCGAAACACTGGGTGCGACCGCCCGGCTTTTCGGCGTCACTGATATAACCGCTCTCATCGACGAAACGGCGGAACTGCGCGACGCTCACCTCGGTGCGCCCCATTGCAAAGGCGTCTTTTATCCGCATCGGGCGCGGCGCTTCGCCCTCGAACGACTCCCGACTCGTCCCGGGGTTGGCTCCGCCCTCGATCCCCGTGGCCCAGGCTTTTTCTTCCGGCGTGCTGCCCATGAGGAATTCACCGGGTGGCAGCTCGACGAGTTCGAGAGTAACGTCGTCGCCGAGGTCCACGAGTTTCACTTCGAGGTCGGCGGCGGGGAGGTGAGAAAATGCCATCATCAGTCCTGCGACGAGGCTCAGGACAACTGGTAGGGACGCCTCGCCGAAGCGTCCGCCGATGATAACCTGAGACCCGACGCGGACACCCCGGCGGGACGTCCCTACCCGGCTTGAGGCTGGAATTCGAATGGATGAGTGATTCATTTGCTGATTGGTTGTGAAATGCGGAGATAGGCAAAAAGATCGCGCCACTGCTGCTCGTCGAGTCCTTCGAGCAAGCCCTCGGGCATGAGACTGCGCCCCATCGGCTCGACCGTGTCAATCTCGGCGGCGGAGAGGGTCAGGTCCTGCCCGTCGAGTCCGCGCAAGACGGTGACCTGATTGTCGCGATCAATCTGGAAACCGCCGAGGGTGCGTCCATCCTTCGTTTTCACGGTGATGAACTGGAAACCCTCGCGGATCTCGGCATTGGGATTGACGATGCTGATGAGCATGGTCCCGAGATTGTCTCGCTGGTAACCGGTGAGTTCGGGTCCGATGTTGCCGCCTTTGAAGAAGAGCTTGTGGCAACTCGCGCAACGCTGGTCGTAGATGACCTCGCCGGCGTAGGGACTGCCCGGGGCCTTCTTCAGAGCCACCTCCAGCGCCGCGATCTTCGCGTTGAAATCCATGCCCGCAGTCTCCGCCTTCGGGAAGAGTTTTGCCGCAGCGACGCGGACGCTTTCCCCGGAATGCGAACGCAACTGATCGGCGACATCGCCCGGCACGAGCGAGAGCGGGAGGGCGCCCGATTGCAGGGCGGCGATGAGCGATTCGGCCCAGGCCGGTCGGCTGCCGAGCAGGGTGAAGGCGGCGGGACGAACCGCTTCGGGGAGTTTAGGCAGGTTTGTCAGGGTCTCTGCGGCAATGGCGGGATCGTCGTAGGCCCCGAGCGAAGCGAAGGCGGCACGGCGAAGATCGACCTCACCGCCGCCCGTCGCGAGGGAGAGCAGCACGGGCACGGCCTCGGCTCGTTTGACCTCGCCGAAGCTGCGGGTGTAGCGGAGCCGTTCATCGAGCGGGGCCTTGGCATCGGCGACAAGAGCGAGGGCCTCTTTCACCGCCGCTTCGTCGCCCTGGCGCAGACGGATCCCGAGCGAGGCGCCGCCCGAGTCAGCGATGGCCGTGAGCAATTCCCCGGGCAAGGCCGTCATGGTGCGACCGCGGTAGGCTTCCTCAAATCCTATGAGGAGTCGGCCCGCCTGCTCCGGTCCGGGGGCGAGGCGAAGGAGCTTCGCGAGCTGGAGCAAGTCCTGCCGCTTGCCCTCGACAGCGAAACGACGTGCAATGCGGGGCAGGAGTTGCTCCTTAACAATCGCCTTGTCCCAGAGCGCGCGGATTTCAAACAGGGCCATGACGTCGTCAGTCGATGAAGGCAGATGCGCCTCGAGCACCCACCAGCAGAGCAGAGGAATGTAAGGATCGGCGACATCCTCGTCATGAGTGAGCAGCGCGGCGAGGAGCGGGAAGGCCTGCTCGTTGGCGAGACGGCGGGCGGTCGAGGCCATCTGCGAACGCACCTCGGCATCGGGTTCGACGGCGGCGCGGGCGAGGAGGGAGGCGAAGACATTGGTCGCGAGCGGATAGGCTTCGGTGCGCGCCGGAGGCTGCCCGAGATTGCGCTGGATCCCGTAGGCATCGCCTAACAAACGCACCGTCCAGCCCCTCACGGCGGCATCGGCATGGGCGAGAGTTTTCTCCGCCGTGGCGTCGTCGAGCCCGGCGACCTGATAAAGCGCCCAGAGCGAGTGAAGAGCGGCGGGTCCGCTGCCGTTCAGAGCGAGTTCTTTCAACTTTGGCACGGTCGCCTCGTCCCCGCGTTCCCCGAGGAGCCGAACCGCGGTGCGGCGGTGCCATTTGTTCGGATGGCCGAGCAGGGTGATCAGTTCGTCCGATGATTTTCCGACCATGGCGTAGTCGGATTCGAGCTTCATCCCCGCCCCCGCGACGCGGTAGATGCGACCGGTCGTCGGATCGATCTGGTTTTGATAGTGCTGGCCGTGGGCGATGTAGTATTCGTACATGTCCGCGACGTGGATCGAGCCGTCGGGCGCGTTGGCGAGGTAGACGGGGCGAAAGGCCTCGTCGCTGCTTTTCACGACGACACCGTGATCGACCGTCTCGAAGGTCGAGCCTCTTGGCTGCCACTTCGTCGCGATGATCTCGTTGTGGAGCGGATCGATCGCGAAGAGCATGCCGCGCAACGGTTTCGGAATAGCGGTGCCGTCGGCGAAAGCACCGAAGTGAGTGAAGCGCACGACCGCATCCTTCGTCGTCATCATCGGCAGATCGCCGAAGGCATAGGGATTGCGGGGCGGACCGAACTTGCCGGGATCGACGCCCTGCATCTGGTAAAAGCCGCCCTGCACGTAATGCCAGCCGCGCGTCCCGCCGCCGTTGTGACCGGAGTAGAGACGACCGACGCCATCGAACTCGAGCCCGAAGGTATTGCCGCTGCCCTCGGCGAAGAGCTCGAAGGCGCGTGTCTCCGGATGATAGCGCCAGACCATGCAACCCTCGAAGTAGGTTCCGGGATGTCCCTCGGGATCGAGCCCGGGACGCGTCACCCGGCACGAGACGGTGCTGCCCTGTCCGCCGTAGATCCAGCCATCGGGTCCCCAGGCGAGACCGTTCGCGGTGGAGTGGCTGTCCTCGAATCCGAATCCTGCCAGATGCGCTACAGGATCACCGTCGGGCACATCGTCGCCATCGGCGTCGGGATAAAAAAGGAGGTAGGGCGAGTTCATCACCCAGACCCCGCCCTTGCCAGGGAGGACCGCGTTGGCCATGTTCAGGCCGTCGACGAAGACCTTGCGCGAGTCGTAGCGACCGTCGCCATCGGTGTCCTCGTGGATCGTGACGAGATCGGCCCCGCGATCGTGATGCGGCGGCGGGAGAGGGACCTTGTCATAATGGGCGCGGTAGTAGCGGTCGCGGCTGAGCATGCGGAGTCCGGCGGGATAGGGATACTGCAGCGAATGGATCACCCAGAGTCGGCCGCGTCCGTCGTAGCTGAAATGGAAAGGCTGCGCGATGTCGGGTTCGGCGAGGAGTTGCTCGACGGTGAGACCGTCCGTCGTCGTGAAGGTTTTTGCGGCTTCGTCAGGGCTGAGCTTCGGACCATGGACCTGCTCGGCGCGGCCGAGGACACGGTTCGACTCGCGGAACTCTTCGTAGGCGGCGCGGGCCGGTTTTTCGGCGACGGCCTTCCCGGGTGTGTAATCGCCGCCGGTGGAGATTTCCCATTCGCCCTCGAAGATACACTCCCAGAAGTAGTTCATGAGAAACGGTGCCTCCTTGCGGAAGCCGACCGCACCGTCGACCGGTGAAGTCTTCACCGCGATCTCGTTCCATTGGCCGGCCACGAGCGTGCCGACAGGGACTTTGTAGCGGAGGATTCCCAGCTCGCCCCCCTCCCCGATTTTCACTCCGTTGACCCAGACTTCGTGGGTGCCGGGCAGGTCGCTGAAATTGAAGCCGACTGATTCTTCGAAGAGGTTGCGATCGTGTTTCGTGAAAAAACTGTCGTGCGGTTTCACCCAGCAGCGCAGCCACGAAGTGCCGTTCACCGGGATCGGACCTGGGACTTTGGCGGGCTGCCAGTCGGCGGCGGAGACGAGTCCGGACAAGCTGAGGGCAAAGAGGAGGAGGGAGAGTCGTTTCATAAAACGGGGAAATCTTGCGTTTGCGGGGAATCGGAACCATATTCACCGCAGAATTTGCGGGGAATATGAGATACATTCACCAGTTGCCGGACTGGCCCGGGCTGAAATGCGAAGAAGGGCGTCTGGCGGGATCGCTGGCCGATTGATGCGATGTAGCATGGGCATCCTGCCCATGCATCGTGTTGTGGCGCGCGTATATCCATGAGAGTGGATCTGCTCTGCTCCACCGTTTCGGAGAGGCGGTGGGCCTCTCTGATGAAGTCTCGATCCCGGCCGGCCGCTTTGGAGCGATCGAGCCTCGCTCGGCCTTCGTTCGTCTCGCCGCGATGCATGGGCAGGATGCCCATGCTACTTTTCCCGTCTCGACGCTGGAGCTGATTTGCCATCGTATTACCCAATCACTACTACCTTCCCCGTAGCGGCTGATTCCTCGGCGGCGAGGCAGGCGCGGACGGCCTCGCGGGATTCTTCGGGGGTGATTACGGTGGGTGCTTCACCCGTCGCGATGCAGTTCACGAAGTAGGCGAGTTCGTCGCGCAGCGCGCCGCGGAGCTGTCCATGTATCATCGGCCAGTAGGTCGTGTCGGGACAGCGGGCCCCGTTTTTATCCACGATCATCAGATTCGGATGGGTGTCGTGAATGGAGATGGAGCCCTCGGTCCCGATGATCTCGAGGCGTTCGTCGATTTGGAATGGTGTCGTGTCAGGGAGGCACCAGACCGATTCGAGGATGCACGAGGCGCCGTTCTCGAGCCGGTACATGACCTGCCCCAGATCGGGATGGGCATGCTGACGCACCTGCACGGTCTGCGCGTAGGCGGTGACGGCGCGCGACTCGCTGAACCAGAACATCAGATCGGTGTCGTGGACACAGTCGCCGATGATGGGACCGATTTTATCGAGCACTGTCGCCCCGACCCAGGCGGGCAGATTGCGGCGGGCATACATGGAAATGATTTTCCCGATCTTCCCGTCCGCGATCTCCTGCTTCGCGGCGGCGTAGCGGGGATTAAAACGGCAGATGTGCCCGGTCATGAAAAAGCCGCTCGCCGCTTTCGCCGCGTTCACGATGAGATCGCAATCCGCCACGGTCGAGGCCATCGGCTTCTCGAGAAAGACGTGCTTGCCCGCCTCCAGCGCCGCCACCGCCGGATCAGCGTGCTGGTCCCACATCGTCGTGATGCTGACCGACTCGATTTCCGGATCGGCGAGCATCTCATGGTAATCGGTGTAGGTCTTCGCGACCCCGAACTTTCCCGCGACCTCGGCGAGACGTTCCGGATTGCGGGTGCAGACCGCAGACAACTCCACATTCGGGATGGCCGCCAAGGCCTCACAATGTTTCTCCCCGAACCAGCCCAACCCCAAAACAGCATGCTTCACTCTCTTCATAAAAACTTGAAACTTGAAACTTAAAACGTAAAACTTTGAACTCTTCCTACCACGGCGGCAGCGCCATCGTCCCCCCGTCGAGGATGATGGAGGTGGCGTTGATGTATTCCGAATCTTCACTTAGCAAAAACGCGGCGGTCTTCGCGATGTCGATGGGTTGACCGAGACGGCGCACGGGGATCTTTTTCGCGACTTCGGCGTAGAGTTCCTCGACCGGCTTGTCCCAGCCCTCGCAGGTCGCGGCGAGCATGGGAGTGTCGATCGTGCCGGGGCAGATCCCGACGACACGTACCTTGCCGGCATGGTCGGCGGCGAGGCAGCGCACGAGCGACTCGAGCGCGCCCTTCGAGGCGCAGTAGAGCGCATGGGCGGGGAAGCCGATGAAAGCCGCGACCGAGGTGGTGATGAGAAAGACGCCCTGACCGTGCTCTTCCATCACGGGGATGGCGTGTTTGGCGGTCCAGAAGACACTCTTCACATTCACACCCATGATCTTTTCCCACGCCGCGTCGTCGAACTCGGTGACACGTCCCTTGCCCCAGACGCCGGCGTTGCAATGGACTCCGTCGATCCGCCCGTAGGTCGCGACGGCATGATCGACCATCGCTTTGACGCTGGGCTCTTGCGAAACATCGGTGTAGATGAAACTCGCCGTCTGCCCCGCCTCGCGGAGTTCGTGCTCGAGGGCGACGCCGCGGTCCTCCTGATTCGAAGCGATGACGACGCGGGCGCCGAGTGAGGCGAAATGCCGCGCGCAGGCCTCGCCGATGCCCGAGGTGCCGCCGGTGACGAGGATGACTTTGTCTTTCAGATTCATATCACTTCCAGGGGAGATCGCTGTCGTTTTCAAATTTCATGAACTCGATCACCGCGCCGTCTTTGAGAATGAAGGCCACGGTAAAATTCGGCGACGGCTCGAAGGGCTCGATCAGCACCTCCTCGCCGACCAACTCGGCCGCGATGTCATCGACCCGATAGGCGACATGCGGCATGTCACGCACCGGACCCGAGACCGGGCTCTCCGCCTCGAAGCGCAGGTATTCGACGGCGTAGGGATGTTTGCGAGGGTCAGTGACCCAGACTTTCGTTTCCTCGACGAAAAACTCGCCGGGCTGGCTCTCGTCGGTCGGGAGACCGATGTGGTGGAATTGGCGCATAGGGATGGAGTGGCGGAGTGGTGGAGTGGTGGAGT
>Ga0209390_10001293_pt1 | contig 49350 bp, 42 predicted proteins | sample BON01_FD_187212 | JGI IMG/M metagenome (GOLD analysis project Ga0209390, IMG submission 187212) | Freshwater microbial communities from Lake Bonney liftoff mats and glacier meltwater in Antarctica - BON-01 (SPAdes) (version 2) | ecosystem: Environmental > Aquatic > Freshwater > Ice > Glacier...
ACTTTTAAGCCCAGCTCCCGGGAGATGACCCCAGCGGTCTGGCCGCTGGAGAGCCAGTTGTTAACCGCTTCACGATTGAAGGTTTCGTCGAATTTACGCCGTTTGGGGACAGATGGTTTTTTGATGGATTTGACCATCCATGGTTGACCAAATCTCTGTCCGTCAATTCAAGGCAACCTCAGGGTTCTCGTGCAGCCCTTCCTCGGACATCACCGAACGCTTGCTTGGCCCGTCCACCAATACTTTAGCGTGCACGCGCGCCCATTGTTCCATGTCCATATACCCGCACCTTTCTTAAGTGCGTACCGGTTTTATTCCGCCTTCTTTTCCGTACGGTTTCTCGACGGCATTTACAGGCTGGTCGAGGGCGACACAGCCGCGCTCTGGGGTTTTCAGACAGGCTCTCAGGAATCATCCCGAGCGGTTGGGAGAATTAAGGCGTTGTTCGGTTCGCTGCCGGGGCAGGCGTGGGCTGGCGGCAAAACTGCCAGGATTTCTGGCGGTACCGTTCTGAGGCGAGGCTTTGAATCTCGTCGCTGAGCCGGGGTGGTTCCGACGGATTTGCCTGCCAGGCGATGGCGATCGCGGATTCAGCGTCTGCAAACGATCGGTTGAGATTCGTGATGAAGTCCGTGTGGGCTCGTTTGCTTCTCCATTCCGGTTCCAGCGTCGGGTGCCGCAGACAGTTCGCAATGAGTGTCAAATCTGCGTTGAGCAAAAATGACCCGTGAAAGAGCAGGGCGCGGCTTCCACGCTTTTGCGCGTTGCCGGAAAACTTCCTCCCGTCGATTGCCAGATCGGAAACTCCCTCCACTTTGATATCTTGTTGGGTCAATCGTTCGAGCGCATCGCGGTTCGTTTCCATCACGAAACGGTTGGTGCTGTTGATATGTTCGAATGGCGTGTTGGAGACGATTGGAAGGGCGAGCGAATAGCAAAGGCAGCCGTCAGTAAGCGCCACGGTTCCGCCGCCGCTGAGGCGCCGGTTGATCGCGATTCCGTTCTTTTCACAAAACTCAAGGTCGACCTCTTTGGTGGCGGCATTGGCGTAGCCAAGCACCACGGTGGGTTCCACAGGTCGCCAAAATCTCAGCCACGATTCGCCGGTCTTTCCGACGTGGTGAAACAGCGCTTCGTCGCAGGCCAGACTCTCGAGTGTGGTGAATTCGGATGAGCTCCAGAGGTTCATCAAGTTGTCGCTCAAAGAGCTGTATTTAAAACCATGAAAAAGGTGGTTCGTGTTTGGCGGGGATTACCCTTGCCAAATCGGGTGGCATCCATATCTTGTGCGGCCTTTCGGGACAACCCGAAAGTAACCCTTTTGGCTTGGTAATGTCGGTACCATCTGACTTTTCCACCGGGCCTCGACAGCAATATTCACAAGATAATGGCACTCGAATCTGGTCTTAAAGACCGACTGGCTGAACTGGATCACCGGATACCCAGTCAAAACTTTGGCGGCGCGGAAACCCAGCGCTGGATGCAGGCCGCCGAACAGGTCTTGGAAGCCGCCCTGCAGAATCAGGGACGCGACAAGGCGACGTTCTTTCTCGACGCACTCATCGACCGGTTGAAGGCCTCCGGCATCGACGCACCGGGAACCACGCAGACGCCCTATGTGAATTCCATTTCTTTAGAGGATCAGCCGGCGTATCCCGGCGACTGGCAGACCGAGGTCAAGATTAAGAGTTACATCCGGTGGAACGCAATGGCGATGGTGGTCAACGCGAACCGTAAACAGCCGACGCTCGGCGGTCACATCTCGACTTACGCTTCAAGCGCCACGCTGTATGAAGTGGCGTTCAATCATTTCTTCCGCGGTCGCTCGAACGATTTCATGGGCGACCAGGTTTACTTCCAGGGCCACGCGTCGCCGGGCATTTACGCCCGCGCATTTCTGGAAGGTCGTCTGGAAGAATCGCATCTCCAGAACTTCCGGCAGGAATTGGCTCCCGGTGGTGGACTGTCGTCTTATCCGCACCCGTACTTGATGCCGGAATTCTGGCAGTTCCCAACTGTATCGATGGGGCTTGGTCCGATCATGTCGATTTATCAGGCGCGGTTTAATCGCTACCTGAAAGCTCGTGGATTCATTAAATCCACGGAACCCAAAGTTTGGTGCTTCGTTGGCGACGGCGAAAGCGACGAACCGGAATCTCTGGGTTCACTTACGCTCGCGGCGCGGGAGAAACTCGACAATTTGATCTGGGTGGTGAACTGCAATTTGCAGCGTCTCGACGGTCCGGTGCGCGGCAATGGAAAAATCATTCAGGAACTTGAGGGACTGTTCCTCGGCGCGGGCTGGAACGTCATCAAGGTTATCTGGGGAAGTGACTGGGATGAATTGCTTGCAAAAGACACGACCGGTTTGTTGATGCGTCGGATGAACGAGGTTTGCGACGGTGAATATCAGAAATACACCGTAGAATCCGGCAGCTTCGCCCGTAATCATTTCTTTGGGAAATATCCTGAGCTGTTGAAGCTGGTCCATCACCTTACCGACGTGCAGCTGACAAAGCTGCTTCGCGGCGGTCATGATCAGCGGAAGATGTACGCGGCATACAAGACAGCAACGGAACACACCGGTCAGCCGACGGTGATTCTTGCCAAGACGATCAAAGGCTACGGTTTGGGCGAGGCCGGTGAGGGGCGCAACATTACGCATCAGCAGAAGAAGCTGAACGAAAAGGAACTGCGCGAATTTCGTGCTCGGTTCAATATCCCCATCAGTGACGAGGTCATCGCTGAGACGCCGTTTTATCGACCTGCCCCGGACAGCACGGAGACGAAGTATTTGTTGGAGCGCCGGAAGCAGCTCGGTGGGTTCCTTCCCAAACGGGTCGTTGACGTCGAAGCGCTTGAGACTCCGGATCGAAGCAAATTTGAATCGGTGCTCAAGGGCGCGGGGGATTCCAAAGTCTCCACAACGATGGGATTTGTGCGTATCCTGAGTCTGCTCCTGCGCGATAAGATCATTGGAAGAAACATCGTGCCCATAATTCCAGACGAGGCCCGTACCTTCGGCATGGACGCGCTGTTCCGCGAGATTGGAATCTACGCGTTTGAAGGACAGAAGTACGAGCCGGTCGACAAAAAATCGCTGCTCTATTATCACGAGACGAAGGACGGACAAATCCTTGAAGAAGGAATCACGGAAGCCGGTTCCATGTCGTCGTTCCTCGCGGCGGGCACAGCCTACGCAACGCACGGTGTGAACATGATTCCGTTCTACACCTACTACTCGATGTTTGGTCCGCAGCGCGTGGGCGATCTCATCTGGCTGGGCGGCGACATCAGGGTCAAAGGATTTCTCATGGCCGCTACGGCTGGACGCACGAGCCTCAACGGCGAAGGCCTTCAGCATCAGGACGGTCACAGTCTGCTGCTCGCCAGCACGGTTCCAACGTTGATGACGTATGATCCGGCGTTTGCGTATGAGCTGGCGATCATCATTCAGGATGGTGTGCGTCGGATGTATCAGGAAGGCGAAGATCTTTTCTATTACATCACGCTCTACAACGACAATTACCCGATGCCGCCGATGCCTGAGGGCGTTGAAGACGGTATTCTCAAAGGACTCTATAAATTCAAGACCGGTGCCGACGGGCTGAAGCACAAGGCACAGATTTTTGGCAGTGGTCCGATCATCAACAGTGCGTTGCGGGCGCAGGAGATTCTTGCGGAGAAATACGGCGTGTCCGCCGATGTGTGGAGTGCGACCAACTACAAGAGCCTGCGCCATGATGCTTTGAACTGCGATCGTTGGAACATGTTGCATCCGGAAGAGCCAATGAAGGTTCCGCACGTCGTCGATTTGTTGAAGGACGAGCAGGGGCCGTTCATCGCGGTTTCAGACAACATGAAACTCGTTCCAGGCCAGATCTCGGAATGGGTGCCCGGTGGGATGACCATTCTCGGGACCGACGGATTTGGTCGGAGTGAAACGCGCGACCAGCTTCGTCGTTTCTTTGAAGTGGACGCAGAGAGCACCGTCATCGCGACGCTCTGGGCGCTGGCGAAGAAGGGCGAGATGGAACGCGGTATTGTCACTAAGGCAATCAAGGATCTCGGCGTTGATCCCGAGAAACTTCATCCGCAGCTGCTCTGAGTTTTGACGTGACCAGCCATCTGCTGCGGTGGATGAACGGGTCATTGGCCAATCCTAGGTTTTTAATGATAGGGCAGCCGCAGCCACCCTTCCGGTTTTCGTAAACAGACTTATTTTTATGGACATTAAACTGCCAAAATTGGGCGAAGGCGCTGACACCGGCACGGTCGTGAGCGTGCTTGTCAACGTGGGTGACCAGATCGCTGTCGACCAGCCGATCATCGAATTGGAATCGGAAAAGGCCGTTGCCACCATCCCGTCAAGCCAGGCCGGAACGGTTGAGAAAATTCACGTTGAAAACGGGCAAAAAATCAGCTCCGGCGCGCTGCTCGTGACGCTCGCCGGAGGCGGTCCGTCCGGCGCGGCAAAGTCCGAAGCCCCCGCCAAAACATCGCCGGCCCAGGCTGTTGCTGCGACGCCGCAGGCGGCTGCGGGAGGTTCCGTTGACGTTTCCGGCGTATCGCTCGAATCAATTCCCGACTCCGTGCCGATGCCGGTCGCCCCGCCTTCGGTGAGATTCCTGGCTGCGCAACTCGGTCTGGACCTGCGTCGCGTGGTTGCGGTGACCGGTGGATCACGGGTTTCCGCAGATCAACTCAAGCAGTACATCGAGACGCTTCAGAAGCTTGCGGCGAAGGGATCACAACCCGTGGCGTCAGCAACCGGCGGCAGAGCGGCTGCGCCCGCTGAATCAATTGATTTCACCCAGTGGGGCGATGTTCTCAAAAAGCCGATGTCGCAGTTGCGGAAGGTGATCGCGCGCCGGATGAGCGAGAACTGGAACGCCATTCCGCACGTCACCCAATTCGACGATGTCGACATGACGAACATCCTCGCGTTGCGCAAAAAGTATCTTGGGGACTACGACGCCAAGGGTGTCCGGCTGACCGTGACCCCGTTCATTTTGAAGGCCGTGGTCAACGCGTTGAAACAGCACCAGATCTTCAACAGCAGTCTGGACGAAGTGGCCAACGAAGTGATCCTCAAGGAGTATTTCCATCTCGGCGTGGCCGTGGATACCGACGCCGGCCTGCTCGTTCCGGTGATTCGCAACGTGGACAAGAAGAGCATTTTGGAGCTGTCCAAGGAGCTGGCCGAAGTCGCCGGGAAGGCGCGCGACCGCCAGCTTTCGCCGGATGAAATGCGCGGCGGCACGTTCACGATTTCCAATCAGGGCGCGTTTGGTGGCGGACATTTCACACCGATCGTCAACCGGCCGGAAGTTGCGATCCTGGGTCTCGGACGCAGCTCGGACAAGGCGGTCGTTCGCGACGGCAAAATCGAGGCGAGACCGATGATGCCGATTGCGCTGAGCTACGATCATCGTGTGATCGATGGTGGCAGCGCCGCCCGTTTCATCGTGGATCTGGTGAAGGCGTTTGAGAGCTTCGATGAGAGCGTGGTTAAGTTGTGAACGGGAATCTGGCGGGAAAGTGGTCAGTAAAACAGTATTCAGTAGATCACTTGCTCGATTCTTCCACGTTACTGTTTCACTGAATACTGACCCACTGAACACTCTTTGAAGTGAATAGAATTTTGAGAATATGAACCAATCTGAAACTGAAATTATAATCATCGGCGGAGGCCCGGGCGGATATGCCGCCGCTTTTTACGCTGCGGATCTGGGCAAGAAAGTGACGCTCATTGAACGGGACAACCGTCTCGGCGGCGTGTGCATGAACCGGGGTTGTATCCCGTCCAAGGCGCTGCTGAACGCGACGCAAGGAATCGTGTCTGCGCGGGAGTCGGCCAAACGCGGAATCACCTTCGGCGAACCGGCAATCGATGTTTCGAAATTGCGCGAGTGGAAGGACGGGATTCTGACACGTCTCGCCGGCGGCCTGAAAATGCTCGCCGACAAGCGCGGTGTCACCGTGATTCACGGTCGCGGCTATTTTGAGGATTCAAACACCGTTCGCGTGGAAACCGAGTCCGGTCAGCAATTTGTCAAGTTTCAGCAGGCGATCGTCGCCGTAGGTTCGCGTCCGGCATTGCCCAAGGCGTTCGATCTCGGTAACCCGCGCGTGATGACGTCGACCGAGGCGCTGGAGATTGAGGACATCCCGGAGAATTTGCTCGTGATCGGCGGCGGATATATCGGCATGGAATTGGGCACAGTTTACGCCACCCTCGGAAGCCACGTGACGGTGATCGAAGCGCTGGATTCCATACTGATGGGGGCCGATCCCGATCTTGCCCGGCCGGTGATGCTCTACGCCAAGAAGGCGTTCAAGGAAATGCGTTTCAAGGCCAAGGTCACCGGCATGTCGACCGCCGGCAAACAGATCAAGGTGAAATCCGAGTGCGACGGAAAATCTGTGGAAGAACTGTATGACCGCGTGCTCGTCTCCGTCGGACGCTCGCCGAACAGCTCCGATCTCGGCCTGGAAAACACGAAGGCCAAGCTGGATGACCGTGGATTCCTGAAGGTGAACGACCATCAGCAGACCGATGATCCAAACATCTTCGCGATCGGCGACATCGTGGGCGGCCTGATGCTCGCCCACAAGGCGTCGAAGGAAGCGCGCATCGCCGTGGAGTCCATCATGGGCGAAGCAAAAGCGGCCGGCACTGCGGTGATTCCGGCAGTGGTATTTACCGATCCCGAGGTTGCGTGGTGTGGATTGACCGAGGCCGAGGCAAAGGAAAAAGGCATTCCGATCGAAGTGTCGAAATTCCCCTGGGGTGCCAGCGGACGCGCGCTGACCTATGACCGCGTTGACGGCCTCACGAAGCTGATCATCGAGCCGGGTACGGATCGCATTCTCGGAGTCGGAATCGTCGGCCACGGTGCCGGCGAACTGATCGGTGAAGGCGTCGTTGCGGTGGAAATGGGCGCAACCGCGAAAGATCTCGCGATGATTGTTCACGCGCATCCGACGCTGTCCGAGACGATCATGGAAGCTGCCGAGGCCTTCTACGGTCATGCCACGCACACGTTGTCGCCGAAGAAGAGCTAGGATTGTTTTTCCAAAACGCACTTGCAGGCGGGAATTGACGGACTAGAATTCGGGTCGTCAACCCCAACCATTGATTCGCTTTATCATGAAAAACACCCTCTCGATTCTTGTCTGCTTCGTCCTCACAACAACCTTGGCTCTCGCAGGCGATCTGCCGGAAAGCATGCAGGGAAAATGGTCGCTGAAGAGAACCAGCGAAAACGGCGAACCCGTAATCCAAAAATTGGTTTTCAAGGGCAACACATTTCAGTTTCGATTAATGAGCGAAGGGGGTTCGACTCTTTTGTTCGCTGAAGGCAAGGCCCAGCTGGAGAAGGCGGGCAAGGTGAACGTGATCCTGCTCTCCGAGATCAAGGCCGGCCAGTCGGACACGGCGACGGAAGCGGTTGACATGGAATATCAAACCCCGGTCCGGGTTTCCTACCGCACATTGTATCTGGCTTCCGGACTGGATGAGGAACGCGAAGAAGCCCCACGAATGGACGCCTACAAGAAGGAGTAGTTTCGGGCTGCCGGATCATTCCGAGCAGGATAAAAATTACCACGATCACAACCACCGCCCACGCCGCTCCCGGCATGGGCGGTTTCTTTCGTGTGCGGAAACATCAACTTTCGCGACCGATGGAAGCAGACGGCTGGGGTGCGACAAATGAAGCCGCCGCCCGCGCGGTTGCCGGGGAAATGAAAGAGTTGTCAATAGTGAGAACCGACCCCTTTACGGTGCCGGCGAACTGATCGGTGAAGGCGTCGTTGCGGTGGAAATGGGCGCAACCGCGAAAGATCTCGCGATGATTGTTCACGCGCATCCGACGCTGTCCGAGACGATCATGGAAGCTGCCGAGGCCTTCTACGGTCATGCCACGCACACGTTGTCGCCGAAGAAGAGCTAGGATTGTTTTTCCAAAACGCACTTGCAGGCGGGAATTGACGGACTAGAATTCGGGTCGTCAACCCCAACCATTGATTCGCTTTATCATGAAAAACACCCTCTCGATTCTTGTCTGCTTCGTCCTCACAACAACCTTGGCTCTCGCAGGCGATCTGCCGGAAAGCATGCAGGGAAAATGGTCGCTGAAGAGAACCAGCGAAAACGGCGAACCCGTAATCCAAAAATTGGTTTTCAAGGGCAACACATTTCAGTTTCGATTAATGAGCGAAGGGGGTTCGACTCTTTTGTTCGCTGAAGGCAAGGCCCAGCTGGAGAAGGCGGGCAAGGTGAACGTGATCCTGCTCTCCGAGATCAAGGCCGGCCAGTCGGACACGGCGACGGAAGCGGTTGACATGGAATATCAAACCCCGGTCCGGGTTTCCTACCGCACATTGTATCTGGCTTCCGGACTGGATGAGGAACGCGAAGAAGCCCCACGAATGGACGCCTACAAGAAGGAGTAGTTTCGGGCTGCCGGATCATTCCGAGCAGGATAAAAATTACCACGATCACAACCACCGCCCACGCCGCTCCCGGCATGGGCGGTTTCTTTCGTGTGCGGAAACATCAACTTTCGCGACCGATGGAAGCAGACGGCTGGGGTGCGACAAATGAAGCCGCCGCCCGCGCGGTTGCCGGGGAAATGAAAGAGTTGTCAATAGTGAGAACTGACCCCTTTATGAAAGAGTTGTCAATAGTGAGAACCGACCCCTTTAAGAAAATCACTCTTCGCCCGGCTGGCCGCGAGCGCAAGCGACGACAGCTCGACGGCGCGGCGCGATTCCTCCTGGAGTCGGAGATTGGTGGCTTCCAGTTCCGCCGTGCGCTCCCGCACCATGCGTTCGAGGTCGTCGAGCCTGCCCCGGGCCTGCTGCTGGAGCTGCCATTTCATAGTCAGCGTGTGGGCGAGCTGGAGCACCTCGATGTTGTCGAACGGCTTCTTCAGGACGACCAGCCGGTCGGAGTGGCCGAGTTTGGCCAACATTTCGTCCCACGAATAATCCGAGTAGGCGGTGCAGACGACGACCTGCAGATCCGGGCACTCCTGCCAGATCCGCGCGATAGTTTCAATCCCATCCCAGCCGGGTGGCATCCGCACATCCACGAAGGCCATGGCATAGGGCTGGCCGGCGGCGAGGGCGGCACGCACGCGCTCCAATCCCTCCTGGCCCTGGAAGGCTGACTCCACGGTGAAGGAGTCGAGGGCCGGGGCCGCGCCCGGTCCACCAAAAAGATCGGATTGCAAGGAGTCCAGCGATTGATCGTCAGCCGACGCGGCCAGGATTTTCTTGAAGTCCTCGTGGATGGACAGGTTGTCGTCGATGAGGAGGATGCGGCGGTTTTTGCTATCAGGATTCATGGGAATTCATTTCAGGCGGCGTTGAATAACCGTGCGGGAGCTGCGTTCGCCGGGCAGGCGGGTTCCGCCGCCAGTTCGAGGGTAAAGGTCGCGCCGTGGCCCGGCCCGTCGCTCTGCACGGTGAGCGATCCGCCCAGCTCCTTCGCCGCGTTGGCCCCGCTGTGCAGGCCGAAGCCGTGGCCGTCCTTCTTGGTGGTGAAGCCGTGGTTGAAGACGCGGTTCAAGTTCTCCGCCGGGATGCCCATGCCGTTGTCGCTCACTTGAATCTTCACCCGCCCCTCGCCGTGCGTCACCCGCACCGTCACTTTCTTCTCCGTCCCTCTGGCATCGTCGCAGGCGTGCCGCGCGTTGCGGATCAGGTTCACCAGGATTTGCAGCACCTTGTGCTTGTCCGTGGTGATGGCCGGCAGGTCCGCGGCAAACTCGCGCACCAGTTCCACCTCGTGCTTTTGGAAGCTGTCCGCGTTCATCCGCAGGGTGTCCTCGACCAGTTCGGTCACTTCCAGCGTCTCCGTCACGCCGGAGACCTTGGCGAAGCTCTGCTGCATGGCCACGATACTCTTGATGTGCCCGATGTTTTTGACCAGCGACTCCAGTTCCTTGAGCTGTGTCTCCTGCTGGCGGGCGAACTTGTCGGCCAGTTGGGCGAGGAAGAGGGGCACCTTTGGTCCGCGCGGATCGCGGGTGAAGAACGCGCCGAGATTGTCGCCTTGTTCGCGCAACAGGGTCACCACGCGGGTGAGATCGGCCTGGGGAGATTTGCGAACCGACTCGTTCAGGAGCGTGGCCGAGACATTGACGCTGTTGAGCACGTTGCCCACGTTGTGCAACACGCCCGTCGCCACCTCCGCCATGCCGGCGCGGCGGGAGCTATCGATCAACTCTTTGTGCGCCTTCGCCAACTCGGCCTCGGTGTGTTTGCGCTCGGTGATGTCGCGGGTCACCGCCAGCATCTGCTTCACCCGGCGGGTTGGCTGCTCCTCCCAAAGCGGGACCGCGTGCAGTTCCATCCAGCGTCTTTGTCCGTCCAACGCGATGATCTCGAAAATCTGGTGGGTGGTTTCGCCGCGGAAGACCGCCGCCACTCCGGCGGAAAACAACGGGTGATACTTTGGGTCAACGAGGTCGAGCACGCTTAATCCTCGCACCTGCTCCATTGATCCTGCCGCGATCATCTGCAGGCCGGCGGGATTCATTTCCAGCAGCTCGCAGTTTTCTCCCAGGAGTTTCACGCATTCGGGCTCTGCATCCACGATACTGTGGAATTTCTGTTCACTCTCCCGCAGCGCCTTCTCCGCCTGCGTGCGCTCGATCGCCACCGCCGCCAACTGAGCGGCGGCCACGATGGTGCCGATCTCGACCTCGTTTGGCCCGCACGGCTGGGCGTGGTAGAAAGCGAAGGATCCGACCACCCGGCCACGAGTGCCGCGAATCGGCTCCGACCAGCAGGCGGCCAGCCCGGCTTGGGCGGCCAGCGCCTTGTAGTCGGTCCAGAGCGGATCGGTCTGGATGTCCGCCACCAGCACCCGTTCACCGGTGAACACGGCCGTGCCGCACGATCCCACCGCCGGGCCGATGGCCACGCCGTGAATGGCATCGTTGTAGAACGCCGGCAGGCTGGGCGCCGCGCCGGTCAGCAAGTGGGTGCCCGCCGCATCGAGCAGCAACACGCTGCCGAGCGTGCCCGGGTGCTCGGCTTCGACACCGCGCACGAGCGTGGTGAGCACCTCGGCCAGCGGTGCGCCAGCCGCCAGCGCGGTCATGGTTTGGCTGTGGGTGGCCGCGCGCCGCTCCGCCTGCTTGACTCGCGTGACGTCCTCGAACAGGTAGAAGCGACCGTAGTAGCGATCGTCGGCCCCTCGCAGTTGCGTCGAATACCGGCGGATCATCCTGCCGGCCGTGAACGGGATCTCATCTTCGATCATCACGCGACTGGCCTCGAACTGCAGCGGCACGCACGAGGCGGCGAACGCGGGCACATCGGCCAGCATCGGCAGGCAGTCGGGAATGATGTCCCGGTTCTTGAGCTCTCCGCGCTCCAACCGGTCTGCCAGATGCTCGATCCCCCAGATCTCGCAGAACCGCTTGTTGAAAAACCGGATCTCGTCGGTGCGGTTGTCGACCACCAGGTACCCCATCGGCGAGGCGCTCGACATCATCTGCAGGAGTGACAGGTTCCTGAGCCGCTCATCTTCCCCGTACTTGCGCTCGGTGATGTCGGTATGCGTGCCCACCACCCGCAGCGGTTTGCCCGCGGGATCGCGGGTGATGACCAGGCCGCGGTCGAGAACCCATTTGTAGCTGCCGTCTTTGCAGCGCATGCGGTGCTCGTTGGCGTAGCCCGCGGTCTGGCCGTCGAGGTGCGGCTGCAGGTCGGCCATCACGCGCGGCATGTCCTCCGGGTGGACTCGGCTCGACCACTCATCGAGCCCGGTGCCGATCTCGGCGTCGGTATAGCCGAACATGTCCTTCCAACGTTTGGAGAAAAACACCGTGCTCGCTGGCACGTCCCAGTCCCACACGCCGTCGCCCGCGCCTTCGAGGGCGAACCGCCAGCGCCCTTCGCTCGCCTGCAACGCCTCCGCCGCCGCCTTGCGCGCACGCCGCTCAACGGTTTCCCGCAGCCCGCGTTCGACGGCCGGACCCAGCCGCGCGAGATGGGTCTTCAGGATATAGTCGCTCGCGCCGGCATGCAGGGCGGCGACGACGGCCTCCTCGCCGAGGGTGCCGGAGATGAGGATGAACGAGATGTCCAGCCCGCGCTCCTTGAACAAGGCCAGCGCCTGCAGGCCGTCGAACTCCGGCAGTTTGTAATCCGCCAGGATGAGCTCCCAGCCGTGGTCGAATTGGGCCAGGTAATCGGCTTTCGTCTGCACCACCACGATTTCGGGGGCGAAGCCGGCCGCCTCCAGGGTCGCGCGGATCAACTCGGCGTCCTTCGGATCGTCTTCCAGGTGCAGGATGCGCAACGGGGTTTTCATGCGGATGCTCCCGTTCCGCGCGCCTCCGGCTCGCTCTTCGGAGCGGCGAGCGGCGCTTCATTCAGGACCGCCCAGAAGACCCCCAGGGTCTTGACCGCCTCGACGAACTTGTGGAAATCCACCGGTTTCACCACGTAGCCGTTCACCCCGAGTTGGTAGCTGGCGATCAGGTCCTGTTCCTCGCGGGACGAAGTAAGCACCACGACGGGCACCTGTCTCAATTGCTCGTCGGCCTTCACTTGGCGTAACACTTCGAGGCCGCTGACCTTGGGGAGTTTGAGGTCCAGGATGACGACGGCGGGGTTGCGATCATCCCGGGTCTGGAATTTCCCCCGGCGATACAGGTAGTCCAGGGCCTCGGCGCCGTCGCGGACGACGTCCACCCCGTTGGTGAGTCGGTATTCTTCGAGGGCGGTGAGGGTCAGTTCCACATCATTGGGATCATCTTCCACCAGGAGAATTCGTTTGATCTGGTTCATGTTGTTTTCCTTTCTGGGTGCTTGTTTCCGGTTGGTTTCGGCAGTGAGAAATAGAAGGTGGCGCCTTCGCCCAGCACGCTTTCGGCCCAGGTGCGGCCGCCGTGGCGCGAGATGATGCGCCGCACATTGGCCAGCCCGATGCCGGTGCCTTCAAATTCTTCCGTGCCATGCAGCCGCTGGAACACCCCGAAGAGTTTCTCGACATACTGCATGTCGAACCCGACGCCGTTGTCCCGGATGAAGAAGACGTGCTCGTGCTCGTGCTCCGTGCAGCCCATTTCAAGCGTCGCCTCGTCGCGCGGTTGGCTGAACTTGAGGGCGTTGGCGAAGAGATTCGTCAGCGCCATGCGCAGCAGATTCGCGTCGGCGTTGACGTCCGGCAGGGGGGCAATGTGCCAGACGATGCGCCGCCCCTCCGTGTCGGAGTGCAAGCCCTGGATGACTTCCTGGACCAGCGCGTCGAGGTTCACCGGCGCTTGGCGCAACTCCGTGCGCCCCGACCGCGAGAAGGCCAGCAGATCGTCGATCAACTGGCCCATCCGCATGGCGGATTCGGAGATGACGGTGAGATGTCGCCGGGCCTGGTCGTCGAGCTTCACCCGGTCGTTCTTTTGCAGCAGTTCGGCGAATCCCGTGAGGTGGCGGAGCGGCGCGCGCAGATCGTGGGAGACGGAGTAGGAGAAGGCTTCGAGTTCCTGGTTGACCTCCTGGAGTTCAACGGTGCGGTCGCGGACGCGCTGCTCCAGTTCGTCGTTGAGCCGGCGGATTTCAGCCTCCCCCTGTTTGCGCCCGGTGATGTCGCGCTCGATCGCCACAAAATGGGTGGCCTCGCCTGCGGCCGTCTGCACGGGCGTAATGTTCAGCTCGATCCAGTATTCGGTGCCGGCCTTGGTGTAGTTGATGAGTTCGGCGAAAACCGGTTTTCTGTGATGTAAGGCCGTAGCGATCCGGTCCAACTCGGCCCGATCAGTCTTGGGGCCTTGAAACAGACGGGGTGTCTGCACGAGGAGTTCCGCGCGGGTGAAGCCGGTCAGCCGCTCGGCCGCTTCGTTGACGAAGAGGATCCGCGGCCCCGGAGCGACGAGCACGTCGGCTTCGGTGATGATCACGGCGTCGTTCAGTTGCGCGACACTGGCTTCGAGCAGGCGGAGCTGGGATTCCGCCATCGTGCGCTCGGTGATGTCCTGAAAAATCCCGGTCAGCTTGGCCGGGCGACCCTCCTGGAGTGTCACCACGCAGGTGGTGCGCACGTCGATCCGGCGGCCCTTGGTGGTCAGCGTTTCCAGCACGAGGTCGTAGCCTTCGCCGCGCTCCATCGCCGCCTGCAAGGCCTCGGAGATGATCCGGCGCGACTCGGGCAGGAAATAGCCGACGCCAGCATCCACCGTTGGGTTGAACTCCCCCGGCGAGGTGTCGTGGATGCGGTAGGTCTCCGCCGTCCAGAAAAGTTGCTTGCTGCCGAGGTCCAATTCCCAGCCACCCAGCTTGGCGGTGGACTGCGAGGCTTCGAGCAACTGGGTGCCCCGGCGCAGCGCCTCGTTCGCCTGCGTGCGCTCGATCGCCACCGCCGCCAACTGAGCGGCGGCCACGATGGTGCCGATCTCGGCCTCGTTTGGCCCGCACGGCTGGGCGTGGTATAACGCGAAGGATCCGACCCCCCGGCCACGAGTGCCGCGAATCGGCTCCGACCAGCAGGCGGCCAGCCCGGCCTGGGCGGCCAGCACCTTGTAGTCGGTCCAGAGCGGATCGGTCTGGATATCCGCCACCAGCACCCGTTCACCGGTGAACACGGCCGTGCCGCACGAGCCCACCGCCGGGCCGATCGCCACGCCGTGAATAGCCTCGTTGTAGAACGCCGGCAGGCTGGGTGCCGCGCCGGTCAGCAAGTGCGTGCCCGCCGCATTGAGCAGCAACACGCTGCCGAGCGCGCCCGGATGCTCGGCCTCGACGCCGCGCACCAGCGTGGTGAGCACCTCGGCCAGCGGCGCGCCACCGGCCAGCGCGGTCATGGTTCGGTCGTGGGTGGCCTCGCGCAGGTCCGCCTGCTTGCGGACGCTGATGTCCTCGATCATGCAGAGATGATGCGGGTGTGCTCTGTCAGCGACCATGAGCGGAGCGACGGTCATGCTGATCCACACCACCGAACCATCCAGACGGAGATACCGTTTGTTCATCTGGAAGCCGGTGATCTTCCCGTCATTCAACCGAGCCATGTTATCAAGATCTTCCTGCACATCGTCCGGATGGGTGATTTGCATCCAGTCAATCCGGATCAATTCTTCAATGGTTCGGCCCGCAATCTGCGCAAACTTGGGATTCACTTCCTGGATCTGGCCGGTCAAAGAGTCAATGAGGGCAATACCCGTCGGCGCTTGGGTAAACATAGTGCGGAACCGTTCCTCGCTTTCCAGCGCCGCCGCCGCCGCCTGCTGGCGCTCGGCGAGCGCCGTGCCGAGCCTGCCCTGGGTGCGCGTGAGCGCGGCGGCGAGCTCGGCCAATTCGCCCCGGCCCGGCAGGGCGCTTTGCAGGGTGAAGTCGCCCTGGTTGATCCGCGCGATGGTCGCATGCAACCGCGTCAGTGGGTGCACGACCCAGCGATGCAAAACGAACAGCACGATGAGCAAGAGGATGCCGCCGATGGCCACTACCGTGATCGTGAAGGCCAGGACTTTCTGGTGCGCGGCGGCCTGGCGTGGGCCCATGTCATGTTTCAGCAGCAGCGCCCCCACGGCACGGGAGCGAATTTCTCCGGGCTGAGCGGCGAAAGTGATCGGTTGGCAGACCAGCAGATAACGGCGTGTGCGATCGAGCCTGATTGATATCTGGAGATCGTTTTGGGCGGAGTGAAACTGCTCGAGGGTAAACTCCGGGAGCGCCTCGGCCATGGGGTGTCCTTCCGTGATCCGACTGGTCGAGTGAAGAATCTGGCCGGAACTATCGACCAGGGAGAGTTCGGTCGTTTCCGGCAGGGAGCCAAACTGGGCGATCGCCTCGGCCACCAGATCGCTATTCTGCAAACGGAGAAAGGTTTCGAACACGTATTGATCGGCCGCCAGGCGATAGCTCAGCCCATCACGCGCGAGGGATTCCACTCCCCTCATTGCTTCCCAGTTGCGCCAGAGGGCCGCCGTGCCCAGCAGGAGCACAAAGGCGGCGCCGACAAAAATCGGCAGCCAACGACGCAGAAGATGGGAGGGGGGGCGGTTCATTCTCGTGGCGTGACCGGGAGGAAAGCCGGCTCGACAAGGTGCTCTACTCGCACCGGCCGCTGCAAGAGTTGGTGTTGCAGCATCAACTCAGTGAGTTCGGCCGCCTTGTGGGCGAATGGCGGCGCGGGGCCGCCCAGCTGAGTGTGATTTTCTGCGAGATCAAGCAATTTGAGTCCGGCAAATTGGGGCAGCACTTGGGCTGGGAGCACGCCGAGATAGGGCGCGAGGCGTACGGCTGAATCCTGGGGTTGCTGGGCGAGATAATTCAGCGCCTTGAAATGGGCCGCAATCAAGGCGGCCAAGTGCCTGTCTTGGGCGGGCAAGGCTTCGGTGCGCACGACCAGCACATCGGTGATGAGGCCCGGAACCCGGCTGCTATCGAACAAAATCTTCGCCCCCTGCTCGAGCAGCTGAGTGCGGACCGGTTCAAAGGTCACGACGGCATCGACTTTATGGTTGAGGTAGGCGGCGGCGTGTTCGTTCACCGGCAAATCAACCACCGTCACTTCGTTCACGTTCAACTGGCCCGCCCGGAGCATGGCATCTAACATCACGGCCCCGATGGCGCTTGTCTCGACGCCGATGCGCTGGCCCCGAAGAGCGGGCAACGTGGTGAGCTCCGGACGAGCGATCACGACATCCGCTCCGTCGGAAACATCCAGGATCAGCACGACCCGCAGATCCACGCCGGACTGGAGCAGGACCAGCGTTTCGTCGAGTGTTAGGAACGCGGCGTCCACGGTGCCGTTGCGCAGGGCCCGGGCGCTCTGGCTGGCGTTGGACAAGTCAATGAGACGAATTTGCTGCTCGTCGAAATACCCGAGACTTTTCGCGAGGTCCAGCGAGGCATAGCCCGGCCACGGTATGATCGCTACGCGGAGGGGCGGTTCAGGAGTCTTGGTGCATCCCGTCAGGAGAAAGAAAACGGCGGCAAACCCAGCCACGCCCAACGGCACCCGCCTGCCACGGGACCAAGCTGAAATAAAATGGCGAAGACTGAACCGCATGGGCGTGAGTAAATCCATGGGGCGTGGTGGGATGAAAAACGGGGTTAGGTGCAGCTCGACATCGTTGGGATCGTCTTCAACGAGGGGGATTCGCTTGATCTTGTTCATATGAACTGACCTTGAGCCAGACTTGACTGAGGATGTCCACGGATCATTAAAAAACAACTTAATTTTGGTCGATCCGGGAATTGTGGACCCGGGCTTTTTCCTCTGAGAGGATAAAGTGATGGTGAGGAGGGGTGAAACTTTGTGCTGAACAAAAAGCGTAAAAAGGGGTGTTTTGGAATGGCATAAAAGAGTCCGTTGCAATGAATCAACAGGGAGAGAACCCACTCGAAGTGATCGTTCTTTCGGAACAAGACAAGGCGCGGTTCGGTCGTCTTCTCAAGGACCACCACTACCTGGGTGACACGCCAGGGCTTTTTGTTTTGAGGGTTCATTTGGAGCGGACAAGGTTGAGGGCCTGGTCCGGGTGAGCGGCGAGCGGCTCGTTTTTGGCGGGCGCCCACTCGTCCGTGGCCAGCTCGGTGAGCAGGCGCAGGTTGACGCTGCGGATCAAGGCCAGATTGGCCAGGGTGGGGTCGCGTCGCCAGTGGTTTTTATTTTCCACCGACCAATGCGCCTGGGTCAGGTTGATCCACTCTTCATCGCCGCGTCCATGGGGCTCCTGGCTGGAAAGGTAATGGCGGTTACCTCGGCGAGAGTGACCGCCGCACCAGCGTTCCGGGCATCCTGCTCATCGCGCCAACCCAGTTCGGCAGGGTGCGGATGCCGGTTGATCTCAACCGGTTGCGCTGAACGCCGACTGAAAGCGGCTGGCCACTTCGTGCACCAAGGGGAATACCCATCTCTGATTTAGTCTTATCACCGATCTACCGGAACTTGCTGTTTCAAAATACTGCCTTGTTCGTGTGCCTCCCCACAGGAGGTGGTGGCTTTGGCGTGTGAGGCTCAGTAAAGCAGCCCGAGGAGGGTTGCGACTACGACGAAGGCGACGATGACCCAGACGACGGATGGCCGCGCTGACTTTTTGTCTGCGCGGCCAAATTCGTTTTCAACGAAGGTGTCGTGATCAAATTCCTCGTCGGGATCGGGGATTCCCAGGTTCTCGCAATAGGCCGCCTGCGACCAGCCGGTGGATTCATCGGAACCGCAATCCGGGCAGGCGCTGGCGTTCTCGGGAACCGGTGCTCCGCAGTAGGGACATTCTTCCGGAGGCATTCGGTCAGGCTCAGCCCATGCCGGCGTATTCTTCCGGTGTCCGAAGTCCCATTTTCATCACGACATAATCGTGCGAATTGGCCTCCATGTCCCGCACGTAACCGGGCAGATTCAGAAGGGGCGCGAAGCCGATGATGCTGAACATTTTGACTGCGGCTTCCTGTTTTCCGATGAATTCCGCCTCGACGGAATCGAGCCCGGCGTGTCGCGCCAGATCGCTGATCTCCTGGATCATTCGTCGGGCAAGTCCGCGTCCGCGGTAATTGGGCTGCACCAGAACGCTCACGCGGCCGATGTGGCGTTTCCAGCCGCCCTGCTGCTGATGAAGCGTGGCGACGCCGATAATCTTGCCGTCGTGCAAAGCGAGGAGCGGAAGTTTGGCGAGGTAGTCGATGTTGTCGCACCAGGCCTTGGTCGTGGCGGGATCTTCCACCCGATGCTTGATGAACAGCCGTTCTTGGGGAGGAATGTCCGTGAAGAAATTGTAGAACAAATCCCCGTCGGTTTGTTCGAGCGGCCGCAGTTCGCACTTGAACCCTTTTTTGAGTTCCAGTTCGATCGGATAGTCTTCGATGATGGTTTCCAGTGACATGATGTTTTTGTTTGCTGTGATTGTTGATTGAGGTGAGGGCGCGCGATCGATGGTTTTCCGTGCACCTTAAAATTGGTTGAGTTCTCCCGCGATCCCGGACTGTGGCCAGTCGAGGGCGGTGTCAATGGTCGCCGGATCGAGGCTCCAGCGAGCGGCGAGCAACGGGACTTTCTCCGTGTTGCCGACGAAGGTGTCGTGGAGCGGCGGAAGGCCGTCCTCCCGTTCACCGTAGGCGCGGCAGTCGAACCCCAGCTCGATCTCCGCCCGTGTCAAAGCACCCTGGTTCCAGAGCGTTTCTCCGGTCCACGCGTAGGCGCGAAACACTTCGCCGGTGAGCAGCCGTGCCCACGCGTGATGATTCAGCGCACGGTTCGCGCTGAAGAACTGGACTTCACCCAGTTTGGAACTGAGCTTCTGCAACCAGATGAAACATTCGTCCACATCGTGGGCCGGGTCAGGCAGATCGCTGCCGGTCACGAGGATCCATCCGGCAATCGGTGGCGAGATGAACAGGTTCAATTCCTCCGCGCCGGTCAGACCGTCACTGATGGGGCAGGGAGTCGGATTGGTTAACCCGAGGGCGGCCTGCACGGCGTCCAGCTTGGTTGACCGGACCGCCAGCCAGCGGGGTGGAAGCTCGAATTGGGAACGACGGATTACTAGTGATTGACTGGAAGAAACCTGAGATTGCTTTGCGTTCAAAGCGGACCCGTCGAGAAGCCGACGACGGGACATGTGCAGCACGAGGGCCAGGAAGAGGAATCCCAGCAACAACACAACCGCCAGCACCACCAGCAACAGCCAGGCGGCAAGCTCGGGCAGGATGACCGTCGTTTCATTCATCACAGAAAACCCCGATGTCGGGAACCGTGCGGGTAAGTTAACGTTCCACCGGCGGATATCAATTCGGAAATGTCCGCCTGAGCTTTTGGGGCCCCGAAACACCGGGATTTTTGGTGGTTCCGACGCCGGTCCGTTTTTTCTTCCGCTCAAATCGGAAACGAATACCCTCCCGCAGATGCCGCGAGACTACGTCGTCGAACCCTTCCATGCGCCCGTCAATCTGAAGATTGACTACGCGGCGGAGCTCAATCCGCAGCAGCATGCGGCCGTGACCGCGAATCCCGGTCCGGCTTTGGTGATCGCCGGGGCCGGTTCCGGCAAGACCCGCACGCTGACGTATCGGGTGGCGTATCTTCTGGAGCAGGGCATTCCGCCGGACCGGATTCTTCTCCTCACGTTCACCAACAAGGCGGCGAAGGAAATGATGACCCGTGTCGCGGATTTGTTGGGCCGTGAAATGCGCGAACTCTGGGGCGGAACATTTCACTCGATCGGGGCGCGCGTGCTTCGGCGAAATGCGGACCGGCTGAACTACCGTCCGGACTTCACCATCCTCGACCGCGAGGATTCGGTCGATCTAGTCAAAACCTGCGTGGAGGCGGCCGGGATCGATACCAAGCTGTCGCGTTTTCCGAAGGGTGACGTGATTCAGAACGTGATTTCAATGGCGGTCAACCAACGTCTGAGCATTGCTGAAACGTTGGCACAGGGGCATCCTCAGTTTGCGCCCATCGCGGACCTGATCGAGAAAGTGGAGCGCCTGTTTCAAGAGCGGAAACGCGCCTCCAATGTGATGGACTTTGACGATCTGCTGGTACTCTGGCTGAAGCTGTTGGAAGAAGACGAACAGGTCCGGCAGCATTATCAGAGAAAGTTCCAGTTCGTGCTGGTCGACGAATATCAGGATACCAACCGCATCCAAAGCGACATCATTGAACTGGTCTCGGCGGGCAGCGGAAACGTGATGGTCGTGGGCGATGATTCGCAGAGCATCTACTCGTGGCGCGGTGCTGATTTCAGGAACATTCTTGATTTTCCCAAGCGGCACCCGAACACCAGCGTGTTCAAGATCGAGACGAATTACCGGAGCACGCCGGAGATTCTGGACGTGGCCAACGCAGTCATCGCGGAGAACGTCGAGCAGTTCACCAAAGTGCTGGAACCGGCCCGCGATTCGGGGGGCAAGCCGGTGATGGTCGCCTGCGACAACGCGCACCAGCAGGCCGCGTTTATTGCGCAGCGAATGCTGGAATTGCGAGACGAAGGCACGCCGTTGGAAAACATGATGGTGCTGTACCGGGCGCACTTCCACGCGCTCGAACTCCAGCTCGAACTCACGCGGCGGAACATTCTGTTTTCGATCACGAGCGGCATCCGCTTCTTTGAACAGGCCCACATCAAGGACGTGTCCGCCTACCTGAAATGGGTCAACAATCCGGATGATGAACTGAGTTTCAAACGACTGGTCCTGATGCTGCCGGGCGTCGGCGGAAAAACGGCGGAGAAACTGTGGGAGTTGTTAAAAAAACAGGGCGCCGTGGAATCACGCGGCCCGGACGAATCGGCGAACGCGGCGAAGCTGATGGCCATTTCAAAATCGGCGCCGAAGAAGGCGGAAATCGCGTGGGCGCAGTTCGCGGCGACGATTTCGCAGTTGGAAGATGAGGCGATCCGGTCGAGCCCGACGAAGATGATCGAGCTGGTCGTGGACGCGGGCTACGACGACTACCTCGAACAGGCCCACACAAACTGGCGTCAGCGGCTGGACGACGTGGAACAGTTGGCGAACTTCGCAATGCAGTTCGCGGACACGACCGAGTTTTTGACGCAGCTTTCGCTCCTCACAAACATTGAAGCGGAGGCGGACAAATCATCCCGCCAAAACGACGACGATGAACGGGTGAAGCTCTCGACGATTCATCAGGCGAAGGGCCTGGAGTTTCAGGTCGTGTTCGTCATCATGCTGTGCGACGGCCTGTTTCCGTCCGAGCGATCCATGGGAAATGACGCGGGCGTGGAGGAGGAGCGGCGGCTGTTTTATGTGGCAGTGACCCGGGCCAAGCAGGAACTTTATCTCTGCTGGCCGTTCATGCGCACGATGGCCAGCTACGGTGGCGACGCGATGCAGAGGCGTTCGCGGTTTCTCGACGAAATTCCCGGTGATCTGGTCGAGGAGTGGAACTTGCGGGGTTACTGAACGGGGCTCGCCATTCAACTCACGAATTCCAGTTCCTGTCGGTGCGGGATGATGCCTGCATCGAACGCGCGGCCGAGGAATCTCTGGATGCTTTCGCGTCCCTTGTCACCGTAATCGAGCGTCCAGTGGTTGACGTACATCCCCACGAATTTGTCGGCCAGCTCGACGCCCATATCCCGGGCGTATTTAAGTGCGTAGTCGACCGCCTCCTTGCGATGGTCCAGGCTGTATTGGATGCTCGCCTCCAAGACATCGGAAATGGTCTTGCGGATGGCGGGCGCGAATCGTTTGTGAATCACGTTCCCGCCGAGGGGCAGGGGCAGGCCGTCGTTCTCCGAGCCCCACCAGACTCCGAAATCTTCGCAGAGAATGAGCCCCTCGTTCTGATAGGTGAGCTGGCCTTCGTGGATGATCAGTCCGACATCCGCCTTTCCGGAGTTGACGGTGGCAAAGATTTCGTCGAACGGCACGACCACGTAGTCAAGCTCGGCGGCCGGTTTGCCGGTCCACAGCTGAAGCGCTAGAAACGCACTGGTCATGGTACCGGGGACGGCGATTTTCTTGTCGGCAATCTCTTCTCGGGTAAATTTCTGCTTCGCAACCAGCATCGGGCCGTAGCCGTCGCCCATGCTCGCACCGCTTGGGAGCAGGGCATACTGGTCGCTGACGTAAGCGTAGGCGTGGATGCTGATCGCGGAGATGTCGAGTTCGCCGCGGGTGGCACGTTCGTTCAAAGTTTGGATGTCCTGCAGCGTGTGTTCGAAGCGAAACCCGTGCGTGGGAATGAGTTCCTTCGCCAGCGCGTAGAACATGAAGGCATCGTCCGGATCGGGCGAATGACCGAGAGTGAGCGGTGTTGTCTGCATGGTTTTCAAAGCGCGGAACGATGACGAAAACCGGGCGTCATTGCAACCGGCGAGTCGAATCTCAATCCTCTGAAATAACCTTGACGAAATCAGTCGGGAGAGGAGACGACGAATATCGTTCCCAAGGAAGTTTTTCGGGAAGCAAGGAACCTGTATGAAAAAACTAAACATTCTTCTCACAGGGTTGGCGCTGAGCGCCTCCATTTCACTTCAAGCACAGCTCACTAACCAGACCAGCCGGGTTGTTGAGGGTGGTTCTTACTTTGAGACGATTGAGATCGTTGAGAGCCATACAAACCGGACGGCTGGGACGGTTGCCAGGACCAACCGGATCACAACGCTCAAGGCCGGCATGTTCCGAAAGGTAAATGACGAGTAGCTCGTCTTTGGTTCCCTGCAGATGACGCGGGGCCGGGCATTCTCCACCGGGCGCGAACAGAAAACGGCCGGGGAAGATTCACATCCGGTGGGAAAGCGCTGGGAACAGGTGGGCGGGAGAAGCCTGCTGATCGAATCCGTCGAGTACGATGCGATCAAGAAAGAGCTCACCGCCATGAATGCCGCGCCGGGTCTTCCGGGTGGCACGAACCTGCGGGTGAGTCCCGAGCGGTTGTTGCCCAATCCTTTGCTGGACACCGCCCTCGAAGGGAGATGCTCGTGTCGGCGAATCCCTACCGCGAAAGTGGCTTCGTTCATCGATTACTACCTGGTGACGTCGGTGCTGACCCTCCATCTTGGTGTCAATGAACACCTACTACATCCCTGGCTACGTGTCAGTGAGCCAGTCCCTGACGATTTACGACGGGGCCGTGGTGAAATTTGCGCCCGGTGCCGGGATCACCGTATCGGGCCAGCTGAACACCCCGGCTTCCGGCGTGGCGGTCTTCACCGCGCGTGACGACGACTCGATCGGCGGGCCCGTGCCGGGTTCGACCGGGCAGATTTCCGGCTACTACGCCAACGCGGCACTGGACCTTTACAATGTGTCGGGCGGGTACGTCCGCAATCTTCAGTTCCGATATTGCCAGATCGCGTTTCGCGACTATTCGAGCCCCGCGTCGCACTATGTGCAAAACTGCCAGTTTCTGGGCTGCTATTATGCCGTCACCGGCTACTACACGGACGTGTATGGCAGCAACCTCACGATGTGCGATGTGGCCCAGGCCTACTACGATTATGGATTTCCCTGCCAATACACGCTGTCCAAGGTCATTCCGGGCTCCACGACGTACATGACCGGCTGCTCGGGCGGCCTCGCCCCGCCTGCAGTTGATCCGCCGGGAAACGTCTATGATGGCGCGCAGATGGTCACCGTGACCGGCCCGGCGCCCGGGGTGAAGATGCGGTACCGGCTGGTCGACGCATTCGATTCTCTCTACGACATCTCGGAGTCCGATGAGATAATTCTGTCCGGCCAGCAGTTGCAGGTGGACGGTGCCAAGGCGTTGATCTTGAAAGCATGGAAGAATGGAATACCCGGATTCAACAGCGTGATGAGTATTGACTCCTATCTCACGAAGATTGAACTGCCACCCGCCACTGCGACCACAGTTCTGGAGGGGACGTATTTTCTGCCAATTGACCTTGGTGACTATCGGTTTGCCTACACCAGCATGAGCGTTCTCATCAATGGTGACAAGTTCGATCCTTCCGAGATTCCGAGCCCGTGGAATATGCCCTATCTTCAGGCCGGGCCAATTGTGCAATTTGACCGATTGGAGAACGGTCCCCACACTGTGCAGGCAAAGGTTTCGTTTCTTCGTAACGATTTGTTGGGGAAAAACGGCGATGGGATCCAACTACTTACTCCCGTGGTCCCGGTCCAGACTAGCAGCGCGATCCGCTATCCGGACTGGAATGATACGATTGGGAATTCCGCATATGTGATCAGGGCTAGGACTAGTCAGGCGAACACCTCTTTTTCGATCACCGTCCGAGACCATTTGGGAACGGGGATAAAGACACTATCGGGCCAAACAGATTCACAAGGAAATTTGAACTCGACTTGGAATTTGACAGATTATCAAGGAAACGTTCGGGGAAATTTGAATGGAGACCCGTCATTCAGTTTTGACATCACCGTGCAATCGACACCGATCGCACTGTTGGGTTGGGGTAAGAAATCGTTTGTTGAATTTCCGTCGTCGGGAAACTGGGTGGTGGCAGCCATGGACGCATTTCTTGGATACGAATCTTCCTACCTCGACCAACAAATCTATCTGGACCAACTGAAGAACGTAGTCGGCGGAGCAGCGACTTATTCAGGTGCCGCCGTGGAGGCCTTCAGTTTGTATTTTACGGATGGCAATGCGATGTACGGTAATCCTCAGCCCTACGGATCTGTAACGGACCTGCAGGGGATACAAAACATACGAAATAACCGATGGACTGCGTTTAAGAGCCTGCTCTCAAATCCAGCTTCAAGAAATCTCTACTATAACGGTCACGGATTTAGAAACAGGATCGGAGGAGACGTTCCGGATACGGAACTCATCGGCGGGCAACTACGTGAAGTCGGGGCAAGAACCAAGACCGAACTGGGCTCACAGGCGTTTCTGGATTCGAATCAGATGGCCGCGTTTCGCAAAAAGTATTTTGGATCGAGATCAGGTTATCGATTTGTCTTCCTTGATGGCTGCGAAACAGGGGTTCCTGAATGGCCCGCCGCCTTCGCTATTTTCGTTGTAGAAGTCACCAATCCTACGATTTACCAGGGTGCGCCTGTCGGGCAACGTCCGCGTCCATCGGCATACGTCGGGTGGCGTGAGCCGATCTCGGTCGGTATGGATGGATTTGGAAACTGGGGATCATTCAAAGCGTTTAGAAGCGAGTTCTTTGCTTATTGGAGCCAATCGGTCAGTGGACCGGGGCAAATAGGGATTCATGGACTCAAAGATTCTTTAAACTATGCAAGACTTCACGGCTGGACCCCGCCGGGGCAAGGAGCGTCACAGTTGTGGATTGCGGACCAATCTAGATTTGACGAGCTACTGTTCATTACAGGCTATAGCCCTATTAAATTCAATGAATACAACCAAAAGCAGGACTGGCAGCCGTAAGCTTTGCCTGATGACGACGATCCTCGAGGTGTGGATCGCGTTTGGAAGCTGCGTGGAACTGAACGGTGCCATTCGTTTTGAAGTGACCCCAGAATACTCCGGTGCGGTGGAGCGCGTATTGTTGCCGGAGTTTTCGGATTTTGTCCGGCACCTTGGGCTGCCAATTGAGTTGCCGTTGGCACGTAAATCCATCGAGAGGTTCGCCTGCAACAATCGGGTCGGAGATGTGGGTGGTGTGCTGTATTTGACCAATGGAAGCTACCTGGCATATGAAGACGGGCACGTAGACCTCTACGAGACAACCAACAGCTATTTCACGCTTCAAAATCCCGACGAGATCCCCAGATTTTACGGTGCGGTAAGACTTTCCCGCAGTGAGGCGATTCGAGTTGCGCGCGACACCATCCAGCGGCTCGGCCATTCGCTGGAGAGCGTCTTTGCCGAACTCGAGCCCGAGGTGCAGGGTCCGACTCGTTCAAATGCGGACCGTGGAAAAATGATTCCGCATTATCTGGTGACTTGGACGAGTCCCGAGGGTGCTAGCCGGAGCGCCAGAATCGAGATTGACGGAGAGAATGGCGAGGTGACCCGGATTTATTTTTCTAACCGCAATCTCAATCGCCCGCCGCCCAAAGTGGGCGTTCCCGAACCAACGTCTTCAACCGATTCGCGGTTGAATGAAAACTTGCCGCCCATCAACCCGGAATACATCCGGAATCTGCGGCCTCTCTCGCTAAATGCGGCAAATAAGTTTCTGAGGAAAACGGGCCTGGGAGCGGGCGATCTCACGACCAATTCGGTCGCGCGGTTCGACCACGTTCTCGAACCGACCGGCGTGGACACGCTGATCACGCTCACCAACGGCTTGACGTTCGTCTACAAGTTTGACCGCATCACCCGTTACAAGGCACCTGGCGCGTTTTCCACCGCCAACCGGCCTTATCTGATCGCTGACTTCAAAGGCCCCTGGAACGTCACTGATGAGGAAGCGGTCAAGCGCGCGCGCTCTTCGGAAAGCTCGAAGAGCCCGTGATTTCCTTGGGAATCGATGGGCCTCCGACCCGCCAACACAAACCGCACACGCCGGGCTTTGAGCCGCCGTTGATTCCACGGTTGACGTTGGGCTGGTATCAGAAGGATGCGAAGCACCGGTTTCTTTCCAATGCTGATATTGAGATCAACATGGAGACAGGCGAGATCACGTATGTTGGCTGGTCCCACCGCAACATGCTCGGAGACGCGCCGTCGATCGATGTGCCGATCCGATTGCCGGGGCGTGGAGATCAGGTACAGCAGGAGGCAAGTGGCCCGGAGTAGATTGAAGGGGGGGCTTCGTCAAACAAGTGTGCCATGAACATCGAACTCGGCGCGGGTTACGGATTTGTCAAGCTGACCCCGGCGCGTGATCAGCCCATCATGGGGCTATTGCCCGGGCGGTCGAGGAACCTTTATCTGCCGCCGCTCGGTCATCCGGACTGAATACAAGCAGTCGGCGAGGTGCGTTTCTTCCGCTCCGGTTTCCGGGGACGCCCGCAGAGCGGCACTCGCCTCGCGAAAAATACCGTAGAAATGTCCGTTCTTCAGCCACCCCCGGTGCAACCAGCGAGCTCAAAAATACGCGGAACCAAACAGGTTGCGGCCAATTTGACGCCATGATAGCTTGCGCCAGCTTTTAAACGACATGGCTGAGAACAATCGAAATCGACCCGATCAGAAGGATCGCCGCAGTGGTGACTATTTGCCGCCGCGTGCGTGGATTCTCTGGATCGTCATTATTGGAACCATCCCGCTACTGTTTTTCTTTAAGGACCGCGTCCAGCAAAACATCCAGCAATGGAATTACATCGAGTTCAAGCAGGCGTTTGAAGCGGGGGCCATTGAGGCGGGCAAGATCACTTTTTATCCGCAATCACCGGACCGCCGCGAAGTCACCGGCAAGTTCCGGAAACGGGCGGATGGCGGGAAAAGTTGGGACAAGGACCCAAAAACAGGTGAGGCCACTCCTTACAAAGGTGCATGGCAGAATGACCCGACGACCGGCAAGGAGGCGCTGTTCGCGTTCCGCACCAAGGAACCGCTGACCGATGAATTTCAAGAGAAGCTTCTGGCCTCCGGTTTTGAAACGGACGAACCCAACACGATGCTGCTCGGGTTCCTCTATTCGCTTTTGCCCTTCGTTTTGATCGTCGGCCTGATCTACTTTTTTCTGATCCGCCAGATCCGTTCCGCCGGCAAGGGCGCGCTCAGCTTTGGCAAGAGCAAGGCCCGCATGTTGTCCAAGGAGAAGAACAAGGTGACGTTCAAGGACGTGGCCGGGGTTGAAGAGGCGAAGGAGGAGGTCTCCGAACTCGTCGAATTTCTCAAGGACCCGAAAAAATTTCAGCGACTTGGAGGACGCATTCCCAAGGGCATTTTGATGATCGGACCTCCTGGCACCGGTAAGACGCTCATCGCCAAGGCGATCGCTGGTGAAGCCGACGCCTCGTTCTTCACCATCAGCGGTTCAGATTTTGTCGAGATGTTTGTCGGCGTCGGCGCGAGCCGCGTTCGCGACATGTTTGAACAGGCGCGAAAGGCGACGCCCTGTCTGATCTTCATCGATGAAATTGATGCGGTGGGCCGGAGCCGCGGAGTCGGAATGGGCGGTGGCAACGACGAACGCGAACAGACTTTGAATGCGTTGCTCGTCGAGATGGATGGTTTCGACACGCAGGAGGGCATCATCATCATCGCGGCCACCAATCGTCCCGATGTTCTTGATCCGGCGTTGCTGCGACCGGGCCGGTTTGACCGTCAGGTCAGCGTGAGTCTGCCCGACGTGAAAGGTCGCGAAGCAATTCTCAAGGTCCACGCCAAGAACATCAAACTGGAACCGGCGGCCAACCTCAGCGTGATCGCCCGTGGCACTCCCGGATTTTCCGGTGCCGAGCTTGCCAATCTCCTGAATGAAGCGGCGTTGCTGGCCGCCCGTACCAACATGAAAGCCGTGGGCATGACCGAGCTCGAGGAGGCCCGTGACAAAGTCCGGTGGGGCCGCGAGCGCCGCAGCATGGCGATGTCCGAAGAGGAGAAGCAGACCACCGCCTGGCACGAGGGCGGGCACGCGCTCGTCAATGTTTTGCTCGATCATACCCATCCGCTGCACAAGGTGACGATCATTCCGCGCGGACAGGCTTATCTCGGTGCCGCAATGTTTCTTCCAGAACGCGATGTCCTGGCTCACAAACGCAAGGAATGCCTCGATCAGATCACGGTGATGGTTGCCGGGCGGATTGCGGAGGAGATCATCACCGATGACATTTCATCCGGTGCTTCAAGCGATATTCAGCAGGCCACGAACATGGCTCGATCCATGATTTGCTCGTGGGGCATGAGTGAGAAGATGGGGATGGTCCAGTACGGCAGCGAAGACGAATATTACATGGGCCGCGACATGGGCCGCCGCAAGGATTACAGCGAGCAGACCGCTCTTGAGATTGACGCGGAGGTGCGGCGTATTATCGATGATTCCTGTCATCGGGCTGAAAAACTGATTTCCGCCAATCGTGACAAGCTTGAGCTGATTGCGAAGGCATTGCTCGAGTATGAAACTCTGGATGGAGGACAGGTTGCGGACATCGTTCGGACCGGTCGATTCGACCCGCCGGCACCGGAATCCCGGCAAGTGGATCCACCGACGGGCGCGCAGGCGGCGACCACGTTGCCGGAAGTCGTGAAGCCGAAACCTCCGGAGCTTCCCGGGCTCGGAACACCGGCCCCGTCTCCGGCCTGAGTTGACGCTCGCTCGTCATTGACCTGACCGAACTCCAAATCGTACCCTGCCGCGAATGATCATCGCACCGTCCCTGCTGGCCTCAAATCAAGGCCGCCTGTCCGCCGAGGTCTTGCGCGCCGAAAAGGCCAAAGCGAAATGGCTTCACCTCGACATCATGGACGGGCATTTCGTGCCCAACCTTTCCTTCAGTCCCGACACCGCGAAGGTTGTCCGGGCGGCTTCAAAGAAACTCTTTCTCGACGTTCATCTGATGTGCTCCCGCCCGGAGATCCTGCTCGAACCGTTCTCCAAGGCCGGTGCGGATCTCATCACGATTCACGCCGAACTCGGCGATCAAGTTCCCAATTTGATTTGGAAAATCCGGTCTCTTGGGAAGAAGATCGGGCTGGCCATCAATCCGCCCACGAGCATGTCAGCGGCGAAACCGCTCCTGAAAGAAATTGATCTGCTGCTGGTGATGACGGTAAACCCGGGGTTTGGAGGCCAGTCGTTCATTACGGAAACCCTCACCAAAATCCAGCAGGCCTACGCGTGGCGGCGGGATCAGAATTTGAGCTACCGGATTGAGGTCGATGGCGGGATCAATTTTCAAACAGCGGTTGATTGTGCGAACGCGGGCGCGGACACGTTTGTAAGCGGGACCGGGCTGTTCAAGCACCGCAATATGAAATGGGCGGTCGAGAAAATGCGGAGCGAAGTCACCGCGGCACGACGGCAGGACTGAATTTTCAACCGAATACCAGATCATCATGGCAGAGATCAAATTTGGAACGGACGGCTGGCGTGCCGTCATAGCGGAGGACTTCACATTTGCCAACGTTGAACGCGTTGCCCAGGCCGCCGCCGACTACTGGCGGATCCATCCGATCGATGGAACGAAGTCCCTGATCGTGGTTGGCTTTGACCGGCGCTTTTTCTCCGGCGAGTTTGCGCAGCGGGTCAGTGAGGTGTTTGCCGGGAACGGTTTCAAAGTTGTGCTGACCGATGCGCCGACGCCGACTCCGGCGGTGTCACAGGCGGTGAAGGATCTGAAAGCCGTCGGCGGTGTGATGATTACGGCGAGCCACAATCCTCCGGCGTTCAACGGGTTCAAAGTGAAGGCGTGGTTCGGCGGTTCGGCCGATCCGGAAATCTGCAAGGCAATTGAGAAACGGCTTGACCGGTCTCCGGTAAAGAAGCTCGCATTCGACGAGGCCCGGAAGACCAAGGCGATCACCCTGAAAGACGTGCGTCCGGCGCATTACCGAGCGATCAGGAAACTCGTTGATTTTCCGCTCATCTCAAAGTCCAAGCTTAAGTTTGCGCACGAGGCGTTGTATGGTGTCGGGGCAGGATGTTTCGATGAACTGCTCGCGGGCACCACCTGCAAGGTCACCACAATCAATGCGGAACATGATCCGAACTTCGGCGGGATCAACCCTGAGCCCATTGAGAAGAACTACGGCAACAGCCAGCGACTGCTGGCGAAACACCCGCACGATCTTTGTCTCGTGACGGATGGCGACGCAGACCGCGTCGGCGGCATGGACGGTCGCGGAAACTACCTTTCGACGCATCAGCTGATCTGTCTGTTGCTGCATCATTACATCCACAATCGCAAGGCGACCGGCCGCGTCATCAAGGCGCTGACGACCACTTCGATGGTCGATCGCATGTGCGAACATTACGGGTTGGAACTCGTTGAGACGGGTGTTGGCTTCAAATACATCTGTGCCGAAATGTTGAAGGGCAATGTTTTGCTGGGCTTCGAGGAGAGCGGCGGCATCGGTTTCCCTGGTCATATACCGGAACGCGACGGAATTCTGGCCGGCATGATGTTGCTGGAGATGCTGGCCACGGAGAAGAAGCCGCTCAACCGGCTGATCGCCGATCTGGTGAAACAATTTGGTCCGCACGAATACGCCCGCATCGACGCCCATTTCCCGCTGGAAAAACGTGAGACGTTGATGCACTTCTGCAAATCCAATCCGCCGACAAAATTGCTGGGTTCGAAACTCACGGACGTCAAATCGTACGACGGCGTGAAATACGTCGCCGAAAATGGAAGCTGGCTGATGCTTCGCGGCTCCGGCACGGAACCGATCCTCCGCATCTACGCCGAGGCACGATCAGCAGCCGAGGCGCAGCGCTTGCTGAGACTGGGAGTGAACATCACCCGGAAGGTATGAGCATCTGAAATGCACCGGCTTGCTGAAACAGCGGTTGATCCGGAGTTTCTGCCATGCGGTTCATCAGTTGTTCCAGTGTCTTCCCTTTCCCCGGCTGAGTGCGCTTTATGGTCGCGGTTCAGCCGGCAAACCGAGCTGCGAATTTCCGATCCAGTTTCAAACTCCATCGACGTTTTTTGGAATTCGGCCCTCTTGATTCAAGATTCCAGCCGATCTCAATTTGATGAGCTGGGGGCCTGCTCGCGCGAGAATCTTGATCTGCCGGATGCGTTCGCGTGTCTCGCAATCCGCGGGTCGGGATTTCATGGGAACCGGAATCGCGTCTGGAAGGCGCTGCCGGGGAACCTTCACCTCAGTTCGTACTGCCGGATGACGTTGAACGCGGCGGACTGCGGCCCACGCTGAGCATGCTGCCCACGGTCGCCGTGACCGACGCTCTCATTTCCCTATTCAGTCATGTCGTTCCTACAGATCGAAGCGCGGAAATTCCGACGCCGTGGATCAAATGGATCAACGACGTCCGCCTGAACCATTCCAAAATTTTGGGCTCGCTAGTTGCGACGCAAGTGGACGGCGAGCAGATCACGTCGTTCGTATTGGGCATCGGATTGAATGTCGGAGCCGCGCCAGCACTGGCCGACGACGGGTGGGCCGGGCAGGGGATCGATGTGGCGCAGCCAACTGTGTTTCGTGAACTTCTGAAAACGCTTGCTGTCCGCATTCGCGAAATGCGTGACCGCGCGGGGAGAGCTACAATTTACCGGGCTTATCAAGAGCGACTCGGAGGAGTTGGCAGCTAGGTCGAAGTGTTTCCGGAGAGTTTTGATGCTGGTTCTGAAACGCCTCTGGTTGCCAGCGGTCGGTTGATTAGCGTGCGTCCGGATTTGTCGATTGAAGTTGAAGGCTGTCCGGAACTCATCCGAAACGGGGGACTTCGCGTGGCTGGGAATTAGCGGTTCGGATTCGGATGGCAAGAAACGGCTGGCATATGTCAGGATTCGATTGTCCGGGCCGGGCGGCTTCAGATTAGCGTCATAGCCGAACAGCTGGACTGTGGAGATGAACGAACCAAACCTATTGTTGATTTGTGCCATCGCGTTCGCGGCGGTGATGGCATTGCTCGGTTTTGAAGCGCTGGTGATCCGGTTGATCGCCCGGCTGTTCCCTGCGCGCAGAGCCGATCACGAGGTGATGGCCGAGGTCATTCAACGGGCCGTGGCTGAACGGTTTCCCGGCGCCAAAGTGGTCGCCGTTGAAGAAGTGAACCAAGAGAGGCGCTGAAGCTGATGCTCCACATTAACACCGAAAAAAAAGTGCGGGTCATGTTCACGCCCTTTCGTGACGGACTGCAAAGTTTTTTTTGGCGGCAAGACGCGGTTGAAGGACATTCTGCCCGCGATGGAGGCCTCCGCTGGGGCGGGGATTCGGCACTTTGAGTTCGGCGGTGGCGCGCGTTTTCAGGCTCCCTATTTTTACGTCGGAGAAAGTCCGTTCGACTGCATGGACAAAATGCGGGAGGCGGTCGGGCCGGACGTCGATTTGCAGATTCTCACGAGATCGGTTTCCGGCGTCACACTCACGACGCAGGGACTTCGCGCTCTCGATTTTCAGGCGAAGCTGATGAAGAAACACGGCACAACATGGGATCGCAATTTCGATTACATGAACGACGTGGACAACCTGGAGAAAACAGGCCGCCCGATCGTCGAAGCTGGGAGGCATCATCAGGTGTGCGTCGCGTTGATGGGGCTGCCATTTGCATCGACGGAAGTACACACTCCGGAATTCTACATCAATGTTATCCGACAGTTGCTGAAACGCGATATCCGGATCGATTCGGTCTGCCTGAAGGACGCTTCCGGGACGACAGATCCTAGGACAGTCTACAAAACGACCCGGGGCATTCGCGCGCTGCTGCCGGCCGAGATACCGTTGTGGATGCATACGCACGACACCGCATCCATGGCGATCGCGTGTTACATGGCCGCGCTGGTGGGCGGCGCGGACGGAATCGATCTCAGCTGTCTGGCCGTTGGCGAGCGGCACGGTCCAGCCGGACGTGAGATCGATGTGGCACGCGTTGAAGGGCCCCGGTTACTCGCTGGACATCGATCATTCCAGAATGCATGAGATCGAGAACCTGCTGGAGGAGGGATTGAGCGAGTATGATTTTGATCCAGTCACGACGACTCCCGACGCGCGCGTGGTCGGATTTCCAATGCCCGGTGGTGCGATTGGTCCCAACGTCCACATGATGAAGGAAGTAGGCATTTTTGAAAAATACAGTGATGTCCTGGCAGACTTCCCCGTGGTGGTGAAGGCGGCAGGTGCCTAGACGAGTGTCACGCCCGGAAGTCAGCAATACTGGTTGCAGGCATTCAACAATGTCCTGCACGGACGTTGGAAAAAGATCGAGGCGGGTTATGGCAAGGCGGTGCTGGGTTATTTTGGGAAACCACCGCTCGCTCCCGACCCGGTGGTAGTCAAGATCACGGCGGAACAACTGAACAAACAACCATTTAGCGGAGACCCGCTCGAAGCGGCGCCCGATTCCGTAGAACAGGCGAAACAGGCGCTCTCCGAACGCAACCTGACACTCACCGACGAAAATATTTTTCTGGTGGCCGCCTCGATTGTTCCGGGCCGCAATATGGAGCTGAACGAAGGCATTCGGCTGCTGCCCAGCAAACCCCGATCAACCTCCCGCTCAAGTCGAAAAGCGGGGACTCCTCCGTTGAGGGTGTGCAGAAAACTTCGGCATTCAGAGAACGCATCACTACCTCTTGCACGATTGAAGAGAATGGCCGTAAGCGAACGTTCAACGTGATTATTGACCCACCGGCGGCGCAGATGTCCAAACCAACTTCGGCAAACGGATAAGCAATGGCCGTTTACTCGCCATTTGATGGCAAAGTTGAGGTGGTTGAAATTCGTGTGAAGCTCGGTGACGCCGTCCGAATTGGGCAGGTGGTCGCCGCCGTGGAGGCCATGAAGGCGAAGCACGATGTGAAGGCCCCGTGCGACGGTCGAGTAGGGAGTGTCGACGCCGTACTGGGTGCGACTGTGTCACGTGGCATGCCGATCATTACCATCAACCCCTGAGCAATGGACATTTGGCACAAACTCATTGAGCAGGCCGGGGTGCTGCAGTTGACCTGGCAGAATCTGGTCATGTTCGCAATTGGTGGGACACTGATCTTCCTGGTGATCAAGAAGGAATTCGAACCGCTGTTGCTCATCCCGATCGGCTTCGGGGCGCTTCTGTCCAATCTGCCGCTGGCACAGCTCGGCTCATCGAGTCTCGCCGGTCACGGGGACCACGTGCCGCTGTTGCAACTGATCTATAACGTCGGCATCAAAACCGAACTGCTGCCGCCCGTCATCTTTCTCGGCATTGGTGCGCTCACGGATTTCCGTCTGCTGCTGGCCCGGCCGATCACGTTCCTTCTCGGAGCGGCGGCACAGATGGGGATCTTTGTCGCCGCGATTGGCGCGAACTATCTGTTTGGCTTCACGCTGCAGGAATCGGGTTCTATCGGGATTATCGGCGGAGCCGACGGGCCGACGACTATTTTTCTGACGGCGCAACTTGCTCCGCACCGTTGCCGTTGCCGCCTACAGTTACAGGGCACTCGTGCGGGTGATTCAGCCGCCGATCATGAAACTGCTGACCACGCAGAAGGAGCGCGAGATCGACATGCCGGTGGCGCGGGAGGTCTCCCGCGCGGCGGTTGTGCTCTTTCCGATCATCCCCACCGTGACCACGGCGTTGCTCATTCCGACGTGCGCACCGTTGGTCGGGATGCTGATGTTCGGAAATCTGCTCCGGGAATCGACGGTCACGGATCGGCTGAGCACGACTGCCGACGGTCCGTTGATCAACATCGTGACGATTTTTTTCGGGCTCGTGGTCGGATCCACAATGGGTGGGGACGAGTTCCTTCAGTGGCGGACGATGTTCATTCTGATCTTGGGCATGGTGGCGTTCAGTGTGAGCACCGCGTCGGGGATCCTGTTCGCAAAAGTTTTGAATCTTGTGCTGCCCACCGACCGGAAGATCAACCCGTGCATCGGTGCCGCCGGAGTTTCAGCGGTGCCCATGTCCGCACGCGTGGTGCAAAAATTCGTGTCCGATCACACGAACGGCCGCGTGAACCCGTTGATGGCCGCGATGGGGCCGAACGTCGCCGGTGTGATCGGTTCCGCCGTGGCGGCGGGGGTGTTTCTGGCACTATTGAAATAATGGCGAAACCCCGTGAGATGCCCTGACAGACCGCTCAACCGATGGCGCTTCAAGCGGTGGTCAGTCCGGCAAACTTCCGGTCGAGCAACGCCTCGATGGCCTGCGCGGGAATGAGCGTTTCGATCTGCTGGTTCACCGTTGGCGACAGGAAAATATTCCCGGTGCCGCCCGGGGAGAAATCGTGGGCCTGCTCCTTCGAAGCGTACAGAACCAGCATCGGGATGTGGAGGGCCGCCGCAAGTTGGACGACGCCGGTGTCGACGGTGAACACCGCCCTCGAACGTTCCGTCGCCGCGATGACATCCATGAGACCCCGGGGACGAAACGCGATCGAGTTCGGCGTGCGCGCCGCAATGGTTTTCACGGCCTCCGAGTGGTCGGGCAGACCGCTTACCAGGATCACTGAATCGGCGAAGACGGGGGCAGAAAGAAACTGGATCCAGTGTTGTTCCGGCCAGATTCGAGATGGGGCGGTAGCCGAAATGTTCACGAAGAAAAAACGGTTCAGTCCCGGATGGTTCGTTGTGAACCAGGCCCGCGATTCGTCGGAACATCCCAGTTGCAGGTGGAAGTCGCCCGGGTTGAGTCCGGCCACGGCGGCGATGTCGCGCATGACGTCGATCTTCTTCTTCAGCTTGCCGTGCGTGTGGGATGTGTCCCGATGAAACGGCCGATAGAATTTTCTGTTGCACCCCACCTTGAGCCCGGCGCGACAGATCGTAGCGATCATCAGACTGGTGTTGCTGTCATGATCCTTGAGATCGATGTAGCAGTCGTGTTTCTGCAACAACGTTGCCTTCAGAAGATGCGTGAAGCCATGAAGCGTGTTTCGGAACACGTAGACCCGGTCGAGGCGCTCGTCGGCTTCAATAATCGAGGCGGTAGCGGCGCCGCAGATGTAACCGACGCGACCGTATGTATTGCGAACCGAATCCAAAATCGAATTGCGTATGAGGGTGTCGCCGATCCGGCCGATGTTGCAAAGCAACACTCGACCCGGTCGGAGGGGAGGGGCTGTGGAAGTCATTGCTTCAATCATTGGATTTGCCGAAGGAGGGCACTGACGTAACGGCGGGCGGGGATTGACATGGCCTTTTCAGGTGCTCCCACCGGGGTTTGAGACGTGAATCCATTTCCCTTCCTTCTTGTCGATATACTGGAAATATTCGTTGGTGAAATTTCCCTGAAGGCAGGCGTGGACGTTTCGGGTCTTGTTGACGTTCTTGCCGGCCAGTGCGCGGATGAAAACACCCGGGCCGGTCGTGTCCCAGACATCGGCCAGGTCCCTCCTCTTAATGTTCTCCATGATCTCATCCATCATAGTTTGCAAATGAGCGGTCCCCGGCTTGCTGGCGATAAAATAATTGGATACGTCGCCGCCTCGTATGGTGATGAACAATTCCTCGTAGCCCGGCTTGATGATCGCGTTGAGGAACCAGACCATGTGGGCGTCAATGTCCATGTAGACGCCGCCATGTTTTTGCAGCACCAGCACACGCCAGAAATCTGCCTGAGCAGCACCAATCTTGATCTTTGAGTAGCACTTGAAAACCTCCTCGGAATATTCTGTCTTGATAAACTCGGCCCGATCTTCCGTGATCATGAACCGATACTCAAATGTCGGAGAGAGCAGCCGGTTGAACAGGTAGTTGACGTAGAGGGGCAGGGTCAGGCGGTCGGTGTAGTTTGTCTGCCAGATCGTTCTCGGAATGGGTGTCTGCTGGCGACTCCTAAAAAGTGGCGCGGCGTGTTTAGGGAGCCGGAACCGTTTCTTTGGAAAAATGAAATGAAACCCATAGCTCAAAAACTTGACTATGTGCGCGACGATTTTGACCACCCCGCCAAATAAAAAAATCAGTGCCTTTCCCATCGAATTCAAAAGGAAACGCTGGACCAGCTGATCAACGAATTAAAGCCAATACTGATGTTTGCCTGCCAAATGTTTTGAGTCAGCCTCTCGTGGGATTGACCGGATCTTGGTCGCCCGCAATCTCATTTCGTTGCTAAACAGGTGGCTCAACAGCCGTTCGCGCCCGCCGTAAAAGACCTTGGAAGCCACTCTTGAGTTTCCTAAATTTAGCTGTTCCAATCGCCTTCGCAGCATTTCTATCATCATGTCCAAGAAAGCACTCGTTACCGGCATCACCGGACAGGACGGCTCGTATCTCGCCGAACTTCTCCTCAAAAAGGGATATGAAGTCCACGGCCTGATCCGGCGCGCCAGCACCTTCAACACGGGCCGGCTCGATCACATTTATGCCGATCCGCACACGCCCAAAAACCAGCTGCATCTCCACTACGGCGACCTGTCCGATGCAAGCGGTCTCGCCCGACTCATCGCCAAGACCGAGCCGGAGGAGGTTTACAATCTCGCGGCCCAAAGCCATGTGCGCGTGAGTTTCGACTGTCCGGAATACACCTCTGACATTGATGCCACCGGCACAGTGCGGCTGCTGGAGGCGATTCGTGAGGTTGGTATTCAACCCAAGTTTTACCAGGCATCGTCTTCTGAGATGTTCGGCAAGGTGCAGGAAGTTCCGCAGACCGAGACCACGCCGTTTTATCCGCGCAGCCCGTACGCCGCCGCCAAAGTTTATTCCTATTGGATTACGGTCAACTACCGGGAGTCTTACGGCATGTATGCGTGCAACGGCATCCTGTTCAATCACGAATCGCCGCGTCGCGGAGAGACATTTGTGACGCGCAAGATTACCCGAGCCGTCGCTCACATCAAGGCCGGGCTCCAGGACAAACTATATCTCGGAAATCTCGATGCGAAACGCGACTGGGGCTACGCGCCGGAATACGTCGAAGCGATGTGGCTGATGATGCAGCAGGACGAACCGGATGACTATGTCGTCGCAACCAACGAGACCCATTCGGTTCGTGAGTTTTTGGAAACCTCATTCGGCCACGTCGAGCTCGACTGGCAGAAGTATGTGGAAATTGATCCGCGCTACAACCGGCCGACGGAGGTCGACCTGTTGATCGGCGACTATTCGAAGGCGAAGGATAAGCTCGGATGGGAACCGACGACCCGGTTTGACGGTCTGGCGCGTTTGATGGTAGATGCCGACGTCGCGCTCTTGAAATCGCACCTCGAGGGAAAATCACGGATGACGACGTGATCGGTGCGGCTGGAACCAAGATAGGGCAGGCCATCCTGCCTGTCTCCGTCGTTCGAGACTGGCTTAGAGTTATATAATCCGGATCGGTTTCATGGTGTCCACTAAGAAGATAGGCGGGACCCGTGGCCTTACTTTGGACGAATATTAGTGCCTTGGTTTACGATGCGCGGAAATCCTCGTAGGCCATTCGTATCCCACCTTCCAGTTCGATCTGTGGTGTCCAGCCGAGCGACTGGATTCGGGAGCTGTCCATCAGCTTGCGCGGCGTGCCGTCGGGCTTGGTGGTGTCCCAGTTGATCTCGCCCTCGAAACCAACGACGCTCTTCACCAGTTCCGCGAGATCGTGGATCGTGAGGTCTGATCCGGAGCCGACGTTGATGAATTGCTCGTCACTGTAGTTCTCCATCAGGAACACGCACGCCCGGGCGAGGTCGTCCGCGTGGAGAAATTCGCGCAGCGGACTGCCTGTTCCCCAACAGGTGACCGACTTGTCTCCACGTGACCTGGCTTCGTGGAATTTTCGGATCAACGCGGGAAGTACGTGCGAACCCTTCAGATCGTAGTTGTCATTTGGACCGTAGAGATTGGTCGGCATGGCACTGATGAAATCGCACCCGTACTGACGGCGGTAGGCCTGGCACAATTTGATCCCGGCGATTTTCGCGATCGCATACCATTCGTTCGTCGGTTCCAGTAGCCCCGTCAACAGGTGTTCTTCCTTCAACGGCTGGGGTGCGAGTTTGGGATAAATGCAGGAGCTGCCGAGGAACAAAAGTTTCTCAACGCCAGCGACGTGCGCCCCGTGGATCAGGTTCGTTTCGATGACGAGATTTTCATGGAGAAATTCCGCTGGTTTTTCGCTGTTGGCCAAAATGCCACCGACTTTGGCAGCCGCGACGAAGACAAACTCCGGGCACTCCGCAGCGTAAAAATTTTGCACCGCGTGCTGGTCGAGCAGATTTAACTCAGCGCGTGTCCGGTAGATCAGGTTTGAAAACCCCAACCGCTCCAGTTCGCGCACGATGGCGCTGCCCACCATGCCCCGGTGACCGGCGATGAATACTTTGGCGTCCTTGTTCCATTCCATAATTCTGGTTGCTACGTCGATTGATTTGAGGCGTTGGCGAACGACCCCAACAACGCGTTGCGAAAGGCGGCGCGCGAACAGAGCGGGGCGTAGGCGTTTACAGCTTTTGTTAATTCGGACAATTCTACGGGGTTCGTGCGGGTCACTTTTTCAATGGCTGAAGCAAGCGCCCCTGCGTCGCCCGAAGGGAAAAGCCAGCCCAGCTTGTGTTCGCGGACGAGCTGCCCCACCAGTTCCTCGTCCGATGCGATCACGGGCCGACCCGCTCCGGCCGCGCGGGCAAGCACACCGCTGCTTCCAAAATGGTTGATGTAGGGCAGGAGCACCACGTCGCTTGCGGCGAACAACAGTTTCTCCTCCTCCGCAGAAACATACCGGTTGATCACCCGCGCCTTGCCTTCGATGGCGAGGCGTTCAAGCGTTTGCGCCAGCGGCGGCCCGGGGTTTTGTCGGCCGGCGCAGAGCAGGTAGGCCGGGCTCTCCGGTTTTTGTTTTGTCATGGCGTCGACAGCCAGTGGCAGACCCTTGCGTCGATATGCGCCACCGTAGAAAAGAAAGACGAACTTGTCCTCGGGTACATCGAGTTGTTGCCGTGCCGACTTCGAATCCGCGTTAAACGAATCCGGATACGGATCCGGCAAGTAGGTGAACGGCACGACGCGGTGTTGGCCCTGCAAAGTCTTCGTCAGAAATGGATCGAGCAGGAGCAACTGGTTGAGCCATCCACCCTTGGTCAACCGGTTGAATCCGGCGGCCTTCCACCAGTTGTTCACAGAAAAGCCCCTGCTCAACGCGAATCTCGGGCGCAGGTAGATGCCGCCCAGAACACCTCGCAACGATGCGGGAGGCAGTTTTCCAAAAGCAGCCTTCCGCAGCATGCTCGAAGCAATTTCATCGAAGCTGTTGATGAAGGCAATCTTGGCATTCGAGGCTTTGAAACACCGCCCCACGGTGTCGGCAGTGCGGGTCGCTGACTGGGATTGTCCCGGGTCCACGCAGGGAAGGATGTTCATTGATGGAAGCAAGTCGTCGATCTGTGCGCGGATGCGTTCCATCGCCTCGGGGCGGGTATCGACTGCTGCACTCACCCTGTAACCCGCGCCAAGCAGATCTTCCGTAATGAACTTCAGATAGCTGACGTGGTGTCCCTCCACTCGCGGCTCATAGAGCAGCACGTGCGGTCGGTGCTTGCTTCCCGATTCGGCGCTCATTTCGGTGGGCCGGTGAGGTTCTGCTGTCGTTCGATCGCTTTTGCGTAACGCATCCAGGTATAAAACGCGCCCATCCAGGCGACGCTCAATCCCTGCCAGCCATCCAAGAATCCAAGGCGCAGGAAATATCCGCGAAAGAAACGCCACGGCGGTCGGATCAGCAGATCGCCAAAGCCCACGCGGCGGCCTCGTTGTTCGTATTGGATGGCGAAGGTCTCGGCGTAGATCTGGGTTTTGACCACCAGTTGATCGAACGATTCGGCCGTTCGATGCAGCAGTTCGCCGGACAACCTGCCGATGGCTCCTTCGATCTGCAGCTTGTCGTGTGGATCGATTCCGCCCCAACGAGCCTTTCCCTTTTTCCACAACCTCCGCTGGCGGTCGGGATACCAGTCACCGTGCCGAATCCAGCGTCCGGCGAGAATCGTGCAGCGTGCGAACTCGAAGGCGGAGAATTTCGAAGTCTGGTTGGAATCGCCCATCACTCGGGCGATCTCATCGCGCAGCTGTGGTGAAACTTCCTCATCGCAATCGAGACCGAAAATCCATGGCTGCGAAGCTTTGTCGCTGGCCGAATTTTTTTGGGCAATGTGGCCTTTCCACGTTTCCCGGAAAACTTTTGCACCGTGTTGGGTGGCGATTTCCTCGGTGCCGTCGGCTACGTCCTCGTTCAGCACCACGATGATTTCGCTGGCCCATTCCTTGACGCTGGCGAGGGCTCGTCCGATCCGCGCAGCCTCAGCGCCCGCGATGATGGCGACAGAAATGGGCAGGCGTTGCATGGGCGCGGATGATGATGGCTGACTTTCAAAAATCAACCCGGTTCTTCGGGGGAGCTCGAACTCGTTGCGAGCTTGTCGGAAAGTGGGAAACGGAAGTCCGCGCATCTAACCGCCGGCTTTCAGCATCTGTTGAATTTGAACCGGATCGCTTGTCGGCGGTTTGCAGGTCTGGCCGGTGCAGATGTAGGCTTCCGGTTCATCGCGATCCTTGATGTTGCGGGCGAGTTCTTCCACGGGCCCCGAGTTGCTGAGCACCACTTTTGTCGGCTGGTAGACCGAGTAAACCGCATAAAGCAGGTCGGTCACTTTTTTACCGCCCGCGTCACCGCTGATGACGACGCGACTCGGTTCATCGAGCCAGTAGTCCAACGCCTGCAACATGTAGGCGGCACCGTATGGGGACCGGTCCATTCGGTCGGCAAAGAACTGCAGGGATTTTTGGCCGGCGTCCCTAAAGCGTTCCTGCCCGGTGATATCGGCCAGTTTCAAGAGCGCGAGAATCGCAACAGAATTGCCGGAAGGCTGGGCGCCGTCGTAATCTTCCTTTACCCTTATGATCAGGTCATCCGCATCGGAAGTTGCCTGCCAGAAACCGCCGTTCTCGGAATCGTAAAAACGATTGATCATCGCGTCGGCGAGCTGGATGGCAAATTCGAGATGCGCAGTTTTAAGCGTTGTTTCGTAGAGTTCGATGATGCCATTCAGCAGATAGGAATAGCCGTCGAGCAACTGAACTTTGTCACGTTCACCGTCGCGCCACCGGTGGAAGAGCGTCTTTGATTTTTCGTCCCACAGATTGGATTTCAGGAAGGCTAAATTCTTTTCAGCGACGGTGCGGTAAGTGGGTTCTTTCAAAACGACGGCGGCGCGGGCGACCGGACCGAGCATCAATCCGTTCCAACTCGCGAGAACTTTGTCGTCGAGATGCGGGCGAATCCGGGTGGCGCGCTCCGTGATTATTTTTACGTTCGCCGACTTCAACAATTCTCGTTCAGAATCGCTGAGTTTCGGATCAACGATGCTCAGCACATTTTGATTCGGGATCGGATTGGGATGGCTGTGATCCTCAAAGTTTCCTTTCGCCGTCACGCCGTAGTAACGGGCTACTACTTTGTATTCCTCCGGCGACAACAGATTCTCCAACTCGGGTTGCGTCCAGACGTAGAACTTCCCTTCGTAGCCTTCACTGTCGGCGTCTTCCGCAGAATAGAACCCGCCGCCCTCGTTCGTCATGTCGTTCAGGAGATACCGGATGATGTCGTGAGCAACTTCTGCGTAACGCCGTTCGCCGGTGACCTGGAACAAATCCAGATACAGATCGAGCAACTGCGCGTTGTCGTAGAGCATCTTCTCAAAATGCGGGACCAGCCAACTCGCATCGACGGAGTAGCGCGAAAAGCCACCGCCAAGATGATCGTAAATCCCACCCGCGGCCATCTTGTCGCCGGTCTTCTTGATCATCCCAATCAACTCCTGATCGTTGTGACGCACGCCGTAGCGCAAAACGAAAATGGGAACGGCCGGCGTGGGAAACTTCGGGGCCTGACCAAACCCGCCGTTCACCGGATCGTAACCGCGTTTCATTTGCATCACGGCCTCGCGCAGGATGTCGGGATTCAACTTCGGCTTTTGCTCCGACTCCTTGGCCATGTGCGATTCGATCTGCGCCAGCATCTTGTCCGCAGAGGCGAGGATCTCGTCGTTGCGCGTGGTCCAGAGTTCGTTGATCCGTTGCAACAGCTCGAGAAAACCGGGCCGCCCGAATTTGCTCTCCGGCGGAAAATACGTTCCTCCGTAAAAAGGTTTACGATCGGGCGTAAGGAAAACCGACATCGGCCAGCCGCCGCTGCCGGTCGTGGCCTGCACGTAGGTCATGTAAATATTATCGACATCCGGGCGCTCTTCGCGGTCGACCTTGATGCTGACAAAATGTTCATTGAGATACTCGCCGATCTCCTCCTTCTCGAAGGATTCGCGTTCCATCACGTGACACCAATGGCAGGTCGAGTAACCAACGCTGAGGAAGATGGGTTTGTTCTCCTTGCGGGCCTTCTCGAACGCCTCTTCGCCCCATGGATACCAGTCCACCGGGTTGTGGGCGTGTTGAAGCAGATACGGAGATTTTTCGTTGGCGAGTCGGTTGGTGTGTGCGTGTTCGGTCGGGGCTGTGCCGGCCTTTTTGGAAGTCACGGTCATGGTTGGTTTTGATTCGTTCGAGGAATCTGCAGCGTCGGTGCAGCCTGCGCCGGCGACCAATAAAGACGCGGCCAAACCGAGCGCAAGTGAGTTCGAACGAAGCATCTTGCGAAGATAGGCGGATTAGCCTTCAGGGCAAGCGGTAATCCGGTGCGCTCTTGCGGAGTTCGAGTTCCTGCGCTAACAGAAGTCGCACATGTCTGAAAACTACACGGACGCGACACTGATTATTCTCGGCCACGGTTCAACGCAGAATCAGGATTCTGCGAAACCGGTGTTTCAGCATGCGCAAACGGTGCGGAGGCAAGGGATCTTTGCCGACGTGAAAGAGGCCTTCTGGAAACAGGATCCGAAATTGGACGATGTGCTGAAGGAAGTCCGGAGTGATCGAGTGTTCATTGTTCCGCTCTTCATCAGTGAAGGTTTTTTTACGGAACGTGTGATTCCCGAGGCGCTCGGTTTCAAACGAGTGGAGGACGAACAGTGGTCGCGAACAATGGAGTGCGACGGCAGAAAGTTCCACTTCACGAAACCGGTGGGGACGCATCCAGGAATCACTGATGTGTTGGTGTCGAAGGCAAGGTCGATCACCGATGAATTTCCGTTTCCGCGCAAAGCGAAACCGGAGCAGACATCACTCTTCATCGCGGGACACGGCACACCGCAGAACGCGGACTCCCGGAAATCGATTGAGCACCAGGTTGAATTGGTTCGCGCAATGAACATTTATGCGGAGGTGCAGCCGTGTTTCCTGGAAGAGGCACCACTGATCGCCGACGTTCCGACGCTTGCGCAGTGCAAGAATATCATCGTGGTACCGTTCTTCATCAGTGACGGGTTGCACACGGTGGAAGATATTCCGGTTCTCCTGGGTGAACCTAAAAAGACCGTTCGGAAACGCATCGAGGCCGGACTGCCGACGTGGCGAAATCCGACGGAGAAGAACGACAAGTTGATTTGGCACGCATCGGCTATTGGCACGGATCCTCTGATCGCAGAAATTGTTTTGGCGCGCGTCCACGAGATGGATCAATAAGTCATTTCAGTTGATCATTTAGTGAAAATCTTCCTCAATAAAACCTCCAGTTGGCCGAAATATGCGTTGACGGAATCGGGTGAGTTAATTATTGTGCTGGAGCGATGAACACCCAGAACCTTCGATTGCTCCTTAGCAAGGCGCTCCTTCTTACAGGCGCAGCGGTCGGGGTTTGATTTGATCTGATTTTACTTAACCCCACTGCCAGAGACGGCGGTGGGGTTTTATTTTGTCCATTCGTCGCCCTGGTTGTGACAACCAACAACAAACATGAAAAAACAACGCATCATAATTTTCGACACCACGTTGCGCGACGGTGAGCAATGCCCCGGCGCCTCCATGACCCATCGTGAAAAGCTGGAAGTAGCCCGGCAATTGGCGCGGCTCAAAGTGGATGTGATTGAAGCGGGTTTCCCGGTGATCAGCGATGGTGATTTCAAATCGGTGCTGACGATCGCCACGGAGATCAAGGGGCCGATCATCGCCGGACTGGCACGTTGTGTGGATAGGGACATCGACGCGGCGGGGGCTGCGGTGAAGCCCGCTGGGAAACGCGGGCGCATCCATGTTTTTTTGGCGACGTCGAAAATTCATCGCGATTTCAAACTGGGCAAGGCGCAGGACCAGATCATCAAACTGGCGGTTCAAGGTGTGAAGCGTGCGCGCAAGTATGTGAAGGACGTTGAGTTCTCACCAGAAGATGCGTCACGCACCGAGCCCGAATTCTTGATTGAGATTTGCAAGGCCGTCGTCGCGGCCGGCGCAACAACCGTGAATATTCCTGACACGGTGGGTTACGCGGTACCGGAACAGTTCGGTGAATTGATCGCCCAGTTGTATGAATCCGTACCCGCATTTAAATCGGGCAAAGCGATCATCAGTGTGCATTGTCACAATGACTTGGGATTGGCCGTGGCCAATTCAGTTGCAGCGGTGTGCAACGGTGCTCGTCAGGTCGAGTGCACAGTCAACGGAATCGGTGAACGTGCGGGCAACGCGGCGTTGGAAGAGTTTGTGATGGTGTTGAAGACTCGGCCCGACGTTTACGGCGATTTTGTAAGCGGCATCAACGCAAAGGAAATTGTAAAATCCTCAAAACTGGTTTCGCGCATGAGCAGTCTGGCGGTGCAACGCAACAAGGCGATCGTTGGAGAGAACGCCTTTGCACATTCAAGTGGTATTCACCAAGATGGCATTCTGAAGAAGCGCGAGACCTACGAAATCATGGATCCCAAGGATGTGGGCTGGGGCGGTACGCAGTTGCCTTTGACCAAGCACAGCGGTCGCGCGGCTGTGTCCGCTCGTTTGAAGCATCTGGGTTTCAAGATGACCGATGCCGATGTGAGCGGGATTTTTGCGCGATTCAAGGAAGTCGGCGACAAGAAGAAGTTCGTTTATGACGATGACTTGCTGGCGTTGGTAGAGGGACAGATCGCCGAAGTTAAGGAAACCTGGACGATGGATTATTTGAACGTGAGCACCGGCAATCACACCGTGCCGACGGCGACGGTTCGTCTGCATCGCGCGGCGGACAAGAAGAAAGCGGAATCATTTCAGGATGCGGGAATCGGCGATGGCCCGGTGGACGCTGCTCTCAAGACGATCGATCGGATCACAAAAACTCGCGGGCGGTTGAAGGACTATTCATTGCGGGCGGTGTCGCAGGGCAAGGACGCGCTCGGTGAGGTGACGATGAAGGTGGATTTCGGCAGCGGAAACCAGGTGACCGGCAAGGGGGCGAGCACGGACATCATTGAAGCCAGTGCGCGGGCTTACTTGAACGCGGTCAATCGCAGTCTGGCTGGCGAGGGAAAGAAGTCCTCCGAAAACCAGCCGTGATCAGCCTGTCTGGTTTTGCCCGTCCGAGCCCGTAGAGGCGGGTTCGGGCGGGTAGAGCCAGAGAATGGCTTTTTCGAAGTCCTGAAAAGCCTCGACCTGAAATCCGCGGTAACGGGCGCACTTGGAGAAAAACTCAGCGCGATCGAAGGAGTCTCTCGGGTGGTTGAGCAACACAAGTTTCCCGGCAAACGGCGGATCCAATTCTTGTAGAACCGAGACCAGTTCAAACACCTCGAATGCTCTTAGCGCGCCCTTGGCTTCGCGCACGTCCAGCATGATGTGTGATTGATCATGGAGGTGAGCTGATACCAGTGTTCGTTTGAGGAACGCCCGCGTCTTCACGTGGTCGAACTCGTCGTCCGCAGTTGAAACCACGAAGTCTCGCGCAGGAATAATGTGGATAGTTGACGGCATGACAGTTCAAAATCCGAAGCCGTCATTTAGCGACTCGACCGCCGACCGTCAATCCCTTCCGTCTGGCAAACGCGTTGACTCATTGCGCGTGGCGACGATGGGAAAGTGGGGATCCCGGGAAACCAGACACCAATCGAAACGATGAAACGACCGCGTACGATCCGACGGACATCCATTCGGCTTGTGTCGAATGGAAGACGAGGACACAAGATCTAGGCTTCGGGAAAACGTCAAAAAACGTGACCTGAAGCCCGTTCCTCGGCATCGGCGCCGAACACCTCGGGGTAAAGCCGTTTTGCACAATGGGGGCAAAGTCCGTGGCTGAAGTCCGCCTCGGAATGTTCGCAGATGTAGGTTTCCATGTCGTGCCAGTCCCCCGCCTCGTCGCGAATTTTTCGGCAGGAAGCGCAAGTCGGCAGCAGCCCACGCAGTTCCTTCACCTTCGACAGGGCTTCACGCAGCTCGGTGATCAGATGTTCTTTTTCAATGAGCGCCCGCTTGCGTTCCGTAATGTCGCACAATATGACAAGCACCAGTTCTTCGCCACCCTGTTGGTAGCTGGAAATATACACATTCAAATCGATTGGCGTACCGTCGGCACGCGCTCCCCGGGTCTCGAACGGTTCCACCTGACCGGTGCCAGGCACCCCGCTTTCCAGCAGGCGGTGAACTGCCCGCCGATCATCTGGTGCGATGACCGCGAGAACGGATTTACCTATTAATTCCTTGGAGGATCCGTGCCCGAACATTTTCAAGTAGGCACGATTGACGAACTGGTGTGTGCCCCGGCGTGACACACTGATGGGATCTCGCGAGTGATCGAGAATCGCGCGCAACTGGGTTTCGCTCCGGCTCAGGGAATCTTCGGCCTCCTGTCGCAGAACAGCCAAGGTTAAAATGAGCAGTGACAGCGAGAGAAAGGCGGTGATTCGCACGGATTCACGGATGAGATCCTGCTCCAGAACCAGATGCATCAAGACACTTGATGTCGCGCATACGGCGGTGGCCATCAGTCCAGCGCGCCAACCGCATACCCATGCACTCACGACGACCGCTGTGAGTAGCAGGACTAGACTCACCTGACCGTCGTCGATCGGGAGCATCCACACTAAACCAAGCGTGGACAGCGAGATGAACGCGGCAATCAGGTAGCCTAGACTGGATTTTAACCGATGCATTTTTCTAAAGTATGTCTTCGGCGGTGACCGTCTGTAGTCATTCGCAGGAAGACGTTGTCCTTGGGAAACTTGAGTAATCGAATAAACCACCAATTCGCGTCGCTGCAACAGGGATTAATTTGGGGGGAACATTTTTCTGCTTTGCCCCCCAATGAATCATACAGGCAAATTGGTGCGTGTTCCTGGTACAATAGGTCAGTTTCGACGCTCGCTCGCAGACGTTGCCGGACGTAATGCTGACACCGTGGTGCCTTTAGCCCGGCTTCCGCTACTCGAGACTTTGCGGAAAGCTAATGTGTTGGAAATCAATGAGGGCACAGGAAAGGTCGCCACTACATTGATGGGCAGTTGAGGAGTGATCTGTACTGGAAAAAATGGACAGGGGATTCTCTTAGAAAGAGAATTGAAAAATGAAGCGACGACGACATAGCCAGGAATTCAAGAAAGAGGCGGTTCGTTACATGGTCATGGAAGGGGAGAGCG
>Ga0209390_10001294_pt1 | contig 49292 bp, 47 predicted proteins | sample BON01_FD_187212 | JGI IMG/M metagenome (GOLD analysis project Ga0209390, IMG submission 187212) | Freshwater microbial communities from Lake Bonney liftoff mats and glacier meltwater in Antarctica - BON-01 (SPAdes) (version 2) | ecosystem: Environmental > Aquatic > Freshwater > Ice > Glacier...
TCTATAACGCATCTTTTTAGTATGACAAAAAATCGGCGATTCGCAACTTCGTTACTCATGTCCCGCCTAGTTGACTCGATTCATCCCCAGGTTTAAAAGCCTGGGGTTTTCTCTCAATTTAATAAAATCATGATAAATAAATGAACTATTATAAAAGCTCAATGATTGCTCAAGATAACGTTTATCATAATGCCGATAATCAGTTGATAAAAATTCAACTAAATAACGTAATTCTTCAAAAATATCATCCTGTATCGGATAAAAATGATGTACATATCGTTCTAATGCAATATAATTTTTCATACTATCTTTTCCTGAAAATTAGGATAAAACAATGCAATACTTGATGTTTTAATATTTAAAAAAACTATAATTTCTATATTTTCTTCTGTATATGCCACTATTTTTAAAAATCCAAAACGATTCATACGAATAATTTTTTTATTTTCAAAAGAAAGTGCTTCCATGACCTTTTCAGTACATTCCATAGGAGACCAATCTTTAGGAAATACTGTAGAAGATTTAGTCAAATGATCACCATCAGGATTGCTCAATAATAAATCTTTGAGTCCATGAGTATCAATAGCTAAAAATTTTGGATGATAAGGTTGTAAAAAAACACCCTGAAAATTACAATGTCCTCCTCGAGGACGAGTAGCATGCCCACAATCTTCACCTTCAACACATATTACATCTTGAGCTTTTTTACTTTTAAAAAATTAAACATATAAGATCCTATTCCCATATATACTCTGCTACACATCAATCCATATTTTTTTTGAAACTCAATAAAAATTATTAAAATTCATTTTTATCAAGCAACCAAAGCATTATCTTTTTTTTAATTCTAATGCAAAATCTCTCTTGCGTTCATCCATAAGTCTTTCAGAAACAACTTGCATTGAGTGCTCAAGAATACCATTTTTAGTTATTCTTACATTGTAAGATATTCCAAAATCATTAAGATCAAACGTTACTAATTGATCTTCGTACATTATTTGTAATTGTCCATGAAGAAATCCTATCCAACTTTCTGTATTGGCATTAAACAATTCGATAACTTCAAGTGGCTTATAATTTGGGTGACTGAATTTACATATAACATTACAATCAATATCAGATTCATTTATCCAATTAACAATTGCTGCATTGTTAAATCTAATTGAATCGATATCTAATTTTTCTAATTGTTTTTGTTCTTGTCGAGCTTTATATTCTTGCGAAATTTCCTTACGATTAATTATTGCAACAATCAATAAAAAAATAATACCCACTCCATAGATATGCATTCTTCCAATTTTCATATTCATTGAATTATCTTTTATCGTGTGATCAGCTAAAAACTCTTCCATAGCTTCCTGTGAATCAAAAGACAAAGAATCATACCGATTTTTATCATCACGATATATTAAAATATAAGGCATTTGTTTATCAACAAATGTTTCCCATGTAGAAACAAGATGAAATAAATTTTCTTGTCTCATCACAGCGTGTCTCATAAAACCTCTACGACAAAGATTTATGATAGATTCTGCTTGCATGTTTTTTTCTGATTTATGAGTTATTTTCTCTCGACAATCATCACGTGGTTCACTCATATAAGCAAGATTATTTTCATTATCCATGCTTAATTCAATCATTTCAAAATTCATTCCATCATTGCAAACAGTCTTTAACTTCTTTATAAATTCTGCACTTCCTAATCTATTAATATAAGGAAATCCATCGTAAAAAAACATCGCCACATATGAAATTGGATCTTCTCTTTGTATATCCAACAAAGAATAGTGACCAAATTGAAGCTTAAATTGTTTATATTGCTTTATATACATTATTGACCTTGTTTAGCAAATGGATGCATTGGATGAAAAGTAGCGATATTATTTTGAATATAAACTCTAAATTTTTGATTCGTTTGATCAATTACATTAAAAGCATATCTATTATCCAATGATATATCACAACATTCTATAAGTTTAGGATTTTGAATTGCATTTAAAATTGTATCAGTACAATCCTTTGGCATATTTCCATAAGGAAAATATGCATTACTTTTATATTTATTCAATAAACTATATGAATCTTTAATATCTATATAAAAAAAACCATCTCCAAAGCCCTTTTCGCTTCCATTAATATCAAACATCTCTGCTTGAAATTCAGGAATTGTAAAATGTCCACTTTTGATAATACTTGGAACTGATCCGGGTTGTTTTTCTCCAAGAAGAGACGAAATAACATCAAATTGATCAAAATAAGTTTCTATACCTTGTGTATTATCAACTAAATAAAACTTACCCTTAGCCTTTAATTCATCATTGATTTCTTGAGCATGAGAATGCAACCAATTACAAAGATTTAAATACAAAATCTCATCTGGAGTTAATATATCAATATTTGTAAAATTATTGGTATATATACTAAATTTACTTATTTGTTTTGCACCATTCATCACATTTATCCATTTTTAATATTAATAATTTCAATAATTCTACATACTTGCTTAATCTGTATGATCAGCTATAAATTTATCGATTACTTCTTTTGAATCGAATGATAATAAATCATACCAACTTTTATCATCAAAATAAATTGGATTTTTATAATATAATTTTCCAAAAAAACCATATCCATTTCTTTTAACTTCAAATTCAAATATTGCATATTATTGCATGTGCATATTCAGTTACCAACTATTTATTACTTTGTATGATCAGCTACGAATTCTTCCATGGCTTCTTGTGAATCAAATGCTAATAAGTCATACCAATCTTTATCATCAAGATAAAGTAATACAAAGGGCGACATTGTATCTAAGAGTTTGCCCCATACTGTTAGCAAATGAATAAAATTTTCTATTGTCATTACAGCGCTCTCAATTATATTATTTCTATACAGCTCTAAGTAACCCATTTCATCACATTTAATATCAAATTCATCCTCTGTCATAATATCCTCATAGTTATATCCAAAAAATAGCTCACTTATGTAAACTAGTTTTTTTTCTATATCCACACTCAGATCTAATCCATTTAATCCTCCACCCCATTCACCATATTTATTTTCAAGACTTTCAAAGTATTGAATAGGGCTTCCTGCTCTACGAACATATCCATAACAATCATTTAAAAAAAATTGTACATGCGTAATTGGATTTTGATAATATGAATTTCCAAAACTATAATATACGTTAAATTGAAGTTTAAATTCAAATTTAATATGTTGTTTAATAAGCATAAAATCTTTCGTAATTACTTATTTTTTTATTTAAGCAATTGGACTTATAGGGTGAAAAATTGCAACTCCATTTTCTATATAAACTGCAAATCTTTGACTACATTTTTTTAAAAATTTAATAGTTGTTTTTACTTTTGAATCAGTATTAATATAATATGGAATTTTAATTTCTTGAAATAAATCAATCATTATTTGAGTATTCTCCAGCGGTGTGGAACCCAATGGGAATTGTGTTTTTGGCACAAATCCACTTATTTCATCATCAGCAATATGTTTAACGAATATATCAAAATATCCATTCTCTAGTGGTACAATTTTTTCAACTGCATGAGTAAATGCTTTTGACTCAGGAAAAAATAGATGCCCACCTTTCTTTGAATAAGTAAGAGCATAAACAAAGAATAAGGCAGAATTAAATTAATAAAATCTACCTTATCTATAATTCACTTACCAACTATTTATTACTTTGTATGATCAGCTACAAATTCTTTCATTGCTTCTTGCGTATCAAAAGATAATAGGTCATACCAATTTTTATCGTCAAGGTAGAGAAGAACAAACGGTGGCATAGTATCATAAAATTTCAGCCACACTGTTAGCAAATAAATAAAATTATCTTTAGTCATAACAGCACAATCAACTATATTATTCTGGCATAGTTGCAAAGCATTCATATTATTATATTTAATTTTAAATTCTTGTTCTGTCATATTATGTTCATATGGATCAAATTCTTCACCTAAATAAACAAGGTTATTTTGAATATCTACATTTAAATCAATTGTTTCAAATGTCATTCCCCATTCGCCATTTGCAGCTTTCAAACTCTCAAAAAATGGGATTGGTCCTCCTGCTCTGTAAACATATCCATTTACTCTATATAAAAATATAGCTACATATGAAATTTTCAAATCACTAAGCGCATGTAAAGGGCTATAAAAATCTTGGATTACTTTAAATTGACTATATTCTTGAATTTTCATATTTACTTTCTTAAAGATTATTACTTTGTATGATCAGCTACAAATTCTTCCATTGCTTCTTGCGTATCAAAAGGTAATAAGTCATACCAACCGGTATCATCTAAATAGAGTAAAATAAATGGTCGTACTGTATCCAAAAACTTTCCCCATACTGTTAGCAAATGAATAAAATTATCTTTAGTCATAATAGCATGATCAACTATATTATTCTGGCATAGTTGCAAAGCATTCATGTTATTATATTTAATATTGAATTCTTCATCTGTCAGATCTGCTTCATATGCATCAAACACTTCACCTAAATAAACTAAATTATTTTGCATATCTACATTCAAATCAACCATCTCAAATGTCATTCCACACTCACGATTTGGAACACTCAAACTATTTAAAAAGGGGAGAGGCCCACCAGCCCTATAAACATATCCATAACAATCATCTAGAAAAAATTGCACGTGAGAAATTGGACTTTGATAGTGAAAATCACCAAAGAAACCATACCTTTTTCTCTTAATTTTGAACTCAAACTCTTTATACTGTTGTATTTGCATAAAATCCTTCATCATTATTTATTTTTATTATTTAAGCATTTGGACTTATAGGATGAAAATGTGCAAATCCATCTTTAACATACACTCTGAACTCTTGACCACATGATTGAGTTAAATTAAAATATTCCATCCCCTTCTTTCCAGGAAAAACTTCAATTGGAATATTTCTTATTTCCTCGATTAAATCAATCATTACTTGAGCATTCTCCAATGGTGTGGAACCCAATGGGAATTGTGTTTTTGGCGCAAATCCACTCATTTCATCAGCAGCAATATGCTTAACGAATACATCAAAATATCCATTATCTAATGGTACAATTTTTTCAACTGCATGAGTAAATGCTTTTGATTCAGGAAAAAATACATGCCCACCTTTTTTTGCAGCTCCCATAATTCCTGGTTTCATTTCACCAAGGAATGAATGTTTTTTAAAGATTGAAGACGCATTCAACCAAATGAAATGCGCCTAACTAACAACTTATTTATGAATAACTTCTTGAACTGTATGTTCTGCAGCAAATTTATTCATAACTTCCAAAGAATCAAATGGCAATACGTCATACCATCCTTTGTCGTCTAAATAAAGAAGAACAAAAGGTTCTTTTGCTTTATACAAATCACCCCATAATGTTAATAAATAAATAAAATTGTCTTTAGTCATAACAGCGTAATCAATTATATTATTTTGGCATAATTGCAAAGTATTCATATTATCATATTTAATATTAAATTCTTCATCTTTCAGATCTGCTTCATATGGCCCAAACACTTCACTTAAATAAATAAGATTATTTTCAATATCTACATTTAAATCAACAGATTCAAAAGTCATACCCCAAACACCTCTTGAATCTTGTAAACTTTCAAAAAAATTCATTGGTCCCCCAGCTCTATTAACATATCCATAAAAAGTTTGTAAGAAATCCCCTACATAAAAAAGAGGATTTTGATAATATGAATTTGTTGCTAAACCATATCTGTGTAAATCTAATTTAAAACGTTTATATTGTTGTATTTTCATATTCATTTACCAACTTTTTATTTTTGTGTATGATCAGCTACAAATTCTTCCATTGCTTCTTGCGTATCAAAAGGTAATAAGTCATACCAACCGGTATCATCTAAATAGAGTAAAATAAATGGTCGTACTGTATCCAAAAACTTTCCCCATACTGTTAGCAAATGAATAAAATTATCTTTAGTCATAATAGCATGATCAACTATATTATTTTGGCATAATTGCAAAGCATTCATGTTATTATATTTAATTTTAAATTCTTGTTCTGTCATACCATGTTCATATGGATCAAATTCTTCACCTAAATAAACAAGGTTATTTTGAATGTCAATATTCAAATCAACCATCTCAAATGTCATTCCCCATTCACCATTTGCAGCTTTCAAACTTTCAAAAAACTTCATTGGCCCACCAGCCCTATAAACATATCCATAACAATAATAAAAAAACATTTGTACATGCGTAATTGGATTTTGATAATGTAAATTTCCAAAAAATTCATATTCATTAAACTTATTTTCAAATTCAAATAATTTATATTGTTGAATTTTCATATATACTTTCTTGTAATATTTAATAGTTATATTATTTTAGTTGGAGCTTTTGGACTTATTGGGTAAAAAATAGCAACTCCATTTTCTACATGTACTGTAAATTTTTGACCACATTGTTGAATTAAATTAAAAGTTTTTTGGCCATTTTTTCCAGGAAAAACTTTTATTGAAGCATTCTTAATTTCTGTAATTAAATCAATCATTATTTGAGCATTCTCCAATGGTGTGGAACCCAATGGAAATTGTGTTTTTGGACGAAACTTTCCCGTATCATCAGCAATATGTTTAACGAATATATCAAAATATCCATTCTCTAGTGGTACAATTTTTTCAACTGCATGAGTAAATGCTTTTGACTCAGGAAAAAATAGATGCCCACCTAACTTTGCAGGACCCATAGCTCCTGGTTTCATTTCACCAAGGAATGAATGGTAAATATCAAACTTATTAATATGTACCATATTCCCCTCTAAATCAACCACATATAACATTGCCTTTTCAACAAGATTATTAATTTCTACTGAATGTGCATGCAATCCATTACACATATTTAAATACATAATATCGGCCTCAGTAAGTTGTTCAATAGTTGTAAAATTTTTTGTAATTGCTCGATAATTTTCAATTTGTTTTACACCTTCTATTTTTTCAAGGCCGGGTAATAAAATATCAGTTCTATAATATTTTTCAAATTGAGCTTTTAACTTTGCCATTCTCGTTGAACTTGCTTTGGTTAATTGCTGAACTTCATGAGTAACTTTTTCTCCTTTTGCTATTTTTGCAGATCGATTAATAGCTATCTGTTGACGAGTAACAATATGAAGATCTTCTCCTGTTTTTTCAGCAATAACAATGAGATCTCCTGTCGTTGTTTTCATACATTTTACAGAACTATCAAGCAATCTCTTTGGAGTCACTTCAAGCATCTCACGTCCAGCTTCTACCAAAACACCACCTGTAAATTTAGCAAGATGAGCTAAACTCTCCAGTGCTCGACTGGTAATCAAACCATCAACGCCAAATTCAGTAATATCAGCAACATTATCTTCAAACGATTTTTCTGCCATCTGAGTAATAATATTTAATGATGCATTCAACGCATGCGTTGCACCATTTTCAATTGCCTGTACATTTCGTTGTGCTCGTATGGCAGCTCTTCGATCTCGGGGTGTCATACTGCCGTTGTTAAATAAATCGGCAACATTATCGACAAAGTCCAAACACTCATCAAACTGATAAGCAAATGGAGTATGCTCATATAATTCTGCTGCAACATAACCAAGACATATACCAACAGCCTTACAATCTTCTATCATTTTACCCATTGTCGCTCTTGGTTCATGTCCTAAGCGTATTAAAAAATCATTCCATTTTTTAAATGCTTGAGATGTACCTTTATACAAACCTCTACCCAAAGAATTCCACATTTCAATTTCTTGTTGGTGTTCATACAATACTTGTTCATACACATTAAAAACATGATTAACATCTGTAATAGCTGTAGCTTGCTCAATATGAGACAATTGATTTAATTGTTGAGCAGCAACAGCAAGACTACAAGTATGTTTTGCAATCTCTTTGATTTCAGGTTGAACTCCACATTGTTTTGAAATTTGAACTGATGACTCAATGATCTCTAAATTTTCCTTCGTTAAACAATCTTGAAATGCTGTCGATTTCATTGCATCAAAAGCTGCATAATTAAGATTATTTACCATCATAAATCCACGAGCTTGAGAGCTCATTTTATATTCATAATTCGTTAAATTATTCGAATTCAGTTGCTCTTTTGTTTGAATCAAAGCTTTTTGGCGATTTTCTAAACGTTGTTCAAATTGATTATGATATGAAGAAACATCAGATTGAAGATCTAACTTTTTTGCTTGTCTCAGAACTTGTATTTGTGTATTATATTGTTCCAACAAATCATCAACACCTTCACGACTTATCAATTTTGCATGCTTGCAAATTGATTGCTTTGGAATATTATTGCGCATTTGATTGTAACAACGCGTCGTTTGGTTCACATAATAATCATATTTTTCATCAGTCTGTGATTGTTCAGCTTGCAACCATGCTTGCAAACCAGTTTGAGCAAGTTGAACCGTCATATTATCTTGAGCATACACCATAGAATTAAGCATGAAATCAATCATCTTAATTTCATCACCACTCATTTTTTTGGAATAATCATTATTTTTATCAATAAACTTTTTGCGAATATTTTCTTTGATACGATGTGGCATTTTATAACAATGATCCGAATCTTTTATCACTTCTTTTGCAGATTGTGGATTATAATTATTTACATATTCAGTTAAATTTTTCAGATCACATGGATAATTTTCAACGTGAATACCATCTGGTAATGATGCATTTTTCAATAATACCTGTTCTTCAAATAATGCCTGTTGCAATGCATACTTCTCTTTTTTTAATTGTACTTGCAATGCTTGATATGCTGGTAGATTATACATTGCATCTAAAGATTGTTGTTGCCAATCGTGATGAAATTGCTTCATTTCTCGTTGCAATATTTTTTCTGATTGCGTTAAATCTTTAATTTTTTTTGCAAGTTCTACGGTATGATTATTAAACCAATAATCATACATTGAAAGACTTTGTTGAGATATTACAATTGTATCTTGCAGTTGTTGCTGAATTTCTTTTAATTTTTGACATTGCTCTGGAGATTCTTGAAACAAATAACCATACGTAGAAAGTAATTCAATGTCTGATTTCTTTTTATCAATTGCAGCTTGCTCAATTTTAATTTGATTAGCTTTTTCTTGTGCTAATCTCAATTTTTCTTTATCGCGTACTTTATTTAATGACTTTTCCTCCCACTGATTTCTTTCATAATTGATGTATGCTTCAAATTGACGAACCTGTAAATCAGAGTCTTTCATAATTTTTTTAAGTTCTGCTGGTTTACTACTTATCCAATAATCATACGAAAAACTACCCATAGCTGCATAACTATCCTCAGCCGATTTGAATATAAGTTGATTCTTTGCAAGTTCTGTAAAATTTTGTTCTGATGGTTCATATGTATAATCATAATAATCAAGAAGAGCCACCTCCATTCTTCTTTTTTGTATATATTCTTGTAACAGTATCTGTTGATGTTCATATTCCCTTTGTCGACTTAGCTCTTCTTCTCTTTGAGCGTCTTGCGCACGACCTTGATGATATCCCTCTACCAAACAATTCCATAAAGCACCTTCATTTCTTTTAGGTGGATAATTTTGACCTCGATAAGGTTCTTGCACTCTTTGATTGTTTTGACTGCTTTGATTGTTTTGAAATAATCCACTCGTAGCATTTCTTTTCGATTGAGATGCCTGTGGATATGAAGAATAATTATAAGGTGCAGGTAACCAAGCCTCAGTTTCCTGCTTATGATCTCGACAGATTTCATCAAGAGATCTTCCTCGCTTTTTAGATTTTCTACACTTATTATCTCGATTACTTTCAGATTTCTCTACCTTTTCACCTTGCGATTCGTCTGATTTATTTTTTTCAGTAGAATCTGTATCTTTATTATTTTCTTTGTCTTTTTGTTGATCATCTTTTTGACTATTTTTAATTTTTGTTTGTATCATCTTATTTAAATTTGCCTGATGCTGTAATAAATTAGATTTAGCTGCTGCATGTAAAGAATTTGAAGTTGATTGTGATCGTATAAAAGCAGATTTTTCAACACCTATTTTATTATTATCTTTCTGATTATTTATTTTAATTGAAAATTCTGTTGTTCGTGCTTTGATAACTTGTAAATTTTTTTTGTAATTGCTCTACAGGTTTATTATTCATTGATAATTCACTAGCATTACCTGTATTTGCAACAAATGGTTTACTCATATTTTTATTATCAACTTTTATAGCAGATGTAACCGCTTGTTTTTGTTCTTTGGCAGGAATCTGAACTAATGACTTTGGAATATCTTGTTGTTGTACTAACAAATGAGGAGCCGACTGAGTCGGTAAATCTTGAACTATATTCGAATCATTTGATACAGCAAAAGTACTATTTTTTTGATTAGCATTTTCCGTAACAGTTTCAACTATATGACGAGACTCTTCAACTATATGTTTTTTTTGACTTTTAGGTATAAGCTGCTCAGCTTCAAGAATCGTAATAGCACTATTAACTTCTTTTTCATTATAATTTGTAGTATCTGCTGGAGATATTCCACCAATTTTTCTAGCAACAAATCCTGGATTTTCAGATTTATATCGCTCCTGAATAATTTTTTGAGATTCTTGTAATTGAGCAACTCGTTTTTTAAAAATAGCCTCTTCTCGAACTACTTCTTGACAATATTTATAATAATTTTCTTCTGAAATATGTTTATGTTGAACCAGATTTTTCAATTGATCTAATTCATGTGTAAATTGATTTGAATTCATTACACGAGCTTTATATCTTTTTTGATCTACAAAATTTTCATGTTGAGTTGCAAATTGTTTAAAATCAGTAGCCGATCGATTTATAAGAACAGGCTCATGAAAATGAATAAAATAAGCATCTGGACATTGAGCAGTATTTTTTTTGTCATATGGTATTAATGTCTGCCCAGTACATTGATTATTTTTATCAATATATAAATATTGTTCACATAATCGTCCATCATGCATAACATCTTGAACACGTTGAACAGTTACATCATCTCCATCACAATCGGTAGTTATCCATGCAATACAAGACTCTTTCAATGTATTAAAAACATATGCAATTTGAGAGACTATAACATCAATATCCAATATATTAAATTCATTAAAAAGTTTTACCTTCTCCTGTTTTTTAATATTTTTTTGATCATGTTTATCTAACTGTTCCTCTTTTTGCAAACTCATTACAGCCACAACACTACTTATCTTCGATCGTACAAAATCATAATCACTACATAAAATATCTAATTTTTTGTGTTCATGATTTTCTGCCTCTAGCTGTATATTTAATGACTTATTTTTCATTTGCAGAGTAGAGAAAGCAATTGTTTGTGTTTTCTTATCCAAAGAAAATGGATCGTGGCCTGATTCTATTATTGCTACATCTGGTTTAACATGAATATCAGATTGAAGTTGAAATGAATACAGCGTCGTTATTACTATAAAAAATAATTTATTCATAAAAGGTTTTTCGTTTGAGTGAAAATAATATCTTATTTTAAGGTGAACTTACTTTAAAAATAAGTCAAATTTCAAAACTTCCATAACACAGGCCCAGATAGCGTTATGATTTCAAACGGAAACTTTATTTTCAAAATACGAAAAAATATTTTCTTTTATGAGTTATAAAAAACATGTTGTGCAACATTGTAAATGGTTAATGCATATACATGATTCAGGAACTAGTTTCACTACAACAAAAGTCTTTATTTATTATATAAAATGATAAATGCAACAGCATAGTAGAAAACATTTTATTGAATAATCAACTCAATATACGCCTATATGTCATCTTTTAAAAAAGAGAAAAAAATTATAAAAGTTTTTTAAAATTAAGAAAAATCATTACAAGAAATTACAATAATATTTTTATAATGATTTTTTTGAATGATAAGAATAAAATACAAGTTCAATCATTTATTATATTTTTTTTATAATTTTATCATATTCATCTTGACCAGCAAGTATGATAAATGTATCTGCAATGTCTTGACAAGCTATTGGACAACCTAAACTATCTCTCTGACAATCTGACTTATACTTCATAAGGCATGTACTTAATTCAGTTTTCACCTGAAGTAACTCTATTGCTTCTTCTTGTATAAATTGAGCAAGCTTTTCTTCAGTGGTTTGAATAACATACGGCCTTATCGCACGAGCTCCTATAATACTAACAGTTACTCCAGTTGCATAAGGCGCAGCTAAGACTGCAGATTTTCCTACAACCGTAGTCGCTACAATAATCTTGGCAGTAATCATAGTAGCTGTTGTTTTTATAACAACAATAGCGCTCGCAGGTACAATGAGTGGGCCAGCAATTACTCCACACCAATTACCAAAATAGTTCCTACTGTAGTAGATATAATTACAGTCTTTCTTGTTGATGACACGCTCGTTGTCTTATCACTATCCAAAGCAACTAAATTTATGTTTAATAAAAATAATATTTTTTTTAAACATAATTATTTTGTATATTCGTTAAAATCACTTATCATTTCAATCATTTCACCTTTTCCGCCACACACAATAAACTCACGTGCCATTTCTTCACAAGCTATTGGACAATTTATATCATTTTTTTCTGATTCATATTTACTATTGATAAGATAATTTCTCAGCTTAATTCTTGCTTTAAGATATACCCCTTTTTCAATAATCGCTTTTTCTTCGACTCGTAAAATAGATTTTTGTTCTTCAGTAAGAAATGAATCTTTATATCTTTTTTTCAACATAGTCGGAGCTGCAATAAGACCTTGAGCAACTTGTGTAAGCACCATCCAAACTCCTAGTACTTCAAGTGCTTTAATAACATCGCCTGATCCTACTTTTAAAATCAATTGATCTAGTTCTGTTGAATCATGTCCATATATTGCTAAAACTACTGTTCCCGCAGTTACAATCACTGCTGTCATGACAGCCGTCGATAAATTATCATCTTCTGATTGCTCTACAGAATATAAATTTGTAGTTAACAGTAAACATAGGACTAATCTTTTTAACATATTTATACCCAATATTCAGTAAAATCAGATGTCATTTCAATTACTTCTTTTCTTCCACCACACATAATAAATTCACGTGCCATTTCTTCGCATGCTATTGGACGACCAAAATCATTTCTTTTATCTTTTACTTTGCTACTCAAAAAACAATTTCTCAATTGAATTCTTGCTTGCAAATACTTTGACCTTTCTATCGCAACAACTGTATCAGCTGCATCTATAATTTTTTGTTTTCCAGTCGGATACATAAATTCATACGTATCTTTTACAATAGGTTTCAGTTGAACTATGCTATAAATAGTCACTGCTACTGCCCCAATAGTTCCGACAACCGCAATTCCAATTCCTTCAAAATCTGCTGCTTTTTTAGCAATCTCCACATTACTATTAGCAATTGCTGTTGCAGCATCTGATCCTACAGCTTTTGATGATTCTACTACTACTGGAGCCAATACTTTCACAGCTTCTTTAGTTATTTCAATCTTGACATCGCCAACACAAAAACATTCAATACTGGAAAATATAAAGATTAAATAAAGAATAAAATTTTTAATATTTTGCATAACAAACTTTCAATTATGATATTGTTAGTATCTGTAAATTTTCTAATTGATTGCTAATTTCTAACAATCCTTGTAAACATTTTTCATATTGTTGAATGAGTTTATATAGATTCATATATTCTAATACATAACGAATTACTATGTATTTCATTCTTTTAAACTCAAACTCATACTTTTTATTATGATTTATAAAATCATAATAAAACACATCTTGAATAGATCCACCTTTAATAAGAGCCTGTTTTAAACTAAATTCTAACAAATTCATTGCTTCATAAAGATTTTCTTTTTCATTAGAATCAATATTTGGAAAAACATTTTGAGCTTTTAAAAATATCGAATCTATTAAATTTTCTTTTTCATCAATTTGTTCAATTATGAATGCAATGTCTTCTTCTTTATCTCGTTGCATATTTTTTAATTGTTTTATCTGATAATCATTATCATTACTACCTACAACCATATAAGGTAATAATAAAAGGCTTAACATAATTTTTTTATACATCTCAAAATCCTTACTTCAATATTTGAAACTTTATACTTATCGACAACATGAAAAACAAACTGCTTATTAAGTTAATTTATTTTAACTTTATCCTTTCATTAAAAATTGCTGTCATATTAATTACATCACTTTTACCGCTGCACATTACCAACATTCGTGCTGTTTCTTCACAGGCTACTGGACGCCCGGAAGAACCTCTTTCTGAAGTTGATTTATTGGTTATAAGACAATGTTGAAATTTACTTCTAGCCTTCATGAATGTTAGATTTTCGCTTACATTAAGCTCTTGAGATAGCTCTATTGCATTGGGAAAAAATATGAATTTATATCTTTTCCAACAAAATACAATTGCATAACAGCATTAATACAAGTAACAGTTGCAAAAAAAGGTACTGTAACAGCTGTCAATATCTCCGACACAGCTTCTTGACCTGCAGTCGTAGATATTTCTGATGCAATTGTTTTTTAATGAGATAAAATAAGAATTAAGCAATAATTGGTGTCATTGATTATTAAGAGCTTATATGAAAACTAAACAAATTGATTTACAACATAATTGTGCTTCATTCACTGAATAATACAATCTAGATTATTCAGTTATAAAAATGATTCATAATTGAAACATCCGACCAGAAAACATGCTCAAACAGAAATCATTTAAACCATCTGCTTATTTTAAATAATGATACATAAAAACAATGCTCATGTCTACCAGATATGACACTCTCCTTACCTTTTGGATAAGGTCACATTGTTAAATAAATTTTTTATAAAACCAGTATAATAAATAAGGATTTATTAATGCACAAATGGTATACGCTATACGCTATGGGAATGATTGGACTTGCTATTTTTTATTATATAAAAGTTCATATATTAGGATATAAATCATGAACCAAGAAATGCATACATGGATTGCAACTGTATTATCTGTATTAACAACGCTGTCTATATTACATTGGCATAAATTAAAGAAAACCGATAATATTGGTAAATTAATAATATTTATTCTTTATTTTGTTCCAGCAATTATATGTTTAGGCTGCTTGTTTTTATATTATAACTTAACAATATAGATGTTTTAACGAATCTAAAACTCAAACTAATTTGATCTAAAAAAATAAAAGGTCGAACTATCTTGAGTTTTAGATTATGTACATTAAAAAACATTTCTAAGAAAACACAAGTGATTGATACACTAAGCAAAAAATTACAATAATATTTTCATAGTGATTTTTTTGAATGATAAGAATAAAATACAAGTTCAATCATTATTGAAATAAAGATAGATATTTTTCTATTAAAAATAGACTGCATCTAGCTCTTTAAGCTCAGTAAGTTGAGATAAAAAATAATCTTTATGTAATTGTTTTTTATTTTAATCGTTATAAAATTTATGCATAATTCTAATTAACGATTCTTTTGCTTTTTCACCAGCAGTAATCTTTGCCACAATTTCTTCTTTTGATAACCAAAAAAATTCAGAAAAATCATTTTTATTATAATCAATAATAAAATCATTTGGAACTTGTAATTCAAATATTTGAATAAAGCAAATCGCACCCTGAGCAGGAGTTAATTTTCCAACATAGGTATAGGGCATGGTAGAAATATCAATATTAAGTTCTTCGGCAACTTCACGGATCATCGATTCTTCATATGTTTCACCAGAACTTACATGGCCAACAGCTGAACCATCTAACGCATTTGGTAATATTTTTTTTGTTGATTGCCGTCGAGGAATCCAAAATTTACCATCCTGATTTTTAATCAAAAGCCAAACGGCTCGTAATGATGCTAATTTGTTTTGCGCATATGCTTGTGACCGAACCATTGTTTCAATAACTTCGTCCTGATCATTAACAATATCAAGGAGTTCATCTTCTAATAATTCACTTTCAACTACAACATTCGATTGTGATATTTTTTTATTCATTGATTATAACACCTTAATACAAACGATAACTAACATTAATGATTACTTATATTATAAAATAAACAATATACATACAATAATAAAATTAATATTCCCATCCAGTTAAAACAATTCTACCATCAGGATGAATTAATGAATCTGTTACAACTTGAGAATTCCCTATTGCAACTTGATACGCAATATAACCATCCGGTGCATTAAAATCTGTAGTATCTAACCCAGAAAGTGTTGGTGTTGCTCGCATAACAACAGTATTATTGGGTGTTGGATAAGCATCATATCCCGTTACAATCGCTTGTCCACTTGTATCAATAATAAGTTTAGATATTGTATAGATTGATGATATATCAATACCTCCAATATCACTTGCAGCAATTGTTAATTTTTCTGGAGCTGTTGTTCCATCAGCTGAATAACGATATATTACAAAAGTTGTTCCAACAACTGCAGCAGCAACTACTTGATTATTTGCATCGATTGCAACTTGTATATTTGTATTGCCTGAAATTCCACTCATTTGATCTGTAACAGATCCACCTGCTCCAAATGATGAATCAAGAGCAGATCCATCTGCTAATATTCTTGAAATAGCAACATTATCGCTACCATCATTATAAGCGATCACAATTCGATTCTCAGTATCAATGGCATGTGTATAAATCCCTGTTGTTCCTTGTGTTGTTGAACCTGATCCATTAACACCAAAACTTTTATCTATTTTACCCAATGATGTATAACCAAGAACTAATCCATTTCCAGATTGATCTAATCCACTGACAATAATTCTGTTATTAGATTGCATTCCAACAACATGAGCTTCTTTACCCGAACTAAATGCTATACCGAGCGGAGATCCATTGAATCCACCAAATGATGTATCTAATGTGACATTAGTTAAATCATATTGCCAAATTAATGAATTACTACTAGCAAGTGCTGTATTTGTTGCATACCCTACTAAAATAGCTTTATTCACACCCGCAATGGTACTAAATGTTACCATATCACGAACATATTCATTCTCATAATAATGAGTAATCGATGCTTGCCCAGTCCCATTAAATGAAGTATCAACTACTCCATTAACATCAAACTCATTAATAAATATTTGACTATCTCCAGCAGCAGTAGCACCACCATCAAGGGCAACAACAAATGTATTAACATCTTGCATTGCAATTGTTTGTGCAACTTGATTATATGTTGCGTCTGCACCAAAAGATGCATAAAATTCTATTCCATTTATTGTTGTAGATCGTAAACCTACTCTTCTTGCATCCATAACTTCTTGTTTATATTTTTTAAATGAATTGAACATCATAATAATACTATCACCAGCTCTACCCAGCGTATTATCAATAGTACCAACTGCTCTTTGATTTGATGAAATTGGAACAAATTTTTGATACGTTGAATCATATGAACGGGCTATGTAAGGAGTTTTAACACCTCCAACTAATTCATATCCTATCTCAGATAAATTACCATCACTTCGTACAGAAAATGATTGTAAAACCCTTGATGTTTGCGCCGTACCAGCAATAGAAAATTGCATTAACCCATCAAGATTAACTCCAAATGATTCATCTAGAGTACCTATTGATGAAATTCGAGCAACCCACATAGAATTATCACCGGATTGATATCCAGATAATTCAATTTTTCCTCCTGTTTTTGCATATAAACATGTCAATACCGGGTCAATCAAATTAGTAAGATTAACTTGAGAATAAACTAATGCAGTTCCTGTCGTATCATATGCCACTAATGCAATTTTATTACTTCCATCATTAATATGAGTAGCAATAACAATATTACCAAAACTATCGACAACAATACGAACCTGTGAAGCATCATCAGCATTACTTATCACTGATGAAATAACTCCTGTACTATTAAATGATGCGTCAAGATATCCATTTGCAGCCAATCGAACAACATCAATTGATGTCCCATTTTTATATGCAATATAAATTCTATCACATTCATCAACAAGCAAACTATATAGCCCACTTACAATTCCTGTATTATATTCACCTGGTGTAGATCCAGTACTATGAAATGTTGCATCTAATAATCCATCTAACGTATATGCTCGTAAAACTCCATAACCTCCTGTTAGGCTTGTTCCTGCAACAATATATCGGCCCAGTGTTTGTTGAGCAACCATAGAACAATTACTCATTTGACCAGCAATAACACCGGATGATCCAAATGTTGTATCCTTAGCACCCGAATCACCAACCACATAACGTTGCACCCAACCACCAGAACCATCAGTTCCTGTAAGTAAAACTCTATCGGCTCCGTCAATCATTATAGAAGTTACACCTTGTGGTGCACTTTGACCAAACCCAATAGGCATACTAAATGCAGCACCAGAATTATAATTGATATCAAGAGTATCACCACTATTATCAAGACGAGTGATATACGATGCTGATATCCCATTATCAAATCCAATATAAGAAAAATCAGTAGGAAGTGTAACTATAGCATGAGCTGCAGTATCATTCAGTACAACATTCAATGAATTTAAATTAAACGTTCCTGTGGTATTAAATGTAAGATCCAAAGTTCCTTGACCACCAGTGGTTAATATAACTTCTGTTTGACGTGCATAAGGATCTCCATAAAAACGAATTAAATAAGGCGTATCATTGCCTGACTCTGTAACAAATCCTATGGTTAACAATCTGCCCTGACCATTAATATGTACATCATTCCATGCTCGATCAGTACTCGATGGTGAAATAGCATATGGCTGAATCCCTGGAACTGGTCCATCCGGATTAAATGATGAATCAAGACCAGTGAAATTAGCCAATACTCGTGTAACAAATGCTGTATCATTAGCTATATTATCATAACCATTAATAACCATTTTATTATTAATATCAACAACAACCGAATAAATATATGGATCAGTAAAACCTGTAATTACATTTGTTAAATTCAATGTTTCTGATGTTACTCCTGATGATGTATTATATTTTTTAATAACTATTTGTGGTGTTGAAATATCCACAGTTGCCAAAATAAAATCTTCATTAGTATTTAAAGCTATGTGACTATTCAAAGGAATACTGCTGTTTGCTACAATTGAATCTCCTGTCCATAACAAACTGGTACCATCTTCTGATATTTTTTGAACTGTAGCTTCACCCGATCCATTATTGCTCACAAAATAAATAGAATTATCTGCTCCTACAAGCATACTTGTAATAGGTGAATTATATCCAGTTGTATAACGACCAGATGAAGCAAATCCTGTATCAAGTGTCCCTGTCTCTGAATTATACGCAATAATTTTTCCTACTCCATCTTCTTGTCCAGCGACAAGAATTCGACCCGATGATTGTTCTCCGCAAGCATAATTTATATCTAAAACATCTGTTACACTAAATCCTACAACTGCAATACCAGTTATTCCATCATAACGCTCAACCCATCCAGCATTTGAACCTGATGCCCCTACTCCCCCTACAACATTTAAATAATTTTGTGTATTTAAATATAAATATCCAACATCAGTTTTTCCTGTCAGTGTAATGATACCAGAAGTTCCAAATGTTGAAATTTGAAGATCTGAATAACCATCAATACTTGTTATTTGAGTGTCAAAACCATTATCAGCAGCAATATAATAAGTTCCATTAACAATATTTAATTCTAATTTTAGCGCTTTGCTATAAACAAGTTGCGTCGTTCCTAAATCTGTATGTAAATCAAAATAACCAGGTGTTAAACCATCTGCATTCAAACTTTGATCCAAGGTGCCAGCATCAGCTATAGCAAGAGCACTCTGAGGAGCCTGAGTTGAAACAATATTATTATATAAATTAGTAACATAAGGAATCGATGTAGAACTTGACCCAACAACAATCATATTATTATTAATTGTTGAAGTAACATCAAAATCATAAAATTGAGACATCGGTAAATTAGGTTCTTCTAATAATCCAGTCGTATTAAATGTTGTATCCAGAGCAAATGAACTATTTAAACGGGCAGTAATGAGGGTGTTGCCATTAGAATTACTACCTAAGATCAATGTTGAGCCATCATCTAATGATAATGTTTCTTGTAAAACAGTTGTTGATGGATTTATCAAAGTAATCGTTACGGGACCAACATCATCAGTTCCATTAGCATTATACCGTTGTGCTATAAAATCACCCGACACATTCCGAGCTACAACAACAATTTTACCACTCGTACTCAATGTCATATGAACCTGATTATCAGCGGAAACATTTGCTATCGGTGTACCAAAAGTAAAATTCGGGTTTAAAGCTGATCCATTTTGTTCAACTGATTCCACAATCGCATTACCTGAAATATCACGATAAACTAAAATGAATTCATCTTCATAATCATTAACAACAACAAGATCTGCAATTTGGGATGTTGCAGGTGTTTCATAATAACCAGCATTAAATCCTGTATTATTACCAAAAAAAGAATCTCGATTTCCATTATTTGGATTAAACCCTACAACAATACCGCTTGTTTCATTATTACCTATACATAAAATGCGACCTGATACTTGCATCCGAATATTATTTCCTAATACAAAACTAGTTGAAGTTGTCCATATAATAGCTGATCCATCTGATATAATTTTAAATAGTAAATAAATTGAGGTATTATCATTTTGCCCTGAAACATAAATATTACCACTTGGATCAACGAATATATTATCTGGATTTACAAGACCAGGCAAAGTAATGAGACCTGTACCACTACCAAAAGATGTAGTATCTAAACTATAATCAGAATTCAATTGAATAAGAATCGTATCAGTATAATTATCGATAGCAATCAAAATTTTACCACTATCTAATACTGTCGTTTTTTTAGCAACACCCATTGCAACTATAGAAGCTAATGATAAATTTCCATTAACTCCAAAAGATTGATCGATACCACCAACTGTTTTACGTGGATAACGATTAACTTGTTCATATGGTGTTGTATCACCAACAACATTTGCAAGAAGCGATGTTGAAGTTGTACTTGTGATTGCTTCATAACCACCAAATAAAATTGTTCCACTTGGAGCGATGCCAACTGTTGATGCAACTCGTTTTGGTGTTGTTGCATCAGTTGGAACAGAACTATTATATGCTGTTTTTAAAATACCTTTAATGGATGAATTAGGAGCAAATGTTGTATCAAGCGCAGTAACACTACTATTTAATCGACCAACAAGAAAAGAATTATAACTATATCCAACAAAAATAGGACGATTATTTGTATCACATTGTAATTGTTTTATAACAACTGGCGTTGTCAACAAAGTCGTCGCATTAGTTATAGTCGTTGAAACATCAAGAGTTCCTGTCGTTGTATAACGTTTAAATGCCATATTATATGTTGCTGTTGCAACCGCTGTCAAAAGCAATTTACCATTATTATCAAAAGCAATTGATGGTGATCCATATGATGCTGATATTAAACTTGTATCAACAGCAGCACCAGAATTATAAGCTGCAACAAGTCCTGATCCATCAGATTTAACAGCCCTTATCTCAATATCAGTTGCCCCTTGATACGCAATATAAATAACATCATCTGAACCAATAACCATATCTGAAAATGTACGTGATGCAACTGAATAAATACCACTCGTACCAAATGTTGTATCAATAGCTCCATATTGATTATAAGCGATTAATACCCCAGTTGTGGCTGTAGCTCCCTGGCCCATGACAATATATCGACCATTCGATTGCTGCCCAATACGCTTAAATGATGATGAATTTGTCGTTTCAACCACAAGACCAGATGATCCAAATGTAGCATCCGCTATTAAGGATCCAACAGTTGTATATCGCATCATCCAACCACGAGGTGTTCCATTCGTTCCAACAACTAATACCGCTCCTTGTGAATTTTCAATAACATCAACTGCTCCTGTTTGACTTATAATCACCGGATTAAATGCTGTTGATCCATCTGCATTTAATTTTACTAATCGCGACTCTGCTGTTGTTAATAAATCTTGCGATACAACATAAACTGAATTATCTGATTGAATTTGTAATGAGGTCACACGAGGATTATAACCTGCAGAGCTTCCTGTTGGATATGTAAGGTATCCGTTGGATTGATAAGTTACATCAACACAGCCTTGTGGTGCCGAATCTCCAAGATAACGAGCTGTTATAAAATCTCCATCTAATGATGATACTGATGCACAGGTAACTATTTTATTATTAGGTTGTATAAATAATCCCATACCTCTCGCTTCGATTCCATCAGATAATACTGTAATGACTTTACCTCCAGAACCAAATGTACTATCTAAAGCCCCGGTTGTCGTATATCGACCAAGCGCAATATTTCCATCAGTTTTACCGACAACAACTATATATCCATTTGATTGAATTACTACATGCGATCCTATATCAACGCCACCAAAATCTGTTAATACATAACCTACTCCAGATCCAAACGACCCTGTATCAAGTACACCTGCTGATGTATACTGAGCAACCATAAAATTATCATCACTCACTCCTGCCACAATAATTTTACCACTACTATTAATGGCTACTGAATATCCAATGCTTGTTGTCCCAATAGTCGTTACTACATACCCAAGACCAGCTCCAAAGGCTCCAGTATCAAGTACCCCAGCTGAGGTATATTGCACAGTTACAATTCCACTAGAATGACTACCAGTGACAACAATTTTACCACTACTTGTTAATGCAACCCCATAAGCAATATCAGTTCCAGTTCCGGCAATATCTGTTGTTACATAACCATGCTGAGGTGATCCTTCACCAAAACCAGATCCACCATTTGCAATCGTATCTAAAGATCCATTTGTTAAATAACAAGCTACCGCAATATTGCTTCCAGTTTTTCCTGCAGCAACAATTTTTCCATTTGATTGTATAACAACATCATAAGCTATAGCGCTAGAACCAACATTTGTTGTAACTTTACCCGTACCACCAAAAGTAGTATCTAAAGCTCCTGTTGAAGTATAACGAACTATAGCAAAGTTATTTGCAGATGTTCCCACCACAACTATTTTGCCATCTGCTTGAATCGCTACTCCATAAGCAATATCTAACGTATTCGATCCAACATCAGTTGTAACAATACCCCCTCGTATCTAATACGCCATTAATAGTATATCGAAGCACAGCAAAATTATTTGCACTCAAACCTACAACAACAACTTTACCATCTAGTTGAATAGCACATGCTCTAGCACCATCAATAGTCCCAGTTCCAATATTGGTAATAACCTTACCAGTACCAGATCCAAAACCAGCTGTATTTAAAATTCCATTCGTTGTATATTGCGCTAAAGCAAAATTACTTCCATCAGATCCAACTAATAAAATATTACCACTACTATTAATAACACAAGCATAGGCAACATCAGTTCCACCCATATCAGTACTAACCTTACCCGTACCTCCTCCAAAAGTTGTATCCAATGCACCTGTTGTCGTGTAGCGAACTGCAACAAAATTATTTGCACTTTTCCCAACTGCAACAATTGCTCCATTCGTTTGTACCTTTATTCCATATGATACGTCTGTACCACTAATATTGGTAGTAACATAACCTGCCCCAGCACCAAAACTTGGATCTAAAACTCCAGCAGTTGTATATCGAGCAACTCCAAAATTAGACCCACTTTTTCCAGATACAACTATCTTTCCATCAGTTTGTAAAGTAATAGCATATGCAGCTGCAGCATTAGGTAAATTGGTTATTACATACCCAAATCCAGAACCAAATGTCGTTGTATCTAAATTTCCAGATGTTGTATATCGTGCAACAACAAAATCATTACCACTAGAACCTGCAACAACTATTTTACCATCTGCTTGTATTGAAAGTGCGTAACCAATTGCGGTTGCACCAATTGTTGTTGTTCTAATTCCACTTGAACCGAATGATGGATCTAATGTACCCGCACTTACACCTGTACCAAAATATTTAGCAACAACAATCTGAGTACCATCAGTTCCAGCAACAATAATATTATCACTACTCGTAATTGCTATACCATAAGCAATGCTCGAGGTACTTACTCCAATTGTTGTTATTGTTTTACCAATGGTTCCAAATGATGTATCTAAAACTCCAGCAGTCGTATATCGAGCTAAAGCAAAATGAGCTCCATCAGTTCCTGCAGCAACTATTTTACCATCCGATTGAATTGCCACACCATAAGCTACGTCATTTGCACCACCCATACCGGTTACAACCGTCCCAGCAGTTCCAAATGTTCCATCAAGCACCCCTGCAGATGTATATCGAGCAAGAGCAAAATCAATACCATTAGTTCCTGCGACGACAAAATTATTACTGTCGTCTATAACAACGGCACGAGCAGCATTATTTTTTCCTACAGCAGCTCCAACGTTTGTAACGACAGATCCCGTTGAATTAAATGTTATATCTAAATCACCTGGTGTTGAAAAAATAATAATCGATTGAGATAAAAAAAATAAAATAGAATACAAAAAAATTAGTTGTTTATATATTTGCATATTTCTACTAACCCTTATTAACATTATCATAAGTAATAATGACACACAGCGTAGTAGAATTTTAAAAAAACAACAGCAAATGTGTTAATATACAGAAAAACATATTTAAAAAAGTGAAATTTATAAAATGATGCGCCCTATTGAACTATTTTCGTAACTTAATTATCGAGAATGGCACAATCTTGTTAATCAAACAATTTGTCATGACCATATAAACATTTGTTTTTAAAAAAAATAATATTAATTCATGTTTTATTTTATAAAGCCTGGTCTACACAATAGAATATTCATTCCAATAATGATACTATTAAAATCATAAAGTTTTGCGATTGATAAAAAAGAAACTTAACAATAATTATAAGGGAGCATAAAATAATGATTAATTTACCAAAGTGTCCACAATGTAGTTCAGAGTATACTTATAAAAATGATGGAATTTTAATCTGTCCAGAATGTAGTCATGAATGGAACGAAGAAGTAGAAAGTGACAAGGCTCAAGATAAAAAGATTGTCAAAGATGCGAATGGGAACATCTTAAATAATGGTGATTCTGTAGCCCTCATCAAAGATCTTAAAATAAAAGGAAGCTCAACGAGTATTAAAGCTGGTACAAAAGTAAAAAACATACAATTGGTCGATGAAGATCATGATATTGATTGCAAAATTGATGGATTTGGGAAGATGGGTTTAAAATCTGAGTTTGTCAAAAAAATATAATACATTTTCTGTAAAGCAATTTGTGTAAACTGATACTCCTTATTTAAAAAATACAAATTTTATCATCCAACTCGTAAAAAACGCAGACCAGATGTTTAACACAGAAGATACTGTCAAGAAACTAAGAGTAATTGATATGCTTACATCGAACTGCATTTATAGCGACTTACATATCGAGATAGAGATCAAACAAGTATTCGGTGAAGTGCTCAGATTAGTGAAATTTATAAAATGGTGCGCCCAATAGGAGTCGAACCTATAACCGACGGATTCGAAATCCGGTACTCTATCCAATTGAGCTATGAGCGCACATAATTTGAAACTCTTAATAAAGAAAATTAAGTATATAAATTATACCAAAACATCTGTTATTAGCAAAGTTTTTTAATATTTATAAAAAAACATGTTACTATAATTACTAAAACAAATATATTTACATGTAATTATAGTAACAATAGAATCAAATAATAAGAATAATATATGAAAAAACAATTATCTGTTGCATTAGCACTCATTTCAATAACAATCACTGCTGTACCTACCACAAGAAATAAAGCTCCAAAAAAAATCATTCCAGCTGTTACACAAAAAATTAATAAAAACAACTATAAGATTTCAAAAGATATTCTTACTGCTATTAATGCAAGTAAAAAAATCGTATACGATACAACATTGGAACATGCATTACATATAGCTGAAAATGATCTTGAATCAGCAAAAAAACATGCTTTCAAAAAATCTCGAAATTTTTACAATGCTCAATATAAAAAAGCTATAAAATTAAAAGATCGTAACACCATTGTTTACATAGCCTTGGACCAATTAGATGAAAAAGATAATACATCTCCTATAGCAAATCAATATTAAGGATTTTTTGAAGAAGAAATACCTAACACCAATCAACTCGACGATATTTCTATGGAAACATTACAAGTCTTAATACCCGAATTACAACAAGAACAAAGCGATACTCTATCATAAAAACTTATCATTTCATGTAAAAAAAGTCGTACTTTAAAGTACGACTTTTTAATTTTTTTAGCACCGTAACAATATATGAAACTTATGCTTCTCGTGAAAAACAAGCTAAATATTCAATGTTACCATCGCCACCAATAGTCATTGACTCAACACAACCAAGAAGTTTAAATCCTGAGTGTTCAATTGCTGTAATAACTTTTTTAGAAATTTCTTTACGTGCAACATTATTTTTTACAATTCCACCACGAGCAATTGTTTTTCGCTCTGTCTCAAATTGTGGTTTAATCAAAATTATCATTTTTCCTGCTGGCTTTAATAACTGCGCAAGAACATCAATAAATTTTGTAACCGAAATAAATGAAACGTCGACTGAGATAAAATCAACTGGCTCTATCTTGCCTAGACAATTTCGAATATCAGTTTTTTCCATAACCACAACACGACTATCTCCTGCAATTTTTTCATGCACTTGATCAGTTCCAACGTCAACACCAAATACTTTTGCCACGTTATGCTGTAATAAACAATCAGTAAAACCACCCGTTGATAATCCAACATCAAGTGCTGTTAATCCAGTTACATCAACTTCAAATTCTTGTAGAGCCTGATTTAATTTAGCTCCAGATCTACTCACATATTCTGGTTGATCAAGTTTGAGTGTAAATACTACATCCAGATCAACTAATAATCCTGGCTTTGTTATAACTTTTCCTGCAATCGTAACAAAACCATCTTTAATCCATGCTTGAATTAATGAACGACTTAAATCTGGACGACGATCATGAATCACAAGATCTAATCTTTTACGAGTTGCTTGTATTTCAGCTATTTCCATTGAGAGCAACCTCCTTTCTCATTAATTCTTCAACACCTTTTGAAATACCGTAAGCATATGTACGAGCAAGACGAGGTTCGTTGTTAAGAATATCTTTTTTAGACATTGCAACCATTGCATTATCTGTTGTTTGAATTTTAAGTATATCACCGGTAGCTGCAATTGCTTTTTGTAAATCTGCAATTGTTGCTACTTTTTGATTATTGACAGTTTTTAAAATTGATCCTGTTAAAGATAACCGACAACGCTGTGCTGGTGAATTTGACATCACATGCGTTACGACTAAAACAGATTCAGTTTGATTACGATCCTCTACATATTTTGCTAATCCTGATGCCATACCAATTAATGGCTGAATATGATTTAATGATAACGGCATAACAACAAGCCCACCGATCATTTCATATTCAATATTTTCATATCCTGGAAACATTTGACGAATTGGAGCTAACTTTCTTCGTTCAAAATCACACGTAAATGCTTTACGTTCTCCATTGCGATATGCAACAAATGTAACTTTTTGACCTAATGCAAGACGAGATACATATTCTGCTGTTGATACTTTATCTTCACTCCAAGGCACAGTCATATCTCCATATAAATCAACTTTAATACCATTAATTTCATATATCATATCACCTGATGCAAGCTGTCCTGTTAATGGACTATCCGATAAAACTTCTACAATGTAAACACCACCAGGTAAAGGATTTTCTAAAGCTTTTACTAATTCTTCTGTTGCCATGGATTGTAAAATACCAAGATATGGTTTACGAACTAATTTTTCAGTACGTAGTTCATCTAAGAAAACTTTTACATCATTAATTTGAATAATATAGCCAACATTTTGAGCGCTTGTAATTCCTGCAGTGTTAATCCCAATAACATCTCCTGCTACGTTTACTGATGGACCACCAGAATTTCCTGGATTAATTGGAGCACTCATCTGAATCATTCCACCTTCACGACCACTAATCACACCTGTTGTGCTTTTTAATGATTGTTGACCAAGTGGATATCCAAGTGCCATAACTTCATCACCACGACGCATAAGATCAGAATCACCAAGATGTAAATAAGGAACTTTGCCAAGCATCGATTGAATTAATGCTAAACCTTCAGGACGAAGTTTAATAATTGCAAAATCTTTTTCTGGCATAATACCAATTAAATCGGCTTCAAATTGATGTTTTCCAAATGATGGAATTTGAACATGAATTACTGCTGATTGATTTACAACGTGAGCATTGGTAATAATTTCACCAGATTCACTTATAATAAAACCTGAGCCAAGGCCTGCTCCAATAGTTGGAACTTTGTATGGTTCAACCCAATTGAAATTTGCACTTTGAACAAATAATTGAACAACAGTATTTTGAACCTTTTTTTGTAAACTCGCCCATAATTGAGCTGATGTTGCTGTTGTCACAATTGCACAATCAGATTCACCAAAAGATTTTTTCTGCACTGATGATTCAAGATCTTGAATTTTACTTGCTAAGTTCAAAGATAAAAAGCTAGTCTCTTGCTGTTTTTTATACATCAAATATTCAGTACATCCAAAAAAAACTGATATCATAATTAACAAGGTCGCAAATGTTATATAAATAAATTTCATATTTGATTCCTTTAATAGTAAAACATTCCTTATTTTAACTTTATAATACTGCGAATTGCGTAAAATACCTAGTTAAATTCAAACTGTTTGTGCTAAAAAACTATCTACTTCTATATTATTTCTTGATGAATAAAGTAAAACTGTTAGATTCAACAATTTAATAGCCTTAATAACACCTAAAATAATTAAATTTTATGTAAAATATTCAAAAATATTATATAATAATAATCTATCCTAATAGATAAAAAATGAATAAAAACTGTAACAGTTTATTTCACTAACTATGAATTAAAGGTCAATCATGGAAAAAAAATCAACTCAAGTATCACTGGATAAAATCATATCATTATGCAAACGCAAAGGATTTGTTTTTCAAACAGCTGAAATTTACGGTGGACTCAACGGCGTTTACGATTTTGGACATCTTGGTTTTTTATTACGCGATAATATAAAAAAGGCTTGGAGAGAATCAATCGAAAATGATCTGGGTGAAGTGTATGCACTTGAAGGATCTTTGCTTGGTGTTGAAAAAATGTGGGAAGCATCGGGCCACATTGAAAATTTTCATGACCCTATGATTGATTGTAAAAATTGCAAAAAACGATTTAGAGCTGATGATGGAAGTATCGACATTAATAAATGTTGTCCTGAATGTGGCATAAAAGATTGGACCGAAATTCGCAATTTCAATCTCATGTTTAAAACAGAAATTGGGGCTGTTGCAAATGGATCATCCTATGCCTATTTACGACCAGAAACAGCACAAACTATTTTCATCAATTTCAAAAATGTCATGACAACAAATCGTGCGAAACTTCCTTTTGGTATTGCTCAAATCGGAAAATCATTCCGTAATGAAATCACACCAAAGCAGTTTTTATTCCGCTTGCGTGAATTTGAACAAATGGAATTAGAATGGTTTTGTTCACAAGAATCTGCAATGGATATGTTTGAATTCTGGCTTAAAAAACGTCGTGAATTTTATCAAACTATCGGATTAAACATGGACAAAATTCGTTTTCATCCTCATGGAAAAGATGAATTATCGCACTACAGTGTTTGTTGTACTGACATTGAATATGAATATTCATTTGGTTTTAAAGAATTAGAAGGCATTGCCCACAGAGGAACTTTTGATTTAACACAACATACTAATTTTTCAGGTAAAGATCTTGCTGTTTTTAATGAAGCAACAAAAACATCTGCTATGCCTGTGGTTATTGAAACATCTGTAGGACTTGATCGCTTATTCTTAACTGTATTATTTGATGCATATCATGAAGATGAAATGGATGGCGAAACTCGTGTTGTTTTAAAATTTGCACCACACATTGCACCAATTAAATTAGCAGTCTTCCCGTTAACAAAAAAGCTAGAAGAACCTGCTATGGCTTTGTTTAAAACTTTAAAGAAAAAAATTCCAAACATGCAGTTTGACCTTACTGGATCAATTGGAAAACGTTATCGACGTCAAGATGAAATCGGTACTCCATTTTGTATTACCTACGATTTTGAAAGTGAAACTGATCAATCTGTAACTATCAGAGCTCGTGATTCAGGTAAACAAGATCGAATCGCTATAAATGATATTTTATCGTACCTAAGTCAACATAACATCATAAATTATTAATTTTTCAAGAAGACATGTTTATACTTATAAATATGTCTTCTTTTTTATAATAAAATATATTTCACCCTATGATTAATTAAGATAAAGGTTATGTAATGGCTATTAAAAGAACGAAGCAATTAATAAAAGATTATCCAAGTCATGCGGTATCTATTTCATTATTATCAACTATTATTTTTGGAACAATAGTTCTTTCGTTACCTATGTGTCGTACAACATCTATGAGTTTTATCGACATTTTATTTACTGCAACTTCGTTAACAACTGTTACTGGATTATTTACCGTACCCCTTGATAATTTTACTAGTATTGGACACGTCTTCATCATGTTTCTCATGCAAATTGGTGGATTAGGACTTATGACAATGAGTCTATTTATTATGTCACTGTTTGTTGATCTTGGTCTCTATACTCAAGTTTTAGCCAGTGATATATTATCAATTCAAAGCTTTAAAGACACAAAACGAATCTTATTATTTATAATAAAATTTACTTTTGCTTGTGAATTACTTGGAGTTATTGCGACATTTTGTATCATTCGTCATGATTTCACATTTAAAAAAGCTGTATTTTTGTCAATTTTTCACTCTGTGTCATCATTTTGCAATGTTGGAGTCTCTCTTTTTAGTAAAAATAAAATTATGTACGATGCAAATATAGCAATGGTTTTTTTAACAACATTATTAATTTTATTTGGATGCCTTGGATTTGTAACCTGGCATGAATTTTTTCAATATTTCAAAAACAAAACAAATCATAAAGCTTTTTCTTGGCACACTAAAATTGTTATGAGAGTATTTTTTATAAGTATGGCTACAACATCTATTTTGTTTTGGTTACTTGAAAGAAATCACTCTTTAGTGCATATGTCAAAAATTCAAACTTTTTTTAATATACTTTTAATTGGCGTTGGAACAAAAAGTGCTGGATTAATTCCGATTAGCATGAATTTTTTGCAACCAGCTACTATTTTAATATTAATTGTTACTGCATTCATAGGATCAGCTCCATCATCAACTGGTGGAGGAGTAAAAACAAGCGCCTTAGCTATTTTCTTAGCCGTAATTAAATCAACAATTAGAGGCCGAATTCACGTTGAATTAAAAGGAAGGTCGATTGCTCGTGACCAAGTATATAAATCTCTTGCGATCATATCAATTGCATGCTCATGGATTTTAATGATAACTTTTTTCTTACTGATCAGTGAACCAACACATCGTTTTCTTGATATTTTATTGGAAGCCGTTTCAGCTTTTTCAAATCATGGCATGACAACAAGAATTACTCCATATTTAACTCTAACAGGAAAAATGCTTATTGGCCTTACTATGATCGTAGGACGCATTGGAGCTTTAACATTAATTATTGGTATGAGAAGATCATCAGATACAATTAATTATTCATATCCAGAAGAACGTGTATTTTTAGGATAAATCTATCCATTTTATTAAAGAAAGAAATAAATATGAAATTTTGTGTTATTGGTCTTGGTCGTTTTGGAACACAAGTCGTAAAAACATTACATGAAAATGGAGTTGAAGTTTTAGCAATTGATCAACTTGAATCAAATATTACATCAATAAAAAATTATACAGCACAAGCAATTTGCATGACCGTCAATGATGAAGCAACATTAGAAGCTATCGGTATTGACCAGATGGACATTGTTATCATCGCAATTGGCGAAGATTTTGCACAATCAATTTTACTTGCTGCAATCTTAAAAAATCGCAAAGCAAAATATAAAATTATTGCACGAGCAACCGGCAGTGTTCAAAAAAATATTTTTACATTAATTGGTGTTGATCAAGTCATGTGCCCCGAAGAAGAAACTGCTATCGATCTTGCTGATAAATTAAGCTATCCTTTTACTAATTTAGCACGATTGAATCCAGATGTGTCAGTTGCATTAATCAATAGCCCTACTGAATTTATTGGTAAAAGTATGCAAGAAATCAACCTATTTGATCGCTATCAAATTAATTGCTTTGCTATTCAACAAGGTACTACTATCACTACCGTGAATGAAGAATATATTATCACAACAGATGATAAACTTATTGTTGCTGGTGATAACGATAAAATTAAACAATTACTGCATTTGTAAGTGTGTTATAATAAAATAATAAAAGAAAAGGAGTTGTATGAGCAACTCCTTTTCTTTTTATTCATCTATAAATATTAGATGCCTAAAGACTACAATACTATACTAATATACTGCACTTATATTTGCTGATCCACGTGGAGATTTCTCATCAAATTGAGCTGCTACATCAAATGGCGTATCACCTTTATTATTTTTAATATTCAGATCAGCTCCAGCATCCGTATAATAATTTAACTTTTGCCACACTATCTTTATAAACAGCTGCTCACAATTCTATATTAGTTACTAGATTTTATAGCGGCAGCATTCTTTAATACTTTAACTGTCGCTGCCTCGCCATTTTTAACTGCTAGATCAAGTGGTGTATCACCATTATTATTTTTCATATTCGGATCAGCACCAGCATCTATTAATGTTTTAGCTCTTCCCACAAAACCAATTTTAGCCATGTTATGCAACGCTGTATTCCCATCCTTATCTTTCACATTTAAATCAATTCCAGCATCTGTTAACGCCTTAATTGTCAGCATATCACCACTATTAACTGCAATATTCAACGGTTTATAACCTTGCTTATTTTTAATATTTAAATCAGCTCCAGCATTTGTTAATGCCTTAATTGTCGGTATATCACCATTCTTAACTGCAATATGCAACGGTGTATCACCATTATTATTTTTAATATTTCGATCAGCTCCAGCATCTGTTAATGATTTGATTCTCACCGTATCGCCTTTATTAACTGCATAATGCTACAGCGTATCACCATTCTCATCTTGCTGATTCAGATCAGCTCCAAGGCTTATTTGCTGAGATATATCTTTACCGTGTAATGATCCATATATTAAATCTTTATTTAAATGCGCTTGTGATATATATCTATGAGATAGTAATTGTACAAATCTCTTAAATCCTGCAAACCACCCACTTTTGGTTTTATCGGTATTTTTCATTTTTTTAACAGCTTGGTCTTTTACTGTTGCTATTTCCTGTGAATCTAAATTCATGCCGAATATAGCTTCATCTACTACTCTTTCTGCAAGTGCTTTTGCTTGTGCAGGATCATGAACTGCTGCATTAATTTCTTCTTGTGAAATTGCAACTAGTTCTGAATCAATCTTTAAACCACCTGAATCTACATTACGAGTATCTGATTCAACATTACCTAATCCCTCTTGAACAATATTTCTATTTTCATCATTAACAGGGGTAGTTGCATTTGATGATTCCATTGCAATACGCTGCGCTTCTGTCGCCTCAGAACTTTGTTCTCTTGCTGTCGATGATTCTGTTGGATCTGGTTTATATACTGCATCATGAGAAGCATATACACAGGTTCCTGAAACAACGTTTTATCTGCAATGTTTTCACAGACATGCCATACAATAGACTCAATCATATATTACAACAACCATAAATCTTAAAAATTTGACAAGAAAAGAGCCGTACATTACTGTACGGCTCTTTTAAAACTTTGAACGTATGTCTAATTAAATAGATTCAATACGAATAATAGTCAATTGTTGACGATGACCATTTTTCACACGACTCTTTTTACGACGTCTGAAATGATAAATGATAATTTTAGGACCCTTCATTTGTTTAACGATAGATGCTTTAACCACACCACCAACAAAAGGTTGTCCAATTTCTACTGCATCATCAGCGGTTTTTCTTAATAAAACTTCGTCAAATTCAATGATGTCACCAAATTCACCTTCAAGTTTTTGTACTTGAATTGTTTTACCTTCAATACCTTGATATTGATTCGTGCCTATTTGAAAAATAGCATAACGAGAAAATGTATCTTTTTGTTCCATGAAAAACCTTTTAACTCCAAATCTCTACAAATTGATTATGTTTTTATAATACCAAGAGATCACGACTATGTCTAGCTGAATCCAGCTGAATTATAGCAACAGATAGAATCTCATATATTTAACAAAACGCCTTACCCTACACCTTTTTCACAGAAAAGACTTACAGATCGGCACTCCCATACTTATTAGATTTACCACGCAATGCATAGTTCGCAACTAACTTTTTTGGTAATGGCCCTTGTTCAAAATCATATAAAGGTTTATCTGCTTTGAATAAATCATATAAATCATCACCCGAGATAGCTCCTTGTGTCTGTAACAGATCAATTGCTAATTCAATATCTTGTGTATGATCAGTAATAAATTGATATGCCTCATCGTAACACTGCTTAATAATTTCATCGATCTTAGTTTTCAAAATAGCTCTTTCACACTCATCAAATTGATCAAAATATATCTTAGAATCTGTATAAAAAGGAATTAATCGATACGGTGAATCTTGTAATATCTCATGAGTAGCTATTGTACGAGCATAATCATAAGCAACTTGTACATCACTACGACAATCATCATCCAACAATAAAGCATGTAAATTTTTATCTATTCCAGTAAAGACCTGCACTGCAATTCCACCAGATAAAGCTACTATAATATTATTATACAATTCATCGTGCGGTGTTTTTATTGCTTGAATAGGTAATGCTATATTATGACCAACAGTTGCAAATTGCGGTGACACTTTACGACTCTCTACTTCAACATAATCTAACACACTCGATTTATATAATTTATAAATAATGGCAATTGCATGACCTAACTCATGAATAGCAATAGCACGCTTATCGATAACATCAATCTTAAAATCAATTTTTTCACCACGAATAGTATGAATTGCAGTTGTAATATGCTGCATATTTAAAGGAATTCCATCTTGCTGAGCAAGCTCATAAGCAGCATTAACATATATATCATATTGTTGATGAGTTGGAATATGGCCACCTACCGCCTGAAATAACAATCGTTCAACCATAGGTAGATTAATATCTTTTGATATAGGTAAAAATTTTATTTTTTGATCTAAATAATCATCTTGAACTGTTGTATCCACAGAAGCATGATTTTCATTCGTAGATACTTGGTTGAATTGATTTTCTAAAAGCATCGTAGCTAACATTGCAGCAAATGCATTTTGTTCATAATGAGAATAAGCAGCTTGCACATGTTTTATTGAAAAACAAAACATGCTTACCATAATAAATATTCTCAACCCTTGTTTTACTAAAGTCATACCAACAACCTTTTCTATTTGACAGATAAACAAAAAACAGAATGGTCTTCACGATAAAAACAATATATCAACTACAACCCCACAAAGTCAATGAATTCAACAGCGAGATACACCTACGTGAAAAGTAGTTACAAATCCATTGCGTTCAATCATTTCTATTTGATAATATAATGATGTTACAAAATTAATTTTAAAAAAGGAATTTACAATGAAAAAAATAATATTATCATCAATAATTACAATGATAGCATATACAAACCTTCAGGCAGCTGAAATTAAATTTAAACCTGCAAGTGAATTCGCATCACCAGGCATGATTGGAACTTATTACGAAGATTTACAACAAGCTACGATTCAAAATCCTGCATCATCAGATGACAATTTTTATCAATTTATTAATGTCGTTACTGGTGGTATAGCAACTCCAAGTGGTCTTATTAAAATTGGATCATATACTTATTCACCTCCGGCTCGTAATGGTATTAAACGAATGGGCATGAGAATGATCAATGTATATGGAAATTTATTTAATCAAGATGCAATGCCAGGAAGTAATTCAAGAACCTATGCGCCAATTGTTTTTGCACCATCAGATGAATTTTCAATTCCAGGCGCACTGGGAAATTATTTTGTAGGCAGTCAAATAGCAACTATTCACAATCCAAGTTTATCAGACAATCAAAATGATACATTATTCACTAATATTATAAGCTCAAACAACCATGATAATCCTGAAGGCTTTGAATTTATCGGATCATACACAGATCAAGCAACACAAACAGCTACTTATTTGTATGGTCAAAAACAAATGAATTAGATCATAATTTGATAGTAACTATTAAAGGAACTACGTATGAAATATATCAATAAATTAATGCTTATATTCACAATATGCTTGATAGGACAAACAAACCTACAAACATCAGATTTAGTAGTCCCAGAATCTAGTCTATTAGGACCCCAAAATTCAATTCAATTTAAACCTGCAGATCAATTTGCAGGAGTTGAAATGGTTGGTAATTACTTTAAAAACAATGCGACTGCAACTATTAATGATCCTTTTGAAATAACAGATACATGTACATTTAGTTTTACAGATGTACAAGAAGGTAATATTCACAATTCTGAATCTTTACAATTCATTGGATCATATACACCAAAAGATCTAACTAATCGTATAAATTTATATGGAATCTTGGAGTAATTATGAAAAAAATATATATTTTATTTTCGATGATTATAGTCATGGTAGTGAAGCCCATTCATTCTGATAGTTCGGATGTAATTCCATTTCCAATTCCTAACACAATTACCTATCCATCAACTCAAGCAACTGCTCATCAATACCAACAAGAAACACCTCTTGAAAATCATTTTAGTGAAATTTTATCGGTAAATAAAGATGATATTGATACGTTTGATAGCTCTAAAAAAAGTGCTATTCCCTTCTTTAAAAAAGAAAATGCATCTGATCCAGATTCTACAGGAATTTTAGGATATTTCTGGGATATGAAAAATAGTAATGATAAATTACAATATGGTGGTATTGCACGAGTCGAGCAAGAACGTTATGTAAATGTGGTTGCCATCCCTTCCGATAAAGTTTCTAGAAAAAATCAAACTGAAACAATGAATGCGCAGAATGATGCTCAAAAAGCTAAAAGTGGTCACTTTGATCCTGGACGCATGCCCTATATTGGAACTTTTTACGGTAAATTAGATGGTAAAAAATATTATTTATATGGTCGATATGTAAATACAATTATGCCAGTAGATTCATTAGATACGAATGGAAATTACGCAGTAGAAAACATGTAAGATACAAACTATTTTACGTAATATTGAATTGCATATATTCAATATGATATTCTTTAAAAAAGAAATGAAACTTAACAAGGAATAAGCAAATGAAAAAGAAATATATTTTTTTTATGATTGTGAATATTGTAACTTCAATATCAATCATTCAAGCTCGCTATGAACAAAACAGTATACATAATGATGGTGATCAATGTGTGAGCAAACAACAAAGTTTCATTGCTTCAAATGGAATGTTAGGTATTTATCAACCACTTACCCATAAAGCATTTATCGATAACGATAGCTATGAACAAGTACAAGCTATTTTATTACAATCTCATAAAAAAGTAAGAAAACCTAAAAAGAAAATATTTATTGGTACGTTAATTGACGGTGATAATATATATGAACTATATGGTAAAAACCACCTACAAGCACCTATTTATAGCGGACCAGATGCAGATGTCAGAACTGAAGAAAAATTGAGTGAAAGTTTTATGAGAGATTTTGGAAGTGGACAATACACTCCAGATGATAAATGGGATTAAATAAAAACATATAAATTTCAAAGGGACTTTCTAAAAATATAATTTAGAAAGTCCCTTTGAAATTTATATTTTTAATTATATGCAGATTTTTTCTTTAAAACACCCTTAACTATTCTCGTAGGTATAGGTAAAGTTTTTGCAACAGGTGAACGCGGATATGAAATAGATATAGGTGATATCAATTTTTGATCTTTTTCAGCTAAAGTCGTCACTTGCAAGAAAAAACCTTTTGATCGAACTTCACTTTTAGTATACTGACTATCGTTCCATTTTTTCAATATTGCTTGTTCTTCATTTTTTTTAACTTCTACATACGATTGTTGATCACAAAAATGTATAAATGAATCTGATGAAGAAGATTTACGTAAATTACTCTTAATAAATTTATTATCAAAATTATTTTTTTGTTGAAGCAATAACTCTGCTTTTCGGTTATGAGCTGCTTCTTTTTCTCGATGCAATGCCATCATAGCTACAAAAGAAGTTGGTGTGTTTCTATGAGGTGCTGGATCAACAATATTGTAATCTATAAGGTCATGGCTCATACTACGAATACCCATTCCATCACATGTCATAATACCATCATTATCCATAGAATCATAATCCATACAAATAATTCCGCTATTTGTCACTCCACACAACAATAGCAATAAAGACATTTTTTTAAAATTCATAAACTTAAAACCCTTACACCAATCAAAGATGATAATTACATACAATTTAAACCTATCTAATAATACACTAAATAGATAATAATTTCAAATTGTAACGCTAAAGACAGTTGATATTTTTTAAATTTAAATATCTTTCATATCTTGCTGTAAATTCCATAACAAATCGAAAGCTTGTTTTGGAGATAGATTATCACAATCAATTTTTTTGATTTTTTCTATTAAAACAGCCTGCTCATCATATTTATGCAGCACAGTCTGATATTTATGCTTCCAATCATGATCTATCGATACTATTTTTTGAACTGGTAAAAAATTGAGTTGAGATAAATTATTATCTTTACGTTCAAATTGTTCTAATAATTGCTCAGCACGAACTATAAGTGAGTATGGTAAATTGGCAAGCTTTGCAACTTCGAGTCCAAAACTCTGATGAGCAATACCTTTAATAATTTTATGTAAAAATAAAATTCCATAGTCAGTTTTTTTACTATCCGCATAATAATTAACAATCCCGCGATAATGATCCTGTAAATATGTTAATTCGTGATAATGTGTTGCAAATAAGCACCGAGCCTGAACAACTTCATGAATATATTCCACAACAGCTTGAGCAAGAGCTAAACCATCAAAAGTACTTGTTCCCCTACCAACTTCATCTAAAATAACAAGGCTGTTTTTTGTTGCTTGTAAACAAATTTGGGCTGTTTCTTCCATTTCAACTAAAAAAGTACTTTTACCTTCTGCTAAATTATCGCCCGCACCAATCCGAGTGAATACTCGATCTAATAATGGAAGCGATGCAAATCGAGCAGGTACAAAAGAACCTGTTTGAGCCAAGATACAAATAAGAGCCGTTTGTCGTAAATAGGTTGATTTACCACCCATATTAGGACCGGTAACAATCCACAATGACTCTGCATCAGTCAAATTGGTATCATTTGCAATAAATTGATTTGTCAGTTGCATAGCAATGACTGGATGCTTTCCATCCTGAATAATAATATCCCGATCATTATTAAATTCTGGTTTAACATACCCCTGATCATATGCAACATGAGCTAATCCAAGTAATGCATCAATAATTGCTATTGCCTCCGCTGACTGACGTAAAGGTAATATAAAATGAGCAACCCGGTCTTTAATCTTTTGGAATAGTTCTTTTTCATATATATTAATTGAATTTTCAGCCAACATAAGCTCAGATTGAATTTGTTGCAGAATGGGCATAGTATAACGCTCTCGTCCAACTAACGTTTGTTGACGAACATAATCAGCAGGAACTGAATTCGATTGAGCCTTCGTTACTTCAATATAATAACCATGAACACTATTTTGCCTAATTTTTAACGAATTAATACCAGATCGTTTTTGCTCAACAGCTTCAAGATCTAAAACTTTTTGGCTACTTTGCGCAATACATTCACGAAGATAATCTAAATGTTCATCAAATCCATTTTTAATAATCCAGTTTTCAATATCATCATCATAACAAGCTGCAATTAAAAGATTATGAAGCTCTGAAAAATCAATAAAACTCGTAAAACATTGTTGTAAAAGATCTATGTCACACGACTGCAGTAATTGTCTTAATTGTGGCATTAAACCTACAATTCGTCCCAATTGTATATAATCTTTATTTCCTGATTTTTGTAATGCAATACGACCAACAATACGCTGTAAATCTCCAAATTGTTCAAGCAATACAATTAACTGAAGTAATAAAGCATGATTATTAACAAAAAAAGCAATGACATCCTGTCTTTGTAATATCACATCTTTTTCAACTAACGGTCGCAATAACCAACGACGAATCATACGTGATCCCATCGGCGTCACAGCTCGATCAACAGATGCAATTAAACTATTTTTTTTTGATCCATCAAAATTATTTTTTACAATATCTAAATTTTTTTGAGTTGCAGGATCTAATAACAAAAATTGATCTGGTGTATAAAAATTAACTTCCTTAAACTGCTGTAATGCATTATTTTGATTTTTAGAAAGATAAAAATACCACAATGCTAACGCTGATTCAATCGAAGAATTTTTATGTAAAGCTTCAAAAGAACTTTCTGAAAATTGCTGTTTACTCCATTGCTTTAATTCATCTAATTTTGTTTGCTCTAGCAATAAATTATGTCGTGTTGTAAAAAAACCTCGCTTCTTAAAAAAATCTTCAAATTTTCCCATGCCTGACTGAGCTTGTAATAAAACTTCATCTGGTAAAAATCGAAATAATTCTGTTTCAAGAGATCGATCTTCATCGCAAGGTAACATAGTTACATGAATTTGAGAGGTCAATAACTCAGAAAAAATCAGACCCCATGAATCCTTAGCTGGAAAAAATGAAAATAGATATGAAGACGTTTTTGCATCTAACAAAGTTTCAGATGTTAATGTTCCTGGAGTAAAAACTTGAGTAACTCCCCTGGATACCATTTTTCCTGCTGTAGCCTGCTCTAACTGTTGACATAAAGCAACCTTAAATCCACCCTTCACCAACTTTGTAACATAATGGTCAAGTACATGAATAGGAAAACCACACAACGGAATCGGCTCATTGTTAAATGATCCGCGTTTTGTTAAAGCAATACCAAGAAACAATGACGCTTTTTTAGCATCATCAAAAAATAATTCATAAAAATCACCGACTTGAAATAATAATAATGCATCATCAAATTCAATGCGAATATCAAAATATTGCTGCATTAACGGTGTTAAAGCTGAATGTTGTACTAAGCTCATGAATTGTCCAAAAACTTTCATGAATAAAAAATAATAGTTTACATAAGTATACAAAAAATCATAATCTACATCAAATAAACTAGGTTCCGTTGAGTTTTTATCGTAGCCATAAAATTGCTCCAACAAATGATACAAATGATACAAAATTTCTCTTAGATTTTTCATATCGACAAAAAACTCTTCGAAAATGTTTCATTTTTGAAAAGAAACATTCAACTCCGTTTCGATCCTTATAAAGATCTTTATCATATTCAATTTTTACAATTCGATTAGATCTTGGTGGAATGACAGCAATGCAATTTTGCGCTTTAATTTGCGCTCTTATTTCATCTGAATCATATCCTCTATCGCCTAAAACATTAGAATTAAAAACTTGATCCAATAGCTCTTTTGCTTGTGTTGAATCATGTTGTTGTCCAGGTGTAATTATAATTTTAAGCAAATTTCCAAGAGCATCAACCTTTGCATGTATTTTTGAACTAAAACCTCCTGCGCTACGGCCAAGACCTTGCTCTTCTTGCAATCCATATCCAGCAGAACAAGCATGGGCTCGTGCTATTGTTGCATCAATCATAATATTTTCCAAATCTGGATCTTCAGTACATATTTCCAATAATTGCGTCCAAATATTTCTCTTAGACCATTCATTAAATCTTTTATAAATTGTGTTCCAATTTCCAAATTTTTCTGGAAGATATCGCCATTGAGCTCCGGTTCTAGAAATCCAATAAACCGCTTCTATAAACCATTTACAGGACTTTTCACTTTTAAAGTATACATTCTTTAGATTTTTAACAAAAAATAAAATCTTGCTCCAAGCAAATTCGCTGATATAATTTCTTTTTATGATAGCACCATTGATTTAAAAGATTGAACCTCTTTTTTGGTGCTATCATATCTTAATTTTTCTTATTTTTCAAAAACTCAACGGAACCTAGTCTGCAGTAATTCACTTCAACTCATTGGCCCTCTTGATCATTATATTAATAAAAATCTTTTTAAAAAATTACAAACTGTATGAAAAACATTGATTTTCGATGATAGCAGTTGGTAAAATAAATATAGAATAATAAAAAACAATATTCACATAGAAGGAATGAGTAATGAAAAACATAAAAAAATTACTAATCGCTGGAATTATATTAACTGGAATGCAACAAATTAACTGTGCTGACGCAACTCCAGCAGGAACTCCAGCTGCTGCCAAAGGTCCATTTGCAGCGATGTTAGAAGCTAAAATCAAAGCTAAGATGGCAGATCCTGCTACAAAAGCAAAACTAGAAGCTCGAATTGCTGCTAAAATGGCAACTAAAGGAACTGTAGCTGCTGCCGCTACAACTACTGCAGATGCTACAACTGCTGCATAATTATCATATTAAAAGGCTTATGTATCAAGCATAAGCCTTTTTTAACATCGATACATAGCCACGAGAGAATCCACAATAAAATTAAAAACCGCTCCCACTCTTGATTTTAATAATTTCAAATTGATATCATGTAAGGTGAGTAATAAAAAATTCTAAAATATGGATTCACGATATGAAATATATAAAAAACTTTTTAATATTTACTATATTAATTTTTATCGGTCAATATAATAGCACCTCACTAAATGCCCGTGATCAGGAAAATGGTGCTGGAGTTGGTTTTGGCGGAGTTGCTAAAACTGGTCTTGCTGGTCGAGCTGGTGGAGTTGGTGGCATTGGTGAAATTCATAGTCCTATTGATGGTCCTATGGCAGAAAAAATCAAATTCATGTTAGAAAAAGAAAAAAAAGGTTCAGAAGCTGGAGGCGGTGAAGGCATAAAAGCAATGATCAAAGATAAAATAGAAGCTAAAATTGCTGCCAAAATAAAAGCTGGAGGTGGTGGTGATGGAGATATGATGGAAAAAATAAAAGCAATGATGGCTTCAAAATAATCAGCTGAAAGCATTTAATTTTTACTTAATGATATAGTAGTTTTTGTAGCCTTAATATACACAATATATCACCTGAACAATAAACATGTATAACGAATAGTTATTCTTTAATAAATCATTGCTCTTAGTATATTCAATTTGATATTATTAACAATGAAGAACATTTGAACTATTTTCAATAAGGGTGTTTTATGAACTATATTAAAAAAATAACAATATCATTAATATGCATATTGCTTTATCAACAAAATAATCTTGATGCACAAGAAAAATCAACTCCTGCTACAAAATCAACTACAACCGAACAACAAAAGGCTAATAAAGAAAATAATGATCTCATTTTAAAAAAACTTGCATCTATTAACAAACAAGATTTAGCTGATGAACAAGCAATAAAAGAACGATCAATGAATTCACTTTTTAATAATGTCATTAATTTTAAAAATTTTATCATACACAATTTTACTAAAGAACAATTAGAAGAACTCTTTAATGAATTAATCAATCAAATATATCCAAATACAGCCTTTAATGCTATTGATTTTGGAAAACCTACCATCACAACAGATAAAAAAGAAACTACAGAAACAAAAAAAGACACCCCAACTGACAAATCTGATGCAGCAAAACCCACAGACAGTGATGAAAATAAAGATAAAACAGACACAACAGCTGCAACGGCTACACCAACAACCGATAAAAAAGCTGATACATCTGACACAACGAGTTCATCTACAGCAGATGCAACAAAATCTACAGACAGTGATGAGAGTAAAGATAAAACGGACACGACAGTTGCAACGGCTACAGATACTGACAATAAAACAGGTTCAACAAGTACCACTACACCAACAACAGATACAACTGTAACAACCGATAAAAAAGCTGATACACCTAACACAACAAGTTCATCTACAACAGATGTAACAAAACCTACAGACAGTGACACGAAAAAAGATTCATCTACAGCAGCATAAACAAAATATACGCATCATTATAAAAAAAGGGCACTAATTAATAAAAGGTGCCCTTTTTCATAACAATAATTTTATTAATGCTGTAATTGCAAATGAGTCACTTCAATATATTGCTCTAAAAACAAATTAAAATTAAATATCAAATCAAATAATCCATTACCAAGTTTACTCTGTTCATGTAAATCATTTATTGATAACGATAACATTGCTTCAATTTTACCTGCAAATACATTCGTTGCAGAAATCAAAGTTTGATTACCTTGTATAAAATAATTTTTCATAAAACTCTCTTGAGAGCTAAGCTCAATAAATGCGGCAATATGCTCAACTTCTAAAATTAAATGATTACATATTTCAGCGATAGTCATACGATTAAATTGATCAATTTCTAATGAAGTCACAACCAAATTATCTTGAATTTGTTGTCTGTAATTCATAGCATTTAAAGCTAAATCTTGTAACTCATGTAACAATTCTGACTTCTGTAAATAATCTTTTTTCATAACGGCCAACAATCTACGTTGACTCCACTCATTTGAACTATCAACAGCTTCAATCATATCTTTCATAAAATCTTCAATCATAATTCGTTGATCACCAAAATTAAGACTTACTGATAAACGATCAGAATAAATATCAAACGGAACAGCAAATTCTTTCATAATATGTATCAATTGAGAGACTTTTGTTCTATGTTTTACAAACCCTAATAATTCTTCAGATTCATGAAGAGATGTATAATTAGTCTGATACTGATTTGCTCCAAAATTTAATGCCTGTGCTCCCAAAAATGTAGTAAGAGCGGTAACTAACCATTTTGAAGTATTTAATGTACCTTTGATAAAACTTTGCAATAAACCCTGAGTCAAATTTGTATCAATTTTTATATCATCTTTTTTTATAAGTTCACCAGTAAATGCAAAATGACTCTGCAACCACATTAAACCTATAACTCCTGATGTTGCAGTTGCTACCATAGCCATTTTTTTTATATAACGTACATGCGTATTATAAGCCTCTATTTCTACAGCTTTTTGCAATGTATCATCTGAAATTCGTAAAATCTGATATTGATCAGATGATACCACAACATGAGTTATCATTAATAATGTTAAAATAAACTTTTTCATATAAACCATTTCATATTGAATAACGAATTAATTATCTATACACATAGCTTATCAAACTAGAATATATAGCACAAATGGTTCGGTAGTAATGAAAAACCCGCCTGGCAAAAAGCCAAGCGGGTTTCAATTACTATAATAAATTTATATTAACACAAACAAATTATTTTTTATTTAATTCATTCATGTAAACAAATATTGATGAATCTGTTATTGAAGTTGGTGATCCAACTGCAATAACAGATTCATTTCCTGTAATAATATCATCAGTTTTTTTAACTACTGGACTCACAGGACATGGATGCTCATTTTTTTTAACTACTGGACTCACAGGACAAGGACGACTTGTACCAGTAGAAGAATCTGTTGTTAAAGTATTATATAAAGAATCCATTGATCTTGATGCAGGAAGTCCTGTAAAAATCAATGAATTATAATTCATACAATTTAAATTCAAACTTAATAAACATGCAAATAAACAAATTACCTTTTTCATTTTCTTTATTTTCCTTCAGAAACACAATGTCACTATATTCTCATGCAATTACTACAACATTGCCTTTTTAAACTTATGATATACTGCTTGTATATATCGAAACTTAGTATACCTTATTTTTGAAAAAATATATTACAAATTTATAAACTTTTTTTCAAATAACCCCCTGTATAGCTTGCAGAACATAATGCTACTTGCTCAGGCGTCCCAATTGCAACAATTGTACCGCCCTTATCTCCCCCATCTGGACCCATATCAATTATGTAATCAACCGTCTTAAGAACATCAAGATTATGTTCAATTACAATAATTGAATTACCTTTTGCTATTAAACGATCTAAAACTATCAATAATTTTCCAATATCATGGCTATGCAAACCAGTTGTTGGTTCGTCTAAAATATACAAAGTCTCTTTATCTCTCTTTGCCAGTTCATTTACCAATTTAATTCGTTGAGCTTCCCCACCTGACAATGTTGTTGAAGCTTGCCCAATTTTAATATAATCAAGACCAACATCACATAAAAGTTGTAATTTCTTAGTTAATATTTTATGTGCTGAAAAGAATTCAAGCGCTTCTAATGCTGTCATATCTAAAATATCTGCAATCGTTTTTTCTTTAAATAAAATTTGTAATGTCTCTTCATTATATCGCTTACCCTTACAGATCTTACAAATCATTATAACGTCGGGTAAAAAATGCATAGAAACATTAATAACTCCATCTCCACTACATTCATAACATCGACCTTGTGGACGATTGAAACTAAATTGACCGACTTCATATCCACGAGCTCGACTTTCAGGTACAGCAGCAAAAAATTTACGTATTTCATCAAATAATCCAATATACGTACCAGGATTTGATCGAGATGATTTACCAATTGGGCTCTGATCAATTTGAACTAGATTGCGAATATGCTCAACTCCCTTTAAATCAGAGTCATCATTATCTTCATGATGAGAGTGTTTTAACTCTCGCTGCAAAGCTGGTATAAGTTCTTGAAATATCAAACTACTTTTACCCGATCCAGACACTCCTGAAACTCCGCACATAACCCCCAGCGGAAAATCAACTGTTACATCTTTTAAGTTATTTGCTCGAGCATGGCTTAACGTTAACCATTTTGTAGCTTTTCTTCGTTTTTTAGGAGCTATAATTGACAAAGCTCCACTTAAATATTTACCCGTTAATGAGTTTGGATTTTTTTCTAATTCAGCTGCAGTTCCACAGGCAGTTACCTGACCTCCATGAATTCCAGCTGCAGGACCCATATCAATAAGATAATCAGCTGCACGCATGGTATCAATATCATGCTCAACAACAACCACACTATTGCCTAAATTCTTCAGAGATTGCAGAGTCACAATAAGTCGATCATTATCTCGTTGGTGTAATCCAATACTTGGCTCATCTAAAATATATAACACTCCACTTAAAGCACAACCAACCTGCTTAGCAAGTCGAATTCGTTGTCCTTCACCACCAGATAATGTTCGAGCTGTTCGATTCAAAGATAAATAGTTCAAACCAACATCCATCAAAAATTGTAACCTACTTACAATTTCTTTGCGTAATTCAGCAGAAAGTTCAGTTTTCGATTCAGATAATTGTATATTTTTAAAAAATAATAAAACTTTATCAATTGAATAATCAGACAACTCATAAATATTTTTATTATCTATTTTGACCGCTAAAGCATCTGGATTTAAACGCATACCATGACATTTGTCACATGTTTCAACATGAGTCCCCTTAAATAATGCATATCCTTCAAGAGCTGCTTTTGTATGTTCATAGCGATTATACACGCCTAGTCCATGACACTTACTACAAGCACCTACAGGAGAGTTAAAAGAGAAGAAACGTGGTTCAAGTTCAGGGATAGCAACATTACAAGCAAGACACATTCGCTTTGAAGAATAAAGCAATGGCTCTTGACCTTCAACTAAAATTTTACACATCTCTTGAGCAATGCTAAAGCTACGTTGCACACCTTCCTGTAATCGAGCTAAAGAGTCTTGATCTTCTACCGTAAAATTATCAATTAAAATATCAATGGTATGTTTATGAGTTTTCTTTAATTTTAAATTTAAAATATCATCAACATGTTTAAATTTATGGTTCACGCCATCAATAACACAGCGATTAAAACCTCGTTGCATTAAATCAGTTAATTCATGAATAAATTCACCTTTTTTTTCTATTGCAAATGGTGCTGCAATGGTAACCATATTACCTTGAAACTTACGATTAATGGAGTCAGCTATTTTAACTGCTGACTGAGCGTCAATAACAGTATCACATGATGGACAATGAGGAGTTCCAACACGAGCAAAAAGAATGCGGAAATAATCATAAATTTCAGTAATTGTACCAACCGTAGATCGCGGATTTGAACCAACTGTTTTTTGCTCAATCGCAATTGATGGACACAAACCATCAATACGGTCAAAATCAGGCTTTTTAGGAATTCCCAAAAACTGTCGGGCATATGAGGACAATGATTCCATATATCGCCGCTTACCTTCAACATATAAAATGTCTAAAGCTAACGAACTTTTACCAGAACCAGATGGACCAGTAATTACCACTAATTGATATTTAGGAAACGATACTGTTATGTTTTTTAAGTTATGTTCTCGAGCACCAACAATTGTAATAGTTTTTTGCATTTTTATCCCCATTTCATAAAAACTTATACATATATTGTAACAAAACAAAAAAAATATACGAATAGCCTAAAAAGAAGATCTTTTTAAAGAAAATACAAAATAGTTTTGCTTTTTTAGATAATAATGCATATAATTAAGCATACTCAAGTATATGGTGGATTTAGCTCAGTTGGTAGAGCATCAGATTGTGGTTCTGAGGGTCGTGGGTTCGATCCCCACAATCCACCCCAAATAAATATATTTTGATTGATATTATCAAGTAATTATTTATAATTAAAACGTTGAGTCGGGGCGTGGCGCAATTGGTAGCGTACTCGCTTTGGGAGCGAGGGGTTGTGAGTTCGAGTCTCGCCGCCCCGACCATTAAAAATTTAAGAGTTTTCTTTTTAAGAAAGCTCTTTTTTATTGATACTATTTATTGTGGCGCGGCTAACTTCATAATAAATAGTATTAATATTAAAAATCAAAGTAATCTCACCAGATCACTTTTTTTATAGCTATCCCTAATTCATATTACAACTTTATAAATATAAAAATTCAAATCATTATAACTTTAAACGATTTAATCATGAAATTTAAAAATTCAATTTTTTTTATGTTGTTTTTATTAAATATATAGCTATCTGAACTAAGCTGGACACATTTCTCCTAAAGCTTGAACAGCTGCCTCATAAAAGTTATTTTTAATTTTTAAGGCAGCTTTTTTAATACCGGTTTTTATGGCCGACCAGTAATGTTCTATTGGATTAAATTCTGGTGAATAAGGAGGTAAATATAAAATT